>Ga0255093_1000196_pt1 | contig 30733 bp, 20 predicted proteins | sample Colum_Law_RepA_8_2_FD_188437 | JGI IMG/M metagenome (GOLD analysis project Ga0255093, IMG submission 188437) | Freshwater microbial communities from Columbia River, Oregon, United States - Colum_Law_RepA_8d | ecosystem: Environmental > Aquatic > Freshwater > River | place: USA: Oregon...
GCCAAACTTGTCCGCAGACACCTTGGTCAGCGCAGCCGTCGTGGTGGTCTTGCCATGGTCCACGTGGCCAATGGTGCCAACGTTGACGTGGGGCTTGCTGCGGTCAAACTTTTCCTTGGCCATCTTGGATTCCTTGCTTTGTCTGTCGTTGAGTTAGGTGTTGCGAATTAACCCTTGGCCTTCTTGGCCAAGGCTTCAGTGACGTTGCGCGGGGCTTCCTGATACTTCAGGAACTCCATCGAGTAAGTGGCGCGACCCTGCGACATGCTGCGCAGCGAGGTCGAGTAACCAAACATCTCGGAGAGCGGCAGCTCGGCAGAGATCATCTTGGCGCCGAAGTTGTCTTCCGCACCCAGGATCATGCCGCGGCGACGGTTGAGGTCACCGATGACATCACCCATGTAGTCTTCCGGCGTCTCGACGGCGACCAGCATGATGGGCTCGAGGATGACCGGGTTTGCCTTCTGGCAGCCATCCTTGAACGCCATGCTCGCAGCCAAACGGAACGCGATTTCCGAGGAATCGACTTCGTGGTAGCTGCCATCGGTGAGGGCAATCGCGATGTCGACGACCGGATAGCCGGCCATCACGCCATTCTTGATCGCGTCCTTCAGGCCCTTTTCGACCGCCGGGATGAATTCCTTCGGCACCACACCGCCAACGATCTCGTTCTTGAACACGAAGCCCGAACCGACTTCACCCGGCTCGATGCGAAGCCAGACGTGGCCGAACTGGCCCTTACCGCCCGACTGCTTGGCATGCTTGCCTTCCTGCTCCACCGACTTGCGGATGGTTTCACGGTAGGCCACCTGCGGGGCGCCGACGTTGGCTTCAACGCCGTACTCGCGCTTCATGCGGTCGACGAGGATTTCGAGGTGCAGCTCGCCCATGCCGGACATGATGATCTGGCCAGTTTCCTCGTCGGTCTTGACGCGGAACGAGGGATCTTCCTGCGCGAGACGCGACAGGGCGATGCCCATCTTTTCTTGGTCGGCCTTGGTCTTGGGCTCGACAGCCTGCGAAATCACGGGCTCCGGGAAGATCATGCGCTCGAGCACGACCGGCTGCTTCTGGTCGGCGAGCGTGGTGCCCGTGAACACATCCTTGAGACCAATACAGGCAGCGATGTCGCCGGCGACCACTTCTTCGACCGCCTTTTGCTCGTTGGCGTGCATCTGCACGATGCGGCCGATGCGCTCGGTCTTGCCGCTGCGGCTGTTGTAGACGGTGTCGCCCTGCTTGAGCACGCCGGAGTAGACGCGCACGAAGGTCAGCGCACCGACATACTTGTCGGTCATGATCTTGAAGGCGAGCGCGGAGAAGGGCTCGGTGTCGTCAGCCTTGCGCTCGATGATCTTTTCGTACTCCTCGATGTCGTGCGCCTCGGTGGGCGGCACATCGGTGGGGGCCGGCAGGTACTCGACGACAGCGTCGAGCATGGCCTGTACGCCCTTGTTCTTGAATGCCGAGCCGCAGAGCATGGGGAACACTTCGAGTGCCAGCGTGCGCTTGCGCAGCGCGCCCTTGATCTCGTCCTCGGTCAGCTCGCCGCCTTCCAGGTACTTGTTCATCAGCTCGTCGCTGGCTTCAGCGGCGGCTTCCACCATATTGGCGCGCCACTTGTTGGCAGTCTCGACCAGGTCAGCCGGAATATCGCCATAGGTGAAACTGATGCCCTTGTCGGCGTCGCTCCAGATGATCGCCTTCATCTTGACGAGGTCAACCACGCCCTCGAACTTTTCCTCGGCGCCGATCGGAATCTGGATCGGCACCACGTTGGCGCGCAGCTTGTCCTTGATCTGCTTGACGACCTTGTAGAAATCAGCACCCATGCGGTCCATCTTGTTGACGAACGCAAGGCGGGGGACCTTGTACTTGGTGGCCTGGCGCCAGACGGTCTCGGACTGGGGCTGCACACCGCCGACTGCACAATAGAGCATGCAGGCGCCATCGAGCACGCGCATAGAGCGCTCGACTTCGATGGTGAAATCCACGTGCCCGGGGGTGTCGATGATATTGATGCGGTGGTTCTGGAACTGGCCGCCCATGCCCTTCCAGAAGGTGGTGGTGGCAGCGGAGGTGATCGTGATACCACGCTCCTGCTCCTGCTCCATCCAGTCCATGGTAGCGGCACCATCGTGCACTTCACCGATCTTGTGATTCACACCGGTGTAGAACAGCACGCGCTCGGTCGTGGTGGTCTTGCCCGCATCGATGTGCGCAGAAATACCGATGTTGCGATAGAGAGAAATGGGAGTAGCGCGGGCCATGGTGAACTCTTGGGTCTTGGGTTACTTGAGGGACTGCACCCTCAAAGAATGCGGTCTTTAAATGACAATCCGCAGCTTTTGAGGGCCGCGGATTGCATACAGCGAAAGAATGGGGACAGCAGGCTGGTTTACCAGTCCCGCCCACTTCAGCCGTTTACCAGCGGAAGTGAGCGAATGCCTTGTTGGCTTCGGCCATCTTGTGAGTGTCTTCACGCTTCTTGACGGCAGCACCGCGGTTCTCGCTGGCATCCAGCAGCTCGCCGGCGAGACGATCCATCATGCCCTTCTCGCCGCGCTTACGGGCCGCATCCACCAACCAGCGCATTGCCAACGTATTGCGACGCACTGCGCGGACCTCGACGGGCACTTGATAGGTCGCACCACCGACGCGGCGGGACTTCACCTCGACGGCCGGGGCGACGTTGTCGAAGGCCGTTTGAAGCACAGCGACAGGATCGTCAGTCTTCTTCTTGGTCGCGATCTGATCGAGCGCGCCGTAGATGATCTTCTCGGCGACGGCCTTCTTGCCGTCCTCCATGATCATGGCCATGAACTTCGAGAGAATGACGCTCTTGAACTTCGGGTCGGGCAGAACTTCGCGTTTTTCGGGGGTGCGGCGACGTGACATAGATCTTCTCTCTTACTTCTTCTTGCCAGCTGCGGGCGCAGCACCGGCCTTGGGACGCTTCGCGCCGTACTTCGAACGGCTCTGGCGGCGCTTGTCCACACCCGACGCATCGAGCGCGCCGCGGACAGTGTGGTAACGCACACCCGGAAGATCTTTTACGCGGCCGCCACGGATCATGACGACCGAGTGCTCTTGCAGGTTGTGACCTTCACCGCCGATGTAGCTGGTCACTTCGAAGCCATTGGTCAAACGCACGCGGCACACTTTGCGCAGAGCGGAGTTCGGCTTTTTGGGCGTCGTGGTGTAAACGCGAGTGCAGACGCCGCGCTTTTGCGGGCTGCCGGTCAAAGCGGGCGCTTTGCTCTTGTAGACCTTGCTGGTGCGCCCATCGCGCACGAGTTGGTTGATTGTTGGCACGGTATTCCTGATCCTGCGGGAGTGCTGCGAGACCCGTCCACGCGCATTGCGAATGTGGACAGCGTTGAAGACAACGACGGGCCAGCGAACCGGCCCGTTTTTTGAGGTCGCGGATGATAGGGGCGGGGCGAACGAGTGTCAACACACTTTGCTTTCGCTCAGACCAACGCTGCTACAGTATCGATGCGCCATCCTTATTCTGATTTGAACCCAACTCGCGGAGTCGCCGACATGCGTTCGACACTACTGGCCATCGCCATCCTGCTGCCGGCCATTTCGGCCCGCGCCGATGAGCTTGAAATGCCTGGGGAGACTGTTGGCACCTCCCTGAGCAAGCCCTCCAAAGGCAGCACCATGAAGGCAGTACTTCACGCGTTTGGCGCGCCAACCAAAAAATACGCCCCCGTCGGCGGTGGGTCGGTGCACCAGCCACCGATCACGCGCTGGGATTACCCCAGCTTTTCGGTGTTCTTTGAAAATAGTCATGTGGTCGACGCCGTGGTTCCCGGCAGCCCGCCCGCCTTGCAACGCAGCGAAGAGCTGCAATCGAGCCCACGCTAGAGTTCAGCCGACGACAACCCACGGGGCGCGCAAGCGCCCCGAATCATTTACTCGCCCCAAATATCTGATGAGCACGTTTCTTCCGCCCGAATGGGCACCGCAATCCGCGATACAACTCACGTGGCCCCGCGCGACGGGTGACTTTGCCCACTGGTTTGACGCCGTGAGGGCGAACTTTGTCCATCTCGCGGTTGCAATTTCGCGGCATCAGGATGTTTTGATTGGGACGGAAGAGCACACGAATACCCTGCTCGACGAACTCGTCGGCGCCGGCGCTGTTCGCGATCGACTGCGGATTTTCCCGGTACGCAGCAACGATGTCTGGGCACGAGATCATGGGCCGATCACGGTGCTGCGCGAAGGCAAGCCTGTGCTGCTCGATTTCACCTTCAACGGCTGGGGCGGCAAGTTCGATGCCGCACTCGACAACACCGTCACACAGCAGCTGAAAGCCCTGGGCGCCTTCAGCGCGCCCGTCGAATCGACCGATTTCGTGCTGGAAGGCGGCGGAATCGATGTCGATGGCGAAGGCGCACTGCTGACCACTACCCGCTGTCTCCTGGCACCCACCCGCAACCCACACCTGTCGCAAGCTGAAATTGAACAAGTGCTGAAAGCCAAGCTCGGCGTCACCCGCGTGCTCTGGCTGAATCACGGCGATCTGATCGGCGACGACACCGACGGCCACGTCGACACCATCGCCCGCTTCTGCAACGCCAGCACCATCGCCTACCAAGCCTGCGAAGACCGCACCGACGCACATTACGAGGACCTGTCGAATCTCCAGGAAGAGCTACGTGCGCTTCGTCAGGCTGATGGCAGCCCGTACACGCTGGTACCACTCCCCCTGCCGCCGGCAATCCACGATGAAGACGGTAAGCGGCTGCCTGCGGGCTACCCGAACTTCCTCATCCTGAATGGCGCCGTGCTGATGCCGACCTATGGCGACACCACGACCGATGCCGAAGCTCTGCGTCGCTTGAAACCGCATTTCCCCGGACGGGAGGTGATCGGGCTGGACTGCCGCGCACTCATCAATCAATACGGCAGCCTGCATTGCGCCACCATGCAACTCCCCGCCGTCGAAGGATTCTAGAAATGAGCCAGAAGAACTTGCGCGCCGCCATCGTCCAGCAGCCCTGCACCGACGACCGCAGCACCAACCTGAAGATGTCGGAAGAAGGCATCCGCGCCGCAGCGGCGGGCGGCGCAAAACTGGTGTTGCTGCAGGAGCTGCACACCTCGCTCTATTTCTGCCAGCACGAATCGACCGACCTGTTCGATCTGGCAGAGGCGATTCCCGGCCCCTCCACCGAATGGCTAGGCGCACTAGCACGCGAGCTCAGGCTAGTGATCGTCGGCAGTCTGTTCGAGCGCCGGGCACCCGGGCTGTACCACAACACGGCGGTGGTTCTTGAAAGCGACGGCACCTTGGCGGGCATTTATCGCAAGATGCACATCCCGGACGACCCAGGCTATTACGAGAAGTTCTACTTCACGCCAGGAGACCTGGGATTCACCCCGATTCAAACCAGCGTCGGAAAGCTGGGCGTATTGGTGTGCTGGGACCAGTGGTATCCGGAAGCTGCGCGCCTCATGGCGTTGGCCGGTGCCGATCTGCTTCTGTATCCCACCGCCATCGGCTGGAATCCGGACGACCCCGCCGACGAACAGGCCCGCCAGCGCGATGCCTGGGTGACCATCCAGCGCAGCCATGCGGTGGCCAACGGCCTGCCGGTGCTCGTAGCCAACCGCATCGGCTTCGAGCCCGATCCGCGGGGCCAGCTGGCAGGTGCCAGGTTCTGGGGCCACAGTTTTGCGGTCGGCCCGCAGGGCGAATTTCTGGCCAAGGCAGGAGAAAAGCCGGACGTCCTTGTCGTCGATCTTGATCTGACCCGCAGTGAGAATGTGCGCCGCTGGTGGCCTTTTCTGCGGGATCGGCGCATTGACGCCTACGGCGACATCACCCGTCGCTTCCGCGACTGAGCTCCAGATTACTAGCGGGGCAAACCCCGCAAATACGTCAAAACCGTTTCCGCAAAACGGGCAGGCTGCTCGACCTGCATGAAGTGCCCGGCATTCTCGAAACACACCTGATGGACGCCAGCCGCGAAAAGGTGCGCCTGGTCGGCGAACATCTCGGCACTGACGCAGCCATCGCGACCGCCATGGATCACGCAGGCTGGCACAGCCGTTAGCGCGGTGCAGAGCGACCAGCCCTCGCCAAAGATCGAGCGCGGCAAGCACCGGTAGTAACCCAGTGCCGCCGATAGCCTGGGGCGATCCGCAAAGCCCGCAATGACCGGGTTCAGCGTGGTCGACAGATCAGCATCCGGGGACCAGGCTTGCGCCAGGGCCTTCAATGCCGCGAAGTCTTCGTGCGCCAACATCGATTCGGCGTCGGGCCACTGAAAGCGCAGCATGTAGCGCGACCGAATCAACTGGCCCGGCGTTGGCCGCAGCAGAAAGCGACGCAAGTGTGGGATGGCCGCACACACCACGGCTCGCACCCGATCCGGCCGCAAAGCAGCCGCGGTGTACGCAGCGACCGCACCCCAGTCATGTCCAACAATGGCAGCCTTTGAAACCCCCAGCTCGTCAATCAGCGCGATGAGGTCCCGCGCCAACGTCGTCAGGCGATAGTCGCCATCCGGGGCCATCGCGGTGGGCAAATACCCCCGCATGAACGGCGCGACCACACGATACCCCGCCGCAGCGAGTTGCTCGATCACCGGCAAAAAACTCCAGGCCGTGTCTGGAAATCCGTGCGCGATCAACACCAGCTCGCCGGTCGCGGGGCCAGCCTCCAGCACGCCAAACTCCAGGCCGTTGGCGTACAGGAACCCGGGCACGAGGGGCATCGCTGAGGCACTAGTCAAAGAACAGACCGTCGCGCAGCGGCAGCCGCGCCTTCACTGCGCCATTGGTCACCTCGTAGAGCGAGCGTCCATCACGCACCATCTGGCCGCCATCGCGGGTCAGGGGGCGCAGCAGGAACGAACCGGAGCCGGGCGTCGAGCGCGGCAACAAAATGTCTAGTGGCAGGATGAAGTAGATGCCCTTGTCGAACTCGCCCTCCCCGAACTGCTTGGCCGAGACGTCGGTCTTGGTTGCGAAAGCGCCGATACGGATGCCGCTGGGGAACTGCCGTGAAATGTCGAGCGTCACGCCGCGGTCCCGGGCCAGGTACTGCCCCGCACTGAGTTTGACCAGCACCGAGGGCCGCTGGAACTCGAAGTAACCCGTAATGTTGCCAGTCGTCACCTCATAGTCGCGGAAGGTAAAGCGCTGGTCGAAATCGCGCTGCCGCACCCGATTCACGTTGACGCCCACTGCCCAGTGCGGGTTGGCTGGGCGGTACAGCAACTCGCCCGCTACACCACCATACATCTCTTCGAAGATGCCGCCGGAGACGCGCCCATACCAATGCGGTGCGAACTGGTGGATGTAATTGGTTTCAAGTCGGACCAGTGCCTGCTCGCCTTCCTGCAAATAGTTCTTGATGTCGCTGCGCACATGTGGGAGCGCACTGTTTGATTCCAGCTTTAAATCATTGAAATTGTTGTAGATGTTGAAACCCAGCAACCCCTCGAGATTCCAGTTCGGAGTGATGTTCACGCTGCCGCCCAGCTTGAGCAGCAGTTGGCCGAAGTAGAAGCTGTCAGGCCCGCCGATGCTGGAGCGCAGGGATGGATTCAGGGTCCAGCCAAACTTCGGATACCGAACGGGTGAGTACTGCGAAGCCGGTTTGTCCTCCGAGGGACTGCTGACCCGCACGGTGGACTGAAACTTGTCGATGGCGATCTCTCCCACGGCCGCATTTTCCAGTGCGGCCCGAGAAATCTCGACGTCATAGGTCTCCACGCCATAAGACACCTCGGTCACCCGGATGGTGGCTACCCAATCCGGCAACACGGCCGACGCGGCACGCGCCGTGCGACCGATCAGCTTTTGGGAATCCCGATAGGGTGCAGGCGGAATCCAGATTTGCGCCGACTTGCCATCGGCCGAGAGCGCGAATCCCTGCAGGACAATCTTCTGCCCCCCCAGGGCCTGCTCTACCCGCCGCGATAGCACCGCAGGATCGTTGCTGGGCACTTCCGGCTGTCCCTTGGCCTCCGCGAACGCCAGCGTCTGTTGGCGAGAAAATGGCGGCGGCGGATCCAAAAGCTTCGGGATGCCATTGGGTGCGGCCAGATTGATACCGATCCCGATCTGGAAGGAAACAATGCTGCCCCGCTGGTAGGAGAGCCCCGCCGTCGCACCAGAACGCAGCCGATACTTCAGCCCGAAATTGATCGGCAGCTTCACATCCTTGGGGTTGTCTTTCGGCTCGTTCTGGTAATCGTTGGGGTCATATTCAGCAAGCAGTTGCAGGCCCTTGATGGGGGCATCCCAGGTCACGCCGCCAAACACGCCTACCTTGGGACTGTTGAACACGTTGCTGAAGCGATATTTACTGCCACTGCGATTGCTGTTCTGTCGCTCGAACGGATTGCTGATGGGGCCACCGGATGCCAAACGCCCCCAGCCCAGACCAAACGAAAAGTCGAAGTCGTAGTAGCTGCGAGAGGCCACCAGATACTGGGCTGCAAAAAGCTGCGTGCCACCCAGGTCTCGAAGCCCCAAGGCCACAGCAGGCAAATTTTCAGACTCCTTGAGCAAACGGAAACTCAGATCCAGACCGCGATCCTTGTAACTCTGCTGACCACTGAAGGCTGGGTCTGGCGAATACAGCCTGTTGGTGATGTCGGTGTAGCGAAAGGTGGCTTCCATGCCCTCGATCGGCACCACGCTCACGAACAGACGGTTATAGGGCGAGTCCGCCACGATGCCCAAGCCCATCGAACCGTCGTCACCAAATCGGGCGGTTGGCGTCTGCCAGAGCCCGGCACCACCGTAATCACCCGCAAACGGCAGCTCATCGGCAGCCGAAACCCCGTCGACCAGCGCCAGCACCATGATGCAAAGCGCGCCGATGCGCCGCGGCATGAAATTCATTTGGCTCGCCTTTGAGGGGTGATTTTGGTTGAAGGACTATTATGCCGACCGTTGCTGGATCAGGCGGTAGCGCCAAAGTTAAAAGTTGGATGCGCCGCACAGCGGCTACTGATTCCACCAAGTGTCACTGGCCCGACACTTGCTTTTGAATCTGCGGCACGGTAAAAAGTGCTTACCCGCAACTAACTTTAAGGATTTGCCATGAAGAAGCTCGTTCTGGCCCTCGTGGCCGCCACCATCGCCTCCACCGCCAACGCCCAGACCTCCGCCGGCAGCCTGGCTGGTCTCAGCACCGTTACCGTGACGACCCTGACGGTTATTGCCCCGGTTCTCCTGCTCACCGCTGTGACGGTGGCTGCAGAAGATAACAATGCACCTGTTTCCACCGCCCCCTGAGGCGAGCTGGATTCAAAAAAAAGCCGCGAAAGCGGCTTTTTTGTTTTCTGATGCAGTAACAAGCCTCAGATGACAGGTGGTTTCAGCAACTCCAGGATGACGCGCGTATTCGGGCCGATGTGCTGAATGGAGCGCCAGACCTGCCCGCTGTCGCGGTCAACCTGAATCAGCTGCGACCACCGGCGCCGGGTCTTGGGCAAGCGCACCGTTTCCGACCATTCGGCCAGTCGGAACGACTTTTCCAGCAACGTCACATCAACGTCTCGCACGTACTCCAGCCGGTAATCGGCTTCAAAGCTCTTGGGCTCCACCCGGTAGTCGAGCTGCCTGCGAACCTCGTAGCGCCGGGATGGATCGAGTACTGACCCCAGCGGCTCGGCACCGGAAATCACGCGACTGTCGAGCTGGTCCTGAGGGAAACCCGTGGTGCGAATCAGTCGGCCATTCTGGATGGCCATCTCGACGTTATTGCCGGACCGCCAGTAGTCCACTCCGTTCTCGCGTCGACTCCAGAGCATGAAGCCCTTCAGCCCTTCCTCCACCTGCACACCCAGCACGCCCAGATCCTGACCATCCACGTCAGCGCGCGTGACCGGATACTGTTTCTTGGCACGCTCCAGCGCACGGTAGGAGTCGAGAATCTCGTATACCACCGAGACTGGCGTCGACCCACTGGTCGAACATCCGACCAGCGCAGCGGCGCCGCCCAAACCCAGCAGCAGCGTGCGCCGGTCAATGCTCACGGGCGGCGATCCCGTTTGGCCACGGTGCGCAGGCGCAGCGCATTGAGCCGGATGAACCCTTCAGCATCTTTCTGGTTGTAGGCACCCTTGTCGTCCTCGAAAGTCGCAATGCGCGCATCAAACAACGAATCGGGCGAGCGGCGTCCAGCGTTGTAGACGCTGCCCTTGTAGAGCTTGAGCCGAACCTCGCCGTTGACCTTGACCTGAGTATCGTCAATCAGGGACTGAAGCGCGCGGCGCTCGGGGCTGAACCAATAGCCGTTGTAGATCAGCTTGGCGTAGCGCGGCATCAACTCATCCTTGAGATGCGCCTGCTCGCGGTCGAGGCAGAGGCTCTCGATGGCACGGTGGGCCTTGAGCAGGATCGTGCCGCCCGGCGTCTCGTAGCAGCCGCGCGACTTCATGCCGACGTAGCGGTTCTCGACGATATCTAGACGCCCGATACCGTGTTTGCCACCCAACTCATTGAGCTTGGCGAGCAGCTTGTAGGGCGAGAGCTTCTTGCCGTTGATCGCCACCGCATCGCCGGCCACGAACTTGATCGTGACCCATTCCGGCTCATTCGGCGCCTCTTCGGGATTCTTGGTCCAGCGCCAGATCGAGTCGTCGGGACTCCACCAGGGGTCTTCCAGACCGCCGCCCTCGTAGGAGATATGCAAGGCATTGGCATCCATCGAGTAGGGTGAGCCGCCGCCCTTCTTCTTGGTGATCGGGATCTTGTGTTTGGCGGCATAGGCCAGCAGCGTCTCGCGGCTGGTCAGGTCCCACTCGCGCCAAGGGGCGATGACCTTGATGTTGGGGTTGAAGTGGTAGGCACCCAGTTCGAAGCGCACCTGGTCGTTGCCCTTGCCGGTCGCACCGTGGCTGATCGCATCGCAGCCGGTCTTGGCCGCGATTTCCATCAGCCGCTTCGCGATCAGCGGGCGGGCGATCGAGGTGCCCAGCAGATACTCACCCTCGTAGATCGCATTGGCGCGGAACATCGGGAACACGAAGTCCCGCACGAACTCCTCGCGCAGGTCGTCGATGAAGATTTCCTTCACGCCCAGCGCCTTGGCCTTGGGGCGGACGTGGTCCAGTTCCTCGCCCTGGCCGATGTCGGCGGTAAAGGTCACCACCTCGCAGCCGTAGGTGTCCTGAAGCCACTTGAGGATGACGGAGGTATCGAGGCCGCCGGAGTAGGCGAGCGCAACTTTCTTGATTTTCTGTGGCATGGCGGAGCGTTCCGGAACGTCCGGCGATTATAGAGCGCAGGTGCGTGAGACAATGTCCGAATGAACGAAGTGCTGCCGCCCAATCCCCTCGCTACCGCCCTGACAGCATCCGGCCGCCCCAAGATCGGCCACCGCTTCCGGGGCTTTCTGCCGGTGGTGGTGGATGTCGAGACCGGCGGCTTCAACAAGGACCGTGATGCGCTGCTCGAGGTAGCCGCCGTCATCCTCGGGATTGACGAGCAAGGCCGGTTCATCCGCAAGGAAACCGTGTTCGCCCAGGTGCAGCCCTTTCCTGGGGCCAATCTCGAAAAAGCCTCCATGGAAGTCAACGGCATCAAGGTCGACAACCCCCTTCGCATGGCCGTGCCGGAGAAAGAGGCGCTGGACAAACTGTTCCGTCCCATCCGCAACGCCGTCTCCGAAAACGCCTGCACGCGCGCGATCCTGGTCGGCCACAACGCCCACTTTGATCTGGGCTTCATCAACGCCGCGGTGGATCGCACCCAGGTCAAGCGCAATCCCTTCCACCCGTTCTCGGTGTTCGATACCGCCACCCTGGGGGGCGCGGTGCTGGGGCAGACGGTGCTCGCCAAGGCCCTGATGGCGGCGGGTCTGGGCTACAACTCCAGCGAAGCCCACTCGGCCATTTACGACGCCGAGAAAACGGCTGATCTCTTCTGCCTGCTGCTCAATCGTCTGCGCGACGTTCATGCCAGCTTCAAGACCTCCCCTTTTGATGAACCCCAGGACGCGACCGACGCTTAAAATGCCGACCCTCATTGCTACCGCCAGCCTCAACCGGCCTCGCCTGTTCGATATGCCCAACGATTCATTGCGCCTCGCTGCCCCGCGACTGCGTTCGTTCCACAGCGCACTCTGCGCTTTTCTCATCACCTTCTTCGCGGCCCTGCCCGCGCCCGCAGTTGCCGCTTTCGGCTTCGAACAGGTGGCGTCGCGCGCGCAGCTCTTGGCACAGCGCAGCTACGCGGCACCCAGCAATGACCTGCCGAAGGAGTTGAAAGAACTCGACTACGACCAGTATCGCGACATCCGTTTCAAGCCTGCGCAATCGATCTGGCGCAAACAGAACCTGCCGTTCGAGTTGCAGCTGTTTCACCCAGGGCTCTATTACAACGCGCCGGTCAAGATCAATCTGGTCAGCAACGGCAAGGCGGCGTCGCTGGATTTCAACGCGGACTTCTTCGACTACGGCAAGAACAAGCTGGACCGCAGCAAGCTCAAGGACATTGGTTATGCCGGCTTCCGCGTCCACTACCCCCTGAACTCGCCCAAATACAAGGACGAGCTGTTGGTGTTCCAGGGCGCAAGCTATTTCCGCGCACTGGGCGAAGGCCAGCGTTACGGTCTGTCATCACGCGGCCTGGCCGTGGATACGGCTGTTGCCTCGGGTGAGGAGTTTCCGAGCTTCACGGAGTTCTGGATTGAAACGCCAACGGCGAAGAGCACCACCATCACCATCTACGCACTGCTGGACTCCCGGCGTGTCACGGGGGCCTACAAGTTCGTGATGACGCCGGGCGAGCAGACGGTGATGGATGTGCAATCGCGGCTGTTCCTGCGCGAAGGCGTGACCAAGCTGGGGCTCGCGCCGCTCACCAGCATGTTCCTGCACGGCAGCAACCAGAGCCGCTTCGACGAAGACTACCGCCCCGAAGTCCATGATTCCGATGGCCTCCTCGTCGCCAACAGCAACGGCGAATGGATCTGGCGGCCCTTGGTGAACCCGCGTCGCCTCATCACCACCAGCTTCGGGCTCATCAACCCGCGCGGCTTCGGCTTGATGCAGCGCCGTCGCGACTTCGCGCACTACGAGGATCTGGAAGCCCACTACCACGAGCGTCCCAGCGCCTGGATCGAACCCAAGGGTGACTGGGGTGCGGGCCGTGTCGAACTGGTGCTGATCCCCACTCCCGACGAAACCAACGACAACATTGTCGCGTTCTGGGTGCCCAATGCGCCGCCGGCGCCGGGGCAGGCCTTCGATTTCGCCTACCGGCTCTCCTGGCAAAAGAACGAGGGCGTACGCCCGCCGGTGGCCAGCGTGCTGCAGACGCGCAAGGGTCATGGCTATGTGAAAACACCGGACGATACCCAGCGCCTGATCGTCGACTTTGAAGACCCCGCGGCGTCAGCAGAGGCCGCACCGCTTGCCAAGGGCAAATCCGGCAAGCCGAAGCCTGTCGCCAAGCCCGTGCTTGTTGAGCCCGTGACCGGCAGTGTCTGGATGGACGACAACGCCGAGATCATCGAGAAGCAGACCTTCCGCAACGAAATCAGCGGTGGCTGGCGGATGAGCTTCCGCTTCCGTCGCCGGGACGAGGAGAAGCCGATCGAAATGCGGGCCTACCTCAAGCGCGGCAACACCCAGGTCTCCGAGACCTGGAGCTATCTCTACCCGCCCAACTGAGTCGCACCACAATGGCGCAGGCCGATCCCCACGCCACTGCATTCGCCTATCTCGACGCCCTGTCGCTGCCCCCGCAGCAGCGGCAGCGGCTGGCGGCCAGACTCACCGCAGCAGCGCCAGAGCAGGTCTGGCAGGTGTTGCATGCGGGCCTCGCCGGTCTGGATTCGGCGAGCGATGCCAGCGTGTCTGAAGAACCTCGCCTGAGGCTCGCCCTGGGCGAATCGGCACCGCCCTCGCTGATCGGACACGATGGGCACGGTGCGGTGCGCCTCATCGCCACCCCGCCACTGGCGCGGGCCAGCATGTCGCCAACCCCTTGGTCGGATAACCCGCTGCGCCGCGCGTATCGCAGCCTGCGGCGACGCACCTTTGGCCGGCGTGGACTCGCGACGCGGGCCCACGAGGCCAGCACCCCCGCACCGCCGCGTAGCCGCTGGCGCGTGGCCGCCCGCAACCGACGTTTCGTGCTGGGCCTGCTGACGGTCGCCCAGGCGCTTGGGGCCACCTACTTCATGCGCGCCATCCTGCCCTACAAGGGCACGCTGCCCATCGAGCATTGGCTGGTGGGCGCCATCCTGGCGCTGTATCTGGTGTTGTTCATGTGGGTGGGCTTGGGCTTCTGGACCGCGCTGATGGGGTTCTGGGTGCTGCTGCGCGGCCATGACAAGCAGGCCATCACCGCCAGTGTCGGTGCCGATCACGACATCCCGGATGACGCGCGCTGCGCCATCCTCATGCCGATCTGCAACGAGGACGTCGCCCGGGTTTTTGCGGGCCTGCGCGCGACCATCGAGTCGGTCGATGCAACCGACGCGGCGAAGACCTTCGACTTCTTCATCCTCAGCGATACCAGCGACCCGGACACCCGCGTTGCCGAGGTGGAGGCCTGGCGTGACCTCTGCGTCGCCATCAATGGCTATGGCCGCGTGTTCTACCGCCGCCGCACGCATCGCATCAAGCGCAAGAGCGGCAATGTGGCCGACTGGTGCCGGCGCTGGGGCAGCCGCTACAAGACGATGGTGGTGATGGACGCCGACAGCGTGATGTCCGGCGAGTGCCTGAAGCGGCTGGTGCAGTTGATGGAAGCACGCCCCAACGCCGGCATCATCCAGAGTGCGCCGCGCGCCTCGGGCCGCGACACGCTCTACGCGCGCATCCAGCAATTTGCGACGCGCGTCTACGGGCCGCTGTTCACCGCCGGCCTGCATTACTGGCAGCTGGGCGAGAGCCATTATTGGGGTCACAACGCCATCATCCGCGTCGCCCCCTTCATGAAGCACTGCGCGCTGGGCCGCCTGCCCGGCAAGGGTGCCATGTCGGGGGAAATCCTGAGCCACGACTTCGTCGAAGCAGCGCTGATGCGCCGCGCGGGCTGGAGCGTGTGGATCGCCTACGACCTGCCCGGCAGCTACGAGGAAATGCCACCGAATCTGCTGGATGAGCTCAAGCGCGACCGCCGCTGGTGCCAGGGCAATCTGCAGAACTTCCGCCTGTTCTTCACGCGCGGCCTGCACCCCGCCCACCGCGCGGTGTTCATGACCGGCGTGATGGCCTACCTCTCGGCGCCGCTGTGGTTTCTGTTTTTGGCCCTCTCCACCGCGCTGCTCTACGTCAACGCCAACGTCGAGCCGGTGTATTTCACCGAAGCGCATCAGCTGTTTCCGCAATGGCCCGAATGGCACCCGGAATGGGCCATGCGGCTATTCGGCCTCACCGCGGGGCTGCTGTTCCTGCCCAAGATCCTCGCCACGCTGCTGATCCTGTTCAAAAAGCCCGAGCGGCGTGCCTTTGGCGGCGGCGCGGCGCTGATCGTGAGCATGCTGTGCGAGATGTTGTTCTCCGCGGTGCTCGCCCCCGTGCGCATGCTGTTCCACACGCGCTTCGTGGTGTCGGCGCTGCTGGGTATCGCCATCCAGTGGAAATCACCGCCCCGCGAGGACGCCGCGACGCCCTGGAGCGAGGCCATCGCACGCCACGGCATGGGCACCTTGCTCGGTGGGGCTTGGCTCTACTGGATTCACCAGTTCAATCCCGAACTCATCTACTGGCTGATCCCGGTCGCAGGCTCGCTGCTGGTGTCCATCCCGATCTCGGTGTTTTCCAGCCGGGCCGCCTGGGGCCGCGCCGCCCGCTACGCACCGCTGTTCCTGATTCCGGAAGAAAGCGCTCCGCCGCGCGAACTGCGCCGCCTGCAAGCGCTGATGCGGGAAGCTCCGAATTACGCCGGCGGCTTCGCCCGCGCGCTGCGCTCGCCGCTGACGCAGGCGCTGATCCATGCGCTCGCACCAACGAATCGTCGTGGCGAGATGGACAAGGAGACCGTCCAGGCGGTCGCGCTGAACCGGCTCGATAGCATCGATGTGCCACATCGCAACCGCCTGCTCAGCCACCGCAGCGCACTGGTATCCGCCCACGAGAAAATCTGGCGCGTATAGGCGCAGATGCAGACGAAACGACGCAGCAGCGGGGCTTTGCAACTGTCACGAATGTTTCACCTCACAGTCAAAACATAGCCACAGGCGGTTCGTATCGTGCGCAGCGTCCCAAGAGGGGACTCCTAAACAGAGGACGCTGCCATGACTGCAATGATCATCCCCGACGCGCTGCTGACCCAAGCACCCCGCTTCACCGTCCGCTTTGCAGCAACCGAATCCGAGATCGTCGCTACCCAGAAACTGCGCTATCGCATCTTTGCGGGCGAGCTGGGTGCTGATATCGATGGCGGGGCCGAAGGTCTCGATACCGACCGCTACGATGCCCACTGCCAGCACCTGATGGTGCTCGACAACAGCACGGGTGAAGTGATCGCCTGCACCCGCATCCTCACCGAGGAAGCCGCCGAAGCCACCGGTGGCTTCTACAGCGCCAGCGAGTTCGATCTGGAAATGATCGAGGCGCTGCCCGGCCGGGTGATGGAAATCGGCCGCACCTGCGTCGCCGCCGAACACCGCGGCGGCGGCGTGATCGCCACCCTCTGGCAGGGCATTGCCGAATACATCACCACGCAGGGTTACGACTACCTGTTCGGCTGTGCGTCCATTGGCCTGGAAGACGGCGGTGCGGCCGCGCACGCCATCATCGACACCATCCGCGCCAAGCACATGACGTCCGAGAGCCAGCGCGTGCGCCCCTACTACGGTCTGCCGATGGCCGACCGCAAGCTCGCCGTCACGCCCAAGATGCCGCCGTTGCTCAAGGCCTATGTCAGCCTCGGTGCCAAGGCCTGCGGCGAAGCGTATTGGGATCGCGACTTCAACTGCGCCGACGTGTTCATGTTGCTCAACGTCAGCGACCTCAACCCGCGCTACGCCCGGCACTTTCTCGGCCGCAGCGCGCAGATTGCCGGCAGCCAGGACGTCGCACGGGCGTAACGATGGCGGCATACCTTGAGACGGCGACCACGACGGGTCGCCGTTTTGCGTTGCAGATTCTGTTTGTTCCATTCACGGCGAGGAGCCGAAACCACATCGTGTCCACGTTGCGCTTCCTGTCTCGCGCCTTGCGCGTCATCTGTCATCTCGCCTTGGCGCTGCTGCTGTGCGTCATCATCAACCTCGACTTCACCGGCAAGGTCGATGCGGATGACTGGTCTCGCCGCTGGCTCAAGCGCCTGATGCGCATCATGGGCATCCGCTTCGTCGTCCACGGCAAGCCGCTGGCAGGCGGGCAGATGATCGTCTGCAACCATGTCTCCTGGATCGACATCCCGCTGGTGGGTGCCGCGCTCAGCAGCCGATTCGTCGCCAAGAGTGAGATCCAGCACTGGCCGCTGATCGGCTTCATCGCCCGCGCCATCGGCACGTTTTTCATCCGGCGCGGCGTAGGCGGCAGCAAGCCCCTGCTGGAAAAGCTCAAGCCGCACCTTGACCAGAGCGGCGCCGTGGTGATTTTCCCCGAAGGCACCACCACCGACGGTCACGACGTATTGCCCTTTCACCCCCGGCTGTTCCAGGCGGCTCTCGACTGCAAGGCCATCGTACAACCCGTGGCCCTGCGCTACGGCCTCAACCCCGCAGGCGAGGACATTGCCCCCTTCATCGGCGACGACACCCTGTTCGCCCATGTGGTGCGGATGCTTAAGTCACCCGGCCTCACGGCAGAGTTGTTCTACTGCGCACCGCTCAGGCCGGAACACTATGCAGATCGCGCCACCTTGGCCCGCGATGCCGAGCAAGCCATCCGCCGCCTCGTGGCACCCGCTGTCAGCTTCAAGAAGCCCGCCCTACTGGAGCGGCAAGCGCACGCCAGCGCGGCATGAGGCATCCAGCTGCGCCGAATTGCCGGCTTACCCCTTGCAGCGGGGGCTGCTCCGAGGTCGGACGCTTCCCACCCTGCGAGAGAAAAACAGCGCCGACTTTGAGGCAACACGGTTAAGGGCTCTCACAGCGCCTAAAATGCGCTGCATGAGCACCAATACCACTCCGCCTGCGCGCCCGGCCCCCGTCATCCAGGGCGTGAAACTGCGCGCCGCCGAGAAAATGGCGCGCATCCCGGTGAAGATCGAACCCACCACCGAACCGCTGCGCAAACCAGCGTGGATTCGCGCCAAGCTCGGCAACGCCGGCGAAGTGCAGCGCATCAAGGACACCCTGCGAGCCAACGACCTGCACAGCGTCTGCGAGGAGGCCAACTGCCCCAACCTCTCGGAGTGCTTCAGCAAGGGCACCGCCACCTTCATGATCATGGGCGACATCTGCACGCGGCGCTGCCCGTTCTGCGACGTCGGCCACGGTCGCCCCAACCCGCTCGATGTGGACGAGCCCACCAAGCTCGCCAGCACCATCGCCAAGATGGGCCTCAAGTACGTGGTCATCACCAGTGTTGATCGCGACGATCTACTCGATGGTGGCGCGGCCCACTTCGCTGCCTGCATCCGCGAGAGCCGCATGGCCAGCCCGAAGCTCACCATCGAGGTGCTGGTGCCGGACTTCCGCGGCCGCATGGACCCGGCGCTGGCGATCTTCAAGGACACGCCGCCGGACGTGTTCAACCACAACCTCGAAACCGTGCCGCGCCTCTACAAACAGGCGCGCCCCGGCAGCGATTACGACTGGTCGCTCGACCTGCTCGAACGCTTCAAGGGCTTGCACCCGAATGTGCCCACGAAGAGCGGCCTGATGCTGGGTCTGGGCGAAGAGATCGAGGAAATCGAGCAGGTGATGCGCGACCTGCGTGCGCACGGCGTGGACATGCTCACCCTCGGCCAGTATCTGGCCCCCAGCAAGCACCACCTGCCGGTGGCCCGCTACGTGCACCCCGACGAGTTCGAGCGCCTGCGCGTGCTGGGCGAGCAGATGGGTTTCTCGCACGTGGCCTCGGGCCCGATGGTGCGCAGCAGCTATCACGCGGATCAACAGGCGCATGGCGTGTTGGGCGCGTAATCCGCCGGCACCGGGCTCAGCCAGCCGCTGAGAACTCGATCTCAGTCGAAATGCGGAAATCTGTTTCGGGCGTCACCCATTGGCCACTGTCGTCGGCTATGCTCGAAAATGCAGCATGGGGCTGCACAATTTTTCACCAAGGGGAAGGCACTTGAACACTTTTAAGCTGGCTGCGCTGTGCGCGGCTTCTATCCTGACGATCTCGGCATGTGGCGGCGGCGGTAACTCCCCGACACCCGCAGGGCCGATCACCCAACCCGTTCCACCGCCCAACGCCATGACCGCACTCAGCGGAAATGCCATCAAGGGCGTTGTCCAGAATGGTCTGGTGGAGGTGTTCTCGCTGCTGAACTCCGCCTCGCTGACCAACCTCACCAATGCCCGGCTGCTCCAAACCGGCGTGACCGACGCTCAGGGCAACTTCACGATCAACGTCTCGGCGGCCGATCTCGGCCAGGCCCCGGTCGCGATTCGCGTCCGTTTCCGTGATGCCAGCAGCAAGCTGATCTGCGACGTGAAACCCAATTGCGGCACAGGCACCAGCTTCGGCGCCGCGTACGCCATGCCGTCCGACTTCCAGATGCTGACGCTGTTGCCCAACGCCACCAGCAACCAGACCTTGTCGGTCAACCCGCTCACCACGGTGGCGGCCCAACGTGCGCAGGAGCGCATGAATGCCGGCGACGGTGCCGCCGCGGCCATTCGCAACGGCAGTTCCGAAGTCAGCCGTCTGATCGGCGGTATCGACATCACCACCGTCAGGCCCATCGACATCACCAGACCCGCGCTCGTGAGTGCCGCACAGCCGGATCAGCTGGCTTCTTCCCTGCTCATCTGCGGCCTGCTGTCCAGGGCCAGCGGCAACCCCACCGCCGCAGTGGCCAGCCTGGGGAGCCAGTTCGCCGGTGGCCGGATTAACGCCACCGACCTCAATAACCTGCTAAGCGCCGCCCGCACCCAGCAGACGCGTATCGGCGTGCCGGAATCGTCCTCAGCGTTCGAGACCATCGAGGTCGCGATCGAAAATGCGAACGGCGGCGTGGTCGACCCGGAACCGGCCACCGCAGCCGATACCACCGCCACGGCCCGCGGCAAGCTGCTGGTGCAGGACATCCGCAATTTCACCCAGTCGGTCGAAGACCTCGGCAAGCCGGAAGAAGCCTTTGGTGACACGCTGGACAATGCACTCAAAGGCTACGAACCCGTCGGCGAAGGTCTGGCCGAGGCGCTGGGCAATACCGTGGTGGCCATGAGCTCCTGCTACGAGCGGATCGACCAGCAGACGCGCTCGGTGAACTGCGACACCCCGACACGCACGGTCCGGGCTGCGGTCAGCAATGGCACGGTGAGCGTCACCGGCAAGATCACCGAGGACGGCTACGCCAGTGATCTGAGCGCCAGCTTCCCCGACGAGGCGCGCGATTCCGCCAGCCAGGTGTTGACCGCAGCCGTGCAGGGCACGGTGTCCGGGGGCGCAGACGGCAAGGCGGGCAAGTTCACCATCGCACCGGCCAGCAGCCTGGTCATCACCAAGAAGGAAGCTAAGCCGCTGCCGCCGCCAGGAAGCCCGGATGTCGACGTGGTCAAGGCGATAGACCGCATCGCACTGGTGACCGGTGCTAAGGTAGAGCAGACCGGCGTCACCGACCCCGTCACGCTGGTCGGCAATCTGGCCATCACCCTAATCGGCTGCAACAAATGCGGCTTTGACGAAGGTTTCGACAATGGCACTGGCGACAGCCAGACCGGCGACGGCGAAGGCCAGCCCAGCTTCAACCTCACCTTGTTCGACCTGAATGGCACGCTGAGCAAGGGCGCGGAATCGAACAGCATCGGCCTGACCGTCTCGCAGACCGATGCCTCTGCACGCGCCTACGACACCAGCAAGCCCTACTCCTCGACCAACTTCATCAACGGCGCTGTCACGCTGCGTGCCAACGCCAAGCTCGCCAGCCAGCCCGATGCACTGGCGGTCATCACTGTCGCCAGCACGGGTTACAGCGATGCCAAGGAGCGCCCCACCGGCTCGGTGGACGTGACGCTGACCAGCGGCGCAAAAGTGCTGAAGATCAACGCTCTGGAGGCCGACAACACCAGCAACGACGCTGTCGGCGTGCGCATCACCTCGCCGACCGGTGCCCTAGCCCTGTTCACCTACCTGCCGAAGTCGGACAACGGCACGTCCGGCGTCATTGGGCGAATCACCGCCGAAGGCGCACAGATCGCCACCATCGAGCGCCGCACTAACGGCCTGCTCATCGTCAAGTATCCCGATGGCTCGTTTGAAACCCTGGTCCAGTAAGCCCATGCGTGGTGAAGACAGCCGCCCCCCTCGCCGGGGGCGGCTGTTTGCGTTGGGCCTGCTGGTGGCAGGCATGCCGCCGGCCTCGCTGGCCACGGAAGAACCCCGTGCCTTTCTCGAAATCAGCAGCTGGACGCGCTCGCAGGCGCTGCCGCTGGAGGCCTTCTACAACAACCTGGAGACGCCCCTGGATCGCGGTCGTTCGGCGACCACCCGCAACCTATTACGCGTCGGCGCGCAGTACGGCGCGTTCAGCCTCGCCTACGTGCGGCGCTACGACGCCGAAATCGAGATGAGCCGGGATACGCTGGAACTGATCTACCTGAGCACCAACACCCAGGTCCTGCCCCCCGGCCGGCGTTTCGATCTGCGGATCAGACCCTGGATCCTGGGGGCCGAGGGGCTTCAGGCCGGTTGGCGTTTCACGGGCGAGAACGACCGCTGGAGCCTTGAACCACGTCTGACGATCCTGAAAGCCAATGATCTCGCCGAGGGCCGGCTCGACGGCACCGCCACCGCCATCGATCAGAACACCTACGAATACGAAGCCCAGGTGGATTATGTCTACCGCGATGATGTGCTGCTGCAACGCGAAGTCGACACGCCGCGGGGTTACGGCTACGCGCTGGCACTGGCCGGGCACTGGCAGGCCAGTCCCGAAATCCAGCTGCGCTGGGATCTGCGAGACCTCTATGGCCGGGTCTACTGGAACGATGCGCCGCACACCGTCGCCATCGCCACTTCCGATACCCGCGAGACCGATGCCAACGGCTTCGCCCTGTTCCGGCCCACCCTCTCGGGGATCGAGAACAATGTCGACTATCGGCAAAAGCTCCGGCCGGCTGGCGAGACGCAGCTGGACTATCGCTTCGCCCAGCCCGGTCTCTCGACATGGACGGCGCTGGCCGGGCTGGTCTGGACCCAGACCGACACGATCGCCACCGTCGGTGCCAGGCACCCGCTGGCGCCCTGGATGGATATCTCGGTCACCACCACGCCTCGTGTGGATGCGCTTGGCATCGGCCTGAGCAGCGCCTACGGCAGCGTCTACTGGCTGGCGGACCGGCCGGATTTCAAGAACCTGCACACGCTTAGCACGCGTATCTCGATCACCTATCCCTTCTGAGCTGTCTCAGTCGGCCTCGCCGAGCCTTACCACCAGCTGTCGGCTGTCGCTGCCGCCCCGTTCGTCGCTCACGGTGAGCTGCACCGTGCCGGTGTGGGCCGGCGCATAGGCCAGGCTTGCGCCCGGGGCGCTGCTGCCCACATAGGCTCCATCGGCAAACCAGTAGAGCCGGCTGCTGGCGGCATCGGCGTGGGCCTGTAGCGGCAGGGTCTTGAGGCCGAGTTCCTCCGCCTTCACCACATAGCTCAGGCCGGCGATGGGCGAGACGATCTGTGGCGGATGCAGGCTGGCGGTCGCACCCCGGGCCGCGCAATCTCCTGCCGCTGGCGGCGGGCGGCGCGGGATGCCGGCCTGCGCAAACAGCCGCATGAGATCACTCGGCCAGAACTCGTAGACCGCCTCGCGCACCACGCTCGCCGGGGCATCGGCGCAGGCGATGCGGCCCGTTCGAGTATCGATGCGCAGGCGCCGATGCACCTCGCTGAGCTTGATCGGCGAGACGCCGGGGATGAACCAGGTGCTCACACGTTGCGGGCAATCGGCATTGGGCAGGTCGCCCGAGTCGCTGCACACCTCCACCTTCGCCAACCTGGGCGGATTGCGGAACACTGGCTCGGCCAGGTTCGGCGCGGCGGCGCGCAGGGCGTCGGCGAGGTCGAAGAACAAGGGTGCGGCGGTATGGAGGCCGACCAGCGCCGGATTGGCCGCGCCATCGAAGTTGCCGACCCAGACCACCATCACATAGGGCCCGATCACGCCCACCGTCCAGGCATCGCGAAAGCCCCAGCTGGTGCCGGTCTTCCAGGCCGGCGTGAGGCGGTTGCGACTGGGCCGGTAGATGGCCTCGTCGGGCCTCGGGTTGTCGCGCAGGATGTCGAGCACCATGTAGCTGGCTTCCTCGCTCAACAGCCGCAAAGCGTTCCCCTCTCCCTCCGGGAGAGGGGCTAGGGGTGAGGGAGCACGCTCACTGACAGGGCGCGCCCTCATCCGGCGCTCCGGGGCGCGCGCGTCATGCTCGCGCTCTCCCGGAGGGAGAAGGGAAATCAACGGCTGGAACACGCCGCGATTGGCCAGCATCGCGTAGAGCTGCGCCAGTTCCACCGGCGACACCTCGCCGCCGCCCAAGGTCAGCGCCAGGCCGTAGTGCCGCTCGCTCATCGGCAACGCCACGCCCGCGCTTTTCAGGAAGCGATACAGCGTGGGATTGGCGAGGCGCGAGGCAAGCTGCACAGCCGGCACGTTGCGCGAGCGGATGAGGGCATCGTGCGCGGTGATGGGGCCGAGAAAGGAACCATCGTTGTTCTCGGGCGAATAGGGGCCGAAGTGGGTCGGCGCGTCCTTGAGCACGGTGAGCGGGTGGATCAGACCCTGATCCATCGCCAGCGCATACAGCAGCGGCTTGAGCGTGCTGCCGGGCGAGCGGCGAGCGGTGTTGCCATCCACCTGCCCCTCGATGCGGGCGTCGAAGAAATCGGCCGAGCCGATCCAGGCGCGCACGCCCATGTCGCGCGTATCCACCAACAACACGCTGGCGTTGTTTACGCCCTCGCGGGCGGTGACGGCGAGATGGCTCTTCAGACGGCGTTCGAGTAGGTCCTGCAGGCGCAGGTCGAGCGTGGTGTGCACGGCCGCGTCCTGCGTGGTGCGCAGGATGGCGGTGGTGAAATGCGGGGCTGCGAACGGTGGTGCGGCGCGCGCGAACGTCAGCGGCCGGGCCACGAGCGCGGCCTGTGTCGCGGCCTGCGGATGGGCGGCCTGCCAGCGCGCGAACAGACGCAGCCTTGCCGCCCGCAGACTCTCACCCTCCATGCCACGCGGCGCCCGTGCGCCCGGCGCCTGCGGCAGCACGGCGAGTGCCAACGTCTGCGCGAGATCGAGATCGGACGGTGCCTTGCCGAAGTACAGCCGCGCCGCCGCACCCACCCCTTGCAGGTTGCCGCCATAGGGCGCTGCGTTGAGATAGGCCTCCAGAATCTCGCGCTTGCCATAGCGCGCCTCCAGCCACAGCGCCTCGCCGATCTGCGAGAGCTTGCCGCCGATGCTGCGGGTATTGCGCTGCTCCAACAGGCGCGCGAGCTGCATGGTGATGGTGGAAGCCCCCAGCGTCGGCCCGCCGCTGGCGGTGGTCGCGGCGGCGCGCAGCAGCGCCCAGGGGTTCACACCCGGATGCCAGAAAAAGTGCTGATCCTCGTGCAGCAGCACCGCCTCGATCAGCGACGGCGGCAGCTCATCCAGCGGCGTCCACAGCCGCAGCTGCGCATCACTCGCCAGAGTGACGCGCAGCACTGCGCCGTGGCGGTCGTAGATCACCGTCGAGAGCGGGATGCGCTCGACGAGCGCCGCGTGCGGCCAGAGGCGCAGCAAGGCCAAAGCTGCGGCGAGCAACAACACCATTCCAACCCAGAAGCCAGGTCGCTTCACGCAACCCCTGGCACCCAATCAGCGGTAGGGCAGATAAGCGCAGCGCATCCGCCATACCCGGTACGCAATCTTGGTGGATGCGCTTCGCTTATCCACCCTACCCGCTGCTTGCTCACGCCCTAGGACTCATTTCGGCTTCACCACCTCGAGCGTCGAGCCGGTCGAATAGCCATACACGGCGCGGTCGTACATCGCCTCGCCATAGGTGGGCGGCACGGTGAACTTGCCCTCGGTCACGGCCTTCACCCGGTAGCGGAAGATCTGCACGTTGCGGCTGGCGCTGGTGTAGAGCACGGCGCGGTCTTCGCGCGGCTCGGCGAAGTCGATCTTCGTGTCCTTGCCCAGCGTCACCCAGTCGCAGTTGCACTGGCCCTTGCTCTCGTCGGCCCCCGCGTCGCCATCGCCTTCGGATTCGACGGCCTCGCTCTCGCCATTGTTCTCGCCTTCTTCCGGCACGGCCTGCTGCATCGCCTGCTCCGCAGGCAGCGGCGCGCTGGGCGGCACGATCTCGAAGCCGCCGGGCAGCAAGTCCACCAGCGCCACGCCGGTCACGGCATCGCGGTCGATGGCGCGCAGGCGGATTTCCATCGTCACCTCCTTGCCGACTTCCACATTGCTCACTTCGGCGTCGCTGTCATCGACGATGCGGCGCAGCACCTCGATGCCATGCGCCTGGGCAGCCTCGGGCGTTTTCTTCGGGAAGCCCATCTCCGCCAGCATGCCGTAGGTCGGCAAGCGGCCGGCGTTGCTGACGCGCAGCTTGGCGGTATCGGGTTTCAGGATCAGCTTGGCGGTGGCCGTGGTCGGCAGCGTGAGTGGCCGCACCGCACCGGCGGCGGTGACTTCCGCCACGCTGTACTGGCCCTGCTCTTGTGCTGCGATGGCAGCGTAGGCATCCAGCGCCAGCAGCGTGGTGCCGCTGGCATAGGTCTGGTAGCGGTTGCCATTGATGCCATTGACCAGGCCCTTCGCCAGCACCGGGCCGTACTTGGCGAGCTGCGCAGGGAAGTGCTTGGCGAGGATGTAGAGAATCTCCGCATCGGTGGACATGTCGTTGGCGAAGTACCACGAGCCGTGCTGCCATCCAAAGCTGCGTACGCCCGTGGCGCTGTAACTCAGCACGCCGGCGACCAGCGCGTCGGCGAGGTCCTTCTGCTGCATGCGCGAATACGCCGCCGCGAGCCAGAGCGCGGTGGTGTCGTTGCGCCAGCTGCGGTTGCCGGCATCGAGCCGCTTGACGGCGGCATCGGCTTCCGCCGACATCAGCTGACCCTGCCGCGTTAGCAGGTAGATGGCGTAGGCGACGTTGCGGTCGCTGTAGCCGTAGTGACGCGGCTGGTTGTTCCACCCGTAGTAATAGTCGGGTTCGCTCGTCACCTCCTGCCGCGCGACCTTGGTGAGGAAGCGATTGCCGGATTCGATCATGCCCGGCGGCACGCTGAAGCCATGCTCGTTCGCTTCCAGCAGGAAGTGCAGTGCGTAGATCGACACGGGTTCGTAGCTGGTGCCGCTGCGATCCCAGTAGGCAAAGTCGCCCTCGGGCCGCTGCCGCAGTGCCAGTTCGTTGATGAGGCCGCTAATGCTGCCCGCGCCGCTCTCCTTCTTCACCTCGCCGAACTCCGGCCGGGCCGAGAGCACCATCGCCGGCACCGCCATGCTGGTGAGCTGCTCGGTGCAGTAGTTCTTGTAGTTGCCGAGGTATGCGGTGAGGCCATGCGCCATCACCAGCGGCAGGCTGGAGACACTGGCCTCCAGCCGCCGGAACTCGGGATAGAAGCTCTGGCTCTTGCTGACCGGGATGTCGAAGCTCTTGCCCGGCTCCACCTGCACCATCGCGAGATTGGGGCTGTAGGGCATGGGCGGGCGCACCGACAGCGTGCTGCGAATCTTCGCCGTCTTGCCGCCATAGCTGGCGGTGAAGGCCAGTTCCGCATTGCCCAGGCCCTCCTTCGCGCGCACGCGCCAGCGCGCCACGCCTTCGCGCAGCGCAGGGATGGTCAGCGTCTGGCTGGCGGGGCCGATCACTTCGAGATCGGGCGTGGGCAGGATGCTCACCGCCACCGCTGCATTCTTCGGCGCGGTCTCGATGTTGTTCGACACCCCCGTGCTCACCTCGAACTCGTCACCAGGTGTCACCGCCAGCGGAGCATTCGGCAGCAGGGTGAAATCGCCGCGCACCAGGGTCTTGCCCTCGGCGACGCCGATGGAATCGGCCGCCACGCTCACCGCCACCAGCTTGAGCGCGCCGTTGAAGCGATCCGGTACCACATACGTCAGCTCCTTCGCCGTCGGTCCCACATCGACCACGCCACTCCACCAGGCGATGGGCGCATCGGTCTTGCGCTTGAAGGGATTGAGGTTGGCCCCCAGCAGATTGTCGGCATCGCCACCGGGTGCCGAACCACCGGGCAGGCCGCGGAACTCGGGCAGGATGAGGTCGAGAATCTGCAAGGTCGTCACGCCCAGCGCGCGCTTCTGGAAGTAGAAGCCCAGCGGATCGGGCGTGACGTAGCGCGCCACCTGGTGGATGCCCTCGTCCACCGCGTAGACCAGCGCCTTGCCCGGCTTTGCGGCGGTGAGTTTCAAGGTCAGCGTCTCACCGGGCTTGATCTTCGAGGGCGCATCGAGCGTGAGTGCGATGCGGCGCGCGTCGATGGCGACCGAGAAGGGGGCGACGCCGTACGACAGCGGCGAGCTGAAGACATCCGCACTGCCGGGGTCGCGCGTGAACAGCACGTGCACATAGGCCGAGCCTTCGAGCCCGTCCGGCAGCCTGATCTTCTGCACGCTGGCGCTGGTCGCGGCCTTGAACCACTTGTAGGCCAGCACCTTGTCGCGCTCGATGGTGATGAGGCCGCTGCCCGCATAGGGCGCCACCAGATTGACCTCGACCTCTTCGCCGGGGTTGTAGTCCTTCTTCGAGAGCGCGATCTTCAGCTCCGCATTGCGGTCGAGACTGCGGGTGACGTTGCCGTAGCCCGAAACCTCGTACGGAATCTTGGCGAACACCTGCTCGTTGCCGTCGGCCACGACATAGAGGTAGCTGCCGGGGGCGGAAGTCTCCAGCGTGATCGGCTTGCCGATGGCGGGGATGGCGAGCTTGGCTTCAGAGAGCAGCGTGTCCTTCTGCCGCGACTCGTAGTGGTAATAGCCGCTGTCGCTGCGCACCAGCACGCTGACCCAGGTGCGCGAATAGCGGCGCAGCTTCAGGCCATTGGCTGTGGTGCGCGCAGCCTTGTCGTCGATGGCGACGAGATTCACCACCGGCTTTGCTTCCTTGGCGATCCAGCTGAGCGAGCCCTCGGCCTTCCAGCCCACGAGGTAGGGCAAGGTCGAGATCACCTGCCCGGCTTCGGCCGTGACGCCACGCCCACCGCCCGGCTCGAAGCCCTGCGCGGTGAGATGCAGGAAGTAGCTCGTCGCCGCATAGGGCTTGAGGTCAATCGCGAGATCGGCCTGGCCCTCGGTGTCGGTCTGGGCATCGTTGATCTCGATCGTCACGCCCTCCTTCGCGGCCTGCGGATCGGTGAACTGGTAGTCCTCGAAGCCCGCGAAGCGTGGCAGCCAGGGCGTGAGCTTGAGGCTGCCGGTGACGCGGCGATCCTGTGCAGGCGTGCCGAACAGGTTCTGCAGGTCGATGTGCGCGCCGGTGATCGCCTCCGGCTTCACCCAGCCGGTCGCGCGCACGGTATTGAGATTCATGCGGATCTTCAGGCGATCTGGCTCGAACTCGCGCACCTTGAAATCGAGGCTGCCGAGCTGGCGGCGATCATGCTTGCCCTTGCCGGTGGGCAGCCAGACGCTGACGGTGTAGGCCCCCGAGGGCGCGCTGGCCGAGCTGAAGAACTCGATGTCGTCGAGTCCGCCCGCCGGCAGCGTCTTGCTGGTCTTGAACACGGTGGCACCGCGCGGGTCGGTGATCTCGTAAGTGAGCGCGGTCTGCGGCAGCGGGCGGCCGAACTCGCTGGCCTTGACGATGACGCCGATATGCGCCGACTCACCGGGCCGGTAGATGCCGCGATCGGTGAAGAGATACGCCGAGAGCGCGCCCGCGTCCGTCGCCTGCATCACGCCGCCGACGTCGAAGCGCGACAGGTCGAGCCCGCCGCCACGCTGTTCGAAGGGCAGGAAGGACTCGTCGCCATTCTTGCGCGCCAGGAACAGCACCGGCTCGCGCTCGCGCTGGAAGCCCGACAGCTCCGGTAACCGCACATGGCCGTCGGCATCGGTGACCTTGCTCAGTACCGACTGGCCGTTCTTGGCGATCACCTCGATGGTGGTGCCGCCCACGGGCTCGCCAGTGGCGATGGACTGCACGAACACATCCCGTGTGCCGTCCTGGTTGCGCTTGGCGACCAGGCCGAGATCGGTGATGACGATCAGCCGCGTGTCGCTGGTGCTCGGCCGATAGTTGTAGTCCTCATACTCACCGCCCTCGTTGCTGTTCTGCGGCTCGACGCTCACCAGCTGCCCGGTGGCCGGGTCGTAGCCATTCAATCGCAGGAAGAAAATACCGCGACGCGTGGCCTCGCCCTGCGCGAGGTAGGGCGTGAGATCCAGCGCCTCGTAGTGCGCCTGACCATGCTCCAGAGGCGGCAGCGCAATGTCCTTGCTGAAGGTCTCGGTGAGATTGCTCTCGTCAAAGCTCCAGTTGTTCCAGTTGAAGCTGTTGAGCCGGCCACTGGCCTGGGTCACCACATGCTGCAACTGCTGCGGCAGCAGTCGGCCAATCTGCACGCGGACACCCGGCAGGTCGCGGGTGAAGAGGGTCAGCTTCTTGCTGCCGCTGAGTGACAGGAAGGCCCCGCTGTTGGTGAGGCGCAGCTCGGCGGGGAACTGCGGGATGGCCACCACGCTCTCGAAACTCGCCGCCAGTTCGTAGCCCCCGAAGGCCTTCAGCCCCTGCTGCACCCGCACCAGCAGGTAGCGACCCGGCTCGCCCTGGTGGCGAAAGCTGTGCAGGTCGCTGTGCTCGGCTTCGAGCACGTTGTAGGTGAGCGGCAGCGCGGATGCCGTCTTGAGCTGCGCCCTGGCGGCGGTTTCGGTCCACTGATACGGCTTGCCCTCGTTACCCGGCTGTTCCTCAAAAGCCTTCTGCGTGGCGGCATCCGGGTGCTGGGCCGGCAGCACGAAAGCCTGCACCTTGTCGCGCACCTCGACTTCGGTCGCGGACTGCGACAGTTGCAGCGTCAGGGTCTGCACCGGCGTGTCGTCGGCATCGCGGGCGATGCTGGCGGTGAGTTCGTTGACGCGCAGTGCACCGCGGCCAGGGATGTCCACCTTGGCCTGCTGCTTTTCGCGCAGGGCATTGCCGCCCAGGGTGGAGATCACGCCCACGTCCACCAGCACATCCATGCGGCCCGAGTAGGTGGCGAGCGCCATCGTTGCCGTGCGCAGGGTGGCGGTGAGGCGCTTGGCGTCGAGCACCAGGGTGTAGGCCGGGGCTTCCTGCTCCGTCTCCTGCGGCGCGCTGCCACTGCGCTCGGTGTAGTAGACGTAGCGCAGCTTGAGCCGATCCCGGAGGCTCTTCTCGTCGATGGGATGACTGGCGCGCAAAATGAACTGCGCGGTCTTCACCGCCGGATTCACCGGGTCCTGCACAAACTGGGACTCCTGCACCCAGAGCTTGAAGGGCTCGGTGTCGAACTCGAAGCCCGTCTCTGCGAGCGTCACGCCCGGCAGGACAAAGCCCTTCTTCGCGAAGCTCACCTTGAAGCGGGTCGCCACCGGCCAGTCTTGGGAGGGGGTGAAGACCAGCGTCTTGTCATCGGTCCAGCGCCAGGCACCGGGCAGCGCGGGCGTGAGGCTGATGAGGCCGCTGGCAGGCGTGACCTCCTTCTCCACC
>Ga0255093_1000209_pt1 | contig 29622 bp, 19 predicted proteins | sample Colum_Law_RepA_8_2_FD_188437 | JGI IMG/M metagenome (GOLD analysis project Ga0255093, IMG submission 188437) | Freshwater microbial communities from Columbia River, Oregon, United States - Colum_Law_RepA_8d | ecosystem: Environmental > Aquatic > Freshwater > River | place: USA: Oregon...
GTCATAGCTGCCGCAGTCAGCTCTTCCTGTGCGGTCTGCAGTTCCGTTTCTTCGTCCTCCTTGTCCGTGATCTGAGCGTCCACTTGCTGGAGAGCGGCTCGCTGAGCGTTGCCTGCTCCATTGGCAATCTGTTGCACGAGGCCCGCCCGCCTGTCGTTCAGACCTGTCAGAATTTGCTGAACGCTGTCGAGCTCCTTTTCGATCTTCGACGCGGACGATTTCAAACTGTCCGATGTTTTCTTCAGTTGATCTTCAGTCAACTTTTCTTCTTCGTAGTTTACTTCTGTCCTTTTTCTTCGTGTTGATACGACAGGAGCGTTGAAGAGATATTCACCGCGCAGAGCGTAGCGCCCGTCTTTCTTATCCAGCGAAAGCTTCACGGTTATCAAATCTTTGTTCGATTCATCGTCCGGGAATGTAACCGTGATGGTTTCATTAAACGTGAGTTTTTCGCTGCTGACGTCGTGCTCCGGCCAGTTTTCAAGCGTCAAATCCAGCTCCAGAATTTCGAACGGTGGCAGCCGGATGCCCGAAGGAACAAATTCATCCATCAGCTGTTCAGACTTCGCAAATCGCACTTTCGCCGCGCCGGATCGAGCAACAGACCAGAGATCACAGATTTCAGAATCCGGGCCGACCGAAATCTTCAGACGGCAGAACGGCAGTTTGCCTTTATCCATATTTCTGAACCAGCGAAAACTGAGTTGTTGCTCCTTCAGAATGAACTCTCCAATTTCCTGGTTTCGTGCGAGCCCGCTTGTGGATTCCTGTGAGACCTTCCAGAGAAACGATTTTGCATCCACTGGGAACGGTTTCAGAGTCAAAGTCATCTGTTCGGGAACAGTGAACTCACCGCCGATCAGTTCCAGCGTGACTGTTGCCGGATCCTGCGCAAAGATTTTGCAGAGTTCGATTTCGTCAGACACACCTTCACCAGCAAGCGGAAGTTTTCGGCTCTTCTGACGGACATCATCAAGAGCTCGCACATTCGTGACCGGAGGTGACGTTGCAGCAGCAGTCCCGGCATCGGCCACCGGTGCCTCGGAACTGCCCTCCGTCATTTCGGCCCCATTAGTCTCATTACTCCCATCAGTCACATTAGTAGAATTAGCAGCATTGGAAGTCGCAGCGGCCAGGCCCTGCTCAGTGGAATCCGGACGACTTCGTTGCGCATCGGAAGCCTCGGTTGATGTTTGACCGGACGCGATCGGGAGATTCCTCGGCGATGATGAAAGCGAAATCGCTGCAGTGACCGCCATCACCAGCCCCGCGCAGAAAAGCTGTACCAGAATTCCCACGCTCACGGGCGTGAAGAACTGCATGCCTTCAGACGGAAAGCTTTCGAGTTGTGAGTTTGGATTGGTCATTGACAAATGATTAGTCCTGTTAAAGGACATGCATGAGAATTTGAACGATAAACTGACAGTTTTGAGCTTGGCTGATCAGCGGTCAACGCAACACAGTTAAAAGCAGCCGGCAAGCTCCGAGTGCCGCACGCCAATGCCAGCCCCATAGATTCCTTAGGTTGCGGCACACGGAATGTGCCAACTACTTGGATTCCTTTTGAGTCGCATCAGGGCTATCCGTTACCAACAGTTCGATTCCTCCTGGTTCAGCGTCCGGGACCTTCAATCTTAAGGAATATTTGAGTTGACCGCGTTCTGAAACATCAGCCATCAGTTTTTGCAGATCGGCAGAATGTGTTTTGACTTCTTTGAGCAGATTACTGTTCTCGTTGACAGCGGCCCGAAACGCATTGACAGCGGCCTCGACGATTTTCTGTTTCTTGTCGTCGCGGTCGGATCTTCCAGACTCAACTGCGATCTCTTGCTCCTTCAATTCTTCACGCATCTTATTGACTCTGTTTCCATACGCTTCAATCTCTTCGTCGACCCTCGCAGAGAGTCCTGGTTTCCAGTTGAAAGTCTCCAAAGTGACTTCGCCGCTCAGCTTATTGACGACCGGAATCTCCACGACCGCTTCGATCCTGAGCTGAGCGTCCTGTTCTGTTTCGTCAAAATACACAATCATGGTGACCTTGCGAGCGTACCTGCCTGTCGTAGGCGGTTGCACAATAAACTTCAATGACTCACCGACTCTCAAAACATCCGTCGCGGGACGCGTCACGACCTCGGGAAGATTGGCATAAGTACAGTGCAGTTCAAGAGCCTTCATTTCGGTGATCGAAGAGCGGCTGACCAGACGCTCTGAACGCTCTGCTTTGGTAATGTCAAAGTGGAGCGGGCTGCGATGTTCAACTTCCCTCAGGACACATTTTTCCGTCTCTGGTTTCTGATCCGGATCGCCAGCTTCAATTTCCAACAGGCAGTTAATCATCTCATGGCTTTTGTTTGACCTGTCCCAGCTAAATGACAATTCAAATTTCTGGTTCAGATGAAACGTTCCGACGATATCCTTCTTTCCGTCGAGTCCGCCACCGGCCGTGGGCTGTCTAATCACCTCCCACTTGCGAGATGGCTGGTTGGCTGACGGTAGAGGAACGATGGCATAGTCGTATCCGGATTTCAGCACCGACTGACCTCCGATGATCCGTTTGAGTGAAACATGGTCGAGCGAATTCACATGAATCTTTGCCAGTCGAATTGGGCCATTGCTACTGGCCTGAAGTCCGGACGACGGCAATCGCAGTTCCAGTTTTCTCCCCTTGTCTCGTATTTCCTGTAACGGCGACAACCGAGGGCTTTTCGGCGAAGAAATTTCGGCAGATGGAGAAATTGGTGCTGAATTTTTTTCAAGATCGGTCGTTACCATCTCCGCCGGCTTTTGCTCCTTCGGAGTGACGTGAGCAACGTCGTTCTCTGCTCGCCGTCGCAGCTCTTCCGCCGCACGCTCTTCTTCAACTTCGCGCCGTCGAGTTTCTCGCTGTGCTTTGTCCAGACGACGTCGCTCTGCCTTCTCTTTGGCAGACGAAATCACTTGAGCAGCTTTATCAACCGGCTTCGGCTGCTGCATCGCTGAGAAGATAGCCAGCACCACCGAAATCCCAAGCACACCGATCAGCAACAGACTGATTGGACGCAGCAGCAGTGGCGTAGGCTTCTTTCCTGCCGAAGCCCTTGCTTTGCGACTGACCGTTTTTCCTGTTGGCAAGCTCCAGGCTGGTGGAGATTTTTCTGAAGCGGTGTGGTCCTGTCCCGAGTAAGCTTCAACGTCTGCATCGGGATCTGCATAAATATCAGCATGGAGATTGGCCTCTGCATCAGGTTCAGAGGTCATCGGACCAAGCGGAGTTCGTTCAAGTTCTCGCTTCCTCCGGCGAGCAATCAGAACAGCCTCTGCTTCCTGACTCCACGGACGGCCGCCAGTCTGCGCGAAGACTGTCAGCTCATTCTTCGGTGGAGGCACCTTCTTCTCTCGAATCGCGGGCAAATCAATCGTTCTCGATCGTGGATCGAGACGTGCTTTCTTCGCGAGATCTGTGCCATCCAGGACGAACTGCCACTGACAAGAGATACTAACGGGCAGGTTACCGGTAAAGAATGTGCTGTAAGAAACGTCCCAGCGCGATTCCGGCGGCAACAGGGACAACGCTTCGTTCACAAGTTGCAGCGTCCAGTGTTCTGGACGCGTTCCCACATCACGCGGCAAAATAATCTGCAGCGGCGTTTGGCTGTCGGCTGCATACGATGCCAAAACTGCTGCCCAGCCAGCATCGCCGGTTGCCTCTTTCCACGCTTCACAAACTCCCGTTCTGACCTGAGCCGCCATCGGGAGCGTGAGCTGTTGATCGTCTGGCAAAACGGATGGTTCGCTGTCGCTGGACCACGCCGTGACCCAGGGAATCTGGAGAGACTCCGACGCTGGCCCTTCCGACAATTCCAACGCAAGCGCAGCGCTGTCAGTGGTCAGCAGATGAGCCAGTTTGTTCGAACGATTCGTATGATCCAGCGGTGCGTTGCTGATTCGAGACAGGATGTGAAAGCGTTGCCCGCCGAGCCGTGCCACGTAATGGGCATAGCTGACCGGATTCCAGTTCGCCTCCGAGCCGTACGCATCAAAGACGTGAGCGTAGCCGGTCAGCCGTTCCAGCAATTGCGCGAGATTACCCGGCATACCGCGAGTACTGCGCACGGTGCAGAATCCGGTGCTTCCGGACCGCAATCCTCGTCGCGCGGAAGTGAAGACAATCTCCTGCATCATGAGACGGGCTCCAGGATGGAGACTGGAGGCTTCGCGGCGTTCTCGGATGGAATGAACGCCTCATCGCCCGACCGCAGGCCTGCGTGATGCAAAGCGTAAAGCACGGGAAGTTCAACCCAGCGAGGAAAAATCTGGCTGGGATCGAACCGCAGATCGACTCGACCATTCGCATCGGCCCCGGCCACGATCGGACTACGCCCGGTCGCCGTAACGGGGATAAAGATCACTTCTTTGGCAAAGCCTCGCGCGGCCGTCACTATGGACGCACCGTATTCCATCAGCAGCTCTTCAACATTCTTTGAAACTTCCCGTAGTATTTCCAGTTGCAGCGTCGCTTCACCAGTGGACGACAACTGAATGGCTTCATCAAGCCGTTTTGGAGACTTCTTCAGCAACGGCCGCCATGCATCAAACTTGTGGACGATCACGATCAAGGGGCGATCGAATTTATCGGTGGCCGACATTCCGGTCAGTTGTCGAACTCTTGACGCCGCTTCCGAAAGCACGTCAGCCTGAGGATACGAATTGATCACGGTTTCCAGTTGAGGATCCAGGCTGGCATCATTGCAGGATCGACACGCTCGCCGAAACGCGGACTCCTGCGTTGGATCATAAATGAATAGCAGAGCCTCCGACTTGGCCATGTGGTCAATCACCGGAGTCTGGGAAGTGACTGCACCCGGCAGAAAGTGTTCGCCCGCATTATCGTACAGACAGATCATGCGAGAAACTCGGCGGCGTTGCGCATACAACGGATGCGATTCATCCGGCTGCACGGAATACAAATACGGGCGCGACAACAGCAGGTCCTGACCACCCACGTGAGATTCAATGTACCATTTGCCAGTGCGGTCTGTTTTTTCCAGCTTGACGAGTTTCTCGTGGTCTTCGTAATCAAACAACGTTTTGACATATTCCGTCATAAGTTGATTGGCCCGCGGTGCTGCGTTTTCGAACCTGAGGCGAAATTGCTTGCTGAGAATCGCTCCCACAGAATGAATCATCGTGGCCAGATAGAACGACTTTCCGGACGACGGAGCTCCCAGAATCGACAGAAACAAAGGCTCCATTTCCAGCAATCCGCGATTGACCACCGCATGGCAGCGAGGACAAGCCAGTTCATGGCACGGCTCATTTTTCTCGTCGAGTGCTCGTCCGTCGACGGTGAACAGCGTTGGCAGGAATCTGCGATACTCCGCATCGCCCGCACGCGAATCGCCCAGCAGGCTGCTATGAGTCGCTACCCATAGAATGTCCTCCGGAGGGAACTTGAACCAGCAGGTGGGGCAAGTGACCAGCGGCAGCAACGAAATAGACCGGTCGGAGGATGACATGTTTCTCGAGCTACCTGTCGCAGCAGAGTCTTCTCGTTTTCAGCGAATTGTGACTAACAACCAGTAGCTTACGCCCGCACCCCGGCCACGGTCTACCATCGGCCGATCATTTACCCATCGGTTCGTGCCTAATGGCGTGCCTGATGCTCTGCTACCGCAGAGATGGAATCTGGCGTTGTTCAGTCACGGAGCCTCACGATGGGGGACAATCATTGCTCCTTTCTTTCCCGCCACAAACAAGCCGATGATTTTTCCATCCTGCAGCGAAATCACCGGGGCTCCGTTCCACGACGAAAGATCTTCGCCTTCCATGTTGACCATCCAGTCTGTTCCATCAAGCTTGAGCTGGTTCAGGCTGATGCTCTGAATCACAGTCGAGGCATCGTCGTCAGTTTTTACACTGCGGCAAAGACAGCATTCTTCGGGTTCCTTCGGTGTTCGAAAGGTGGCGTAGTTCACGGTTGGCAGTTCCGTCGTTGTGTCGGCAAATGGAAACATTGCGGAGCCGGATTGCTTGGATGTGTCACTCGTTTCACCGTTGCTGATTGTCGAAGCGGGTGGCACCATGACGATGGTCTGGCTGACTGTGCTTTGTGGCGAACTGATAACGTATTCCAGTCCCGCTTTTTCGGCAGCATCGGTCGATTCTGCGATGGCTTCGGGCAATGCGTCAGTCGCGGTCAGGATGTAAGTCTGATCGCCTCGCTTGACCAACACTCCGTTGACGGTGAATTTCTGAGTTCGTGAAATTCCCAGCAGGCTGGTTCGACGAGATCCCTGGATAATCAGCGTCGGAGGCAAATCAAAATCGATCAGTGGCAGCGAAGACGCGGTGCTTAGCCATGCGGCTTCTGGTTTATCATGCAACTGAAACATTTGCCCGGTCGTGACCGGCGTCTTTTCTTTGCTGACTGCGAGCGTGGCAAACGAGACACCTCCTCGAACGATCGTGCTCAGCGAATCCGCATTCAGACGCACACCGCTCAGCCCCACGTCGATCCCAAGACCACTTGTGACCCAGAATTTCGACGACGTACGTAACAGACGCATATACTCAGAATTGATCCGTGCGTGGATGTCGACAAATCTTGCATCCGGGGACAGATTAATGGAAAGAATCTGTCCGACATCAACTCCGCGCCAAGTCACCGGAGCACCGACTGTGACGCCATGCTTTGAATCACTGCGGAGAACAACATCAATCCCTTCGCCACTATTCTCATCCGGCGGCGCCGCGCCGAGCCCTTCAAAGCGGCTCTGCTGCGGTGCATCGGGATCGCCGGGGCTAACGCCGATATATTTTGCTCCGACAGCGGTTTCCAGTCCGCTGACTCCAGCCAGGCTTAGCTGTGGTCGCACGATCCAGAATCTCGCACCCTCGCGCGCCAGGCCAGCCGCTCCGGGAGTCAAAGTGACTGTGGCGGCTATCTGCGAAAGGTCGTCACTCAACGCCACACTCTCGACGATGCCCGCTTCGATTCCTCGATGACGAACAGCATCGCCGGCCTTTAAACCATGTCCATCCGGAAAACGAATTATGATCGACGGACCAACGGATGGAATCGAAGTCCATGTCAGCCAGAAGGCCAACAGGAAGCACGCAACGGTCACCCACCACAACTTTGAACGCAGGAACAACGCCGACGTTACCGCGCGGACTTCACGAATATCAGCCACTGGGAAAGAACTTTTCACCTCATGAGATATCGGCGGGGACGATGGCTGTTGATTCTGGTTCGAAGTTTGTGCGTCCACGATATTCCTCGATGCACTCTTCTCTGACGCAGCAGAATTTGAGGGAGATGAGTCAGAAGCAGCATGAGGTGTCATTCACTGTCCTCCCAGATCGCGTGAGGATCAAAGGATATGGAGGCGACCATGCTCATCGCAACACACAGCACAAAAGCAATAACAGCCGGTCCAAAATGAAACTGCACGATGTTTCCCAGTTTGACCAGCATGACCAGAAATGCCAGCAGCATGACATCCATCATGCTCCAGCGTCCCATGTGTTCCATCAGTTTGAGAGACGCAGCTTTGTGTCGCCTGTGCAGAAACTCCAGCAGGCTCAGTTCCAGTAACAGGACAATTTTCGTGAGAGGGAATATGACAGAGAACAGCAGAATAACTCCGCCCACTAGCCAGTTGCCCTGCTTCAGCAAATCAATCGCGCCGCCCAGGATGCTGGACTGCTGCCGCATCCCCATCTTTTCAATTTCCAGAATGGGACACAGCACCGCCGGCCAGAACAAGACTAATGCCGCTACTGTTGCAGCAGCAGTGCGGCTGGAGGTGGTCCGTCGACACCCCGGCGGCGCAAAGACTGTGCCGCAACGAGTACAAACTGCACGCTGCTGCACCTGGAGAGTCGGGATTTCGTGGATCAGGCCACAGCAACGACAGGAAAGGTTTTTGCTCATGGTGCAGTGACTCCAGACCTCTCGCCCGACGACCGTTTATCTGCTGCAAAGTCTCGCCTGCTTAGCCCTCGAGTTCAATGATTTCGATTCGGGCAGTTGGCTGGGCGGTCCCCAGCATTTGTTCGTACTTCGGGTCATATCCCTGGCGGGGAGGGGGCTGAATCTACCAGATAGTTGGCAAAACGGGAGTATTTGAAGCCGCTTGCAGGAAATCACAACTGTTTCACTGTGCAGTTATTGGTACTCATGAGGATCAGCATGCCGCTTAGCAGAACCTGCGAACTTCCCCACATGGCAAGACGACGAGCAGCAAGCATTGTGTCTTCGCGAAATGAATGAGCATCAAGGTTTTGCGGAGGGCCGACGGCACGCGGGACAAGAAAGGTCACATTCGAGTGAACCTATTGAGGCCCACTGCCTGACGCTTGTATCTGATAGGAATCCAGCGTGTCAGTGAGCCCGAGTTACATTCAACCGTGGACTCAGTTCTGTATCGTACAGATTCTTACTCAGTGAGTTGCCGCAGGGGACTGAACGCCACGTAGACAACTGCGATTAGAACGTCACCGAGAAGTTGGCCACAGTGATCGCAAACTCTTTGCAGGGCAGGGAATCTCTGGAAGAGGGCATCGGAAAAGCCATTTCTGCCGCCGAACCATATGCGAAGAGCGAGCAGGTCTTATTCTTCGAGCGACAGAAATTGAGGCGGGGTCTTCGCAGGAAACGTCATTCAGATCGTTGCGTCTATCGTGCCCGCGCACGCCGCTCTTTGCCGCTTAACGCAACGTCGTAACTAACCACCGGCGTATCAGTGGCGAAGCGGCAGGTTAGATCTGAGAGCAAAACTACCCGCTCACGACATTTGGTGCGGCTGCTGAGGAAGACGCTCTCAACTGCGGCACCAAATCCGGCTCGCCACGAGCCTTAATTAGCCACCCTTCTTCAAGTCGAAGTCGGCCTTGTTCTCGCCGTCCTTAACGACAAAGGACATCGTGCTCGAATTAGTTGACTGATACTTCTTCGGAATCGGGCCCTCGTCAGCAGTTTTCATCTTCGCACCAATTTTCATGGACGCGGCCATCTTGCTGGGGTCCACTGGGGCGGCTGGAGTCGCTGATCCGGATGCAACAATTGGTGCTGTGAACTGAACCTGGTATTCAACAGCGGGCAGCCCTCCACCGTCAGGATACTCGAGTGTATACGCGCCACCGTCACCTATCACTCCTGCTGCGGTATATCCGCCGGTGGCTGAAATGAAGATGATCTGACAACCTTTCTGCAGCGGCTGCCCATCGATGGTGACCTTACCATTGACCTGGCCTCGGGAACCCGAATAGCCATCACCGCGGCTACCACAACCAGCAATTGTCAAACAGGCAAAAGACATCACCGCAAGCAGTGTGCAGAATTTATTAGACATCATGCTTCTCAAAGGACAAATTGTATCACGATAAAAAAACCCTGGAGGCAGATTTTTGCCCCCAGGGACTCAAATAAGACAACTGCAAAATTAGTACTCGCCAACCACTTTGTCGTCATCGCGAACTGACAGAACTGTCAGGGTCAGCATGTCGATGTTGTCACTGATGAACCGTACTGAACCGTCGGTCAAAGTAACCTGTACGCCGCCAGTGTGAGTTGATGAAAGCGGGCAGTTGCTTCCGGATGCATCGTCCCAGGCACCCCAAACCAATCCGTTTGCTCCAAGTACTCGTGCATTTGGTGCGTATCGAACGCAAACATTGGAAACCTGCGGAGCCCAATCACGCCAGCCAGTGAGACCACCCATCGCCCAGCTCCAATTTCGTGAAGGGCGTCGATCATCCTTCGAGTTGCCCGTTGCGTCGAAAATGAAGTTGCTGATTTCGCCTTCGATAATCGTGTTGGAAGTCCCGTCTGTACAAGAAGAAATATTCTTTCCTCCGAACACCATCATACCTCGGTCCGACGTGTATCCCCAGTTCCCTGTTTGATCGTTAAGTCCCTTGGTGTCAGTCCAGGTACCTCGTGGCACAGCACCACCAATCCCGAAGTAATGGGAAGTCGGGAAAGCGTTTGGGCTCAGCTTAGGAAGGTTCGATGACGGACAACGGAGCATAGGCAGGTTCGCGGCTCGTGAAATTGTAAGGTTTCCATCCCAGCCTTCATTTGGAGCGTTGAAGTTCCACTGAGAATAGAGATTCGCCTGTTCCATGTAAGGCAACAAGGCAACCCACTGTGAGTGCCCCCAACTTTCATTACCGCCACGCAATGCTGAAATGCCAAACGGGCAGGGGAACTGATTGTAGACGTCGTGATAGTTGTGCAGTGCGAGGCCAATCTGCTTGAGATTGTTCTTACACTGTGTTCGCCGAGCAGCCTCACGGGCTTGCTGGACTGCTGGAAGCAGCAGGGCAATAAGAATGGCGATGATCGCAATCACTACCAATAACTCAATCAGTGTGAATGCTCTTCTTTTGCGTAAAGGCAACATGACAGACTCCAAAAAATTTCCAGACAGGAATGAAGGACAACAGCCTCGTTCGGAAGAAGTCAAAGGCCGCACTAAAGCTTTATCGGCTATGAGAACAAGTGTCAACATTTTTCATGAAAAATGCCAAGAAAAAAGGCTTCTGTGTTCTGGATTCACCAGTTAATGCACCCTGGGTGTGAATCAAAGTTGACGTATAATGCTTGTGTATTCAGAGCGCTAGTAACGGGTTGAATTCCCAACATCCCTCGCGCGAGTCTCCGAATCTTTGGTCAGGGCAAAATCTCTACGATGAAAACGAAACTCATGAGGTTCGGTCCCATGCTTGGCCGCCACACTACCGGAGAATTGTAGATCGCCTGATGGATCCGCTGCTGCGAGCTCAGCGAAACATAAGCCGGTTTATTCATCACTGATGGAACCTGAAAGAACATGTCAAGTGGCGGTCCATATCGTTGCTGCCGGCAGGGTGCCTGCAACTCTTTTCTCAGGGGTGCAGCTTCCTGAAATTGCAGCTTGTTTCCCGGCCTTGAAAGTTGTGGCGGAAGCTGTTTGACTGTATCCGATTGGTCGCAATTCGCCGCGTCCGCCGCGGTGCTGTCGAAATCCGTTATTGTCCGAGCCAGAACCGGATTCCGCTCTCCAGGGAACTCGGGCTGGCAGGCGGAGATCGGACGCCTTGAACAGCTTGGCTCTATCTTACTTTTTCTAAGTTTCCCGTGAGTCAATCATCACCCAAACTCAAAATCCCGGGCTCCCGCAGACCCCTGTTATGGAAGTGGGGTTGCGGCATGACGGTTCTTGTTTTGATTTGGTATTTCACGCAGCACAACTCAAGAGTTGTGCAGGCAGAGCGGGCTTATGCTAATGGAAACCTGGAAGAGGCGATGCTGTTGGCCTCTGAGGAGCTGGAGGTCCGCCCCGATTCAGACCGAGCTAGAGTTGTTACGTCGTTGGTGTACATGGCGATCAAAGACTATGCGAATGCCAAGGGTGAATTGGAGAAAATCTCACCTCAGGTTCCTGAACGATATTCAATCGCGCGGAGAGAATTGGGACGAATCGCATTTGAGTTTGGGCAAGCCGGAGCTGCCGAGAAATACTATCGCGAGTCGATCGAAGCGAACCCGCAGGAATCTGAGTCGATCGACAAGCTGATCTTTCTCCTGACTCTGGAGGGCCGCTCAGGCGAGGCGCAGAAGTGGGCCGGGGAACGAGTTCTGGATGGAGTCGCTTCACCCAATTACCTCACGATTCTGGGGGTGCCAAAGCCAAGTCTCGACGCCTCCACTGAGTTTGCACAGCGCTGCCTTGAAGCAAACCCCGGTGACTCGTTGCCAAGACTGGGCCTGGCTTACAAGGCGTGGCGTGATGATCAGCTCAATGAGGTTCGCGAGCAGCTCCAGCCTGTTATTGCGCAATACCCGGAGCTTGTGGAGGCTCAGGCACTTTGGTGCCGGCTACTCGTTGAGGTCGATGATTTCGACGGATTTGTGGCTGCGAATGACAGTTTGCAGGATGAAGCGGAAGCCAACTCGGAGATTTGGCTCTCACGAGGGATTTGGGCCGAGAAAAAGGGCCAGCTTTCGGCGGCAGTGCGTTGTCTGGGCGAATCGATTCGTCGCAACCCGAATTCGCAGCCTGCGCATTACCGGCTCTCCCAGGTTCTGGCCGCGCTTGGCGATCCGGAACTGGCGCGGGCATTTGCGGAACGATCTCAACAGTTAACCGAGCTCGTGCTGGCCATCGGACAGCTTTCGCGACAAGCTCCCCCTGAAAAGTACCGGCCCATCATTGAGCTGCTTGAGCAAATGGGGCGTTACAGGGAGGCCGCTGCGTGGTGTCAGCAGATCGCAGCGAAGTCCAGCCCGCTGACTGCATGGGCCACAAAGACTCAGGCCCAACTGACGAAACAGTTCCAGGAGAATGATCTCCTGATGTCACCGGCGTTCGACTTATCAAAGCAGCTCACGCTGAATGATTACGTTTTGCCGGACTATCAACGATCCCCGGAGAATCCTGCGGAGAAATCTGAGGTTGCAGACGATCACGACATTCATTTTGTGGATGAAGCGGAGCAACAGGGGCTGGTGTTCACCTACCTGAATGGCGAAGGTCGTGGAGATACGGAAGCAATCATGCAGATGAACGGCGGCGGTGTGGCGGTCATCGACTACGACCACGATTCTCTGCCTGATCTCTTCTTTACGCAGGGAGGCGAATTGCCGCCAAAAGAGATCTCACCGAGCCATCTCGATCAGCTTTTCCGAAATCGTGGAGCAGCCGCCGGGTTTTCAAGGACCACAGACTTTGCCGGGCTGCATGACATCGACTACGGGCAAGGGGTGACCGTCGGAGATTTTGATAACGACGGTTTTGCGGATCTCTATGTGGGTAACATCGGTACCAATCGACTCTATCGAAATCATGGAGACGGGACATTCAGCGAAGTATCGGTTGCCGCTAACAAGGACACTGCAGTATGGACTTCCAGCACCGTGATGGCTGATCTCAATCTGGATGGAGCTCCAGATCTCTATTCCGTGACGTATCTTGGCGGAAATGCATTAACCCGAGTCTGCTTCAAGACGTCAAACCCAAGATGCAGCCCACTGCAGTTTGACGCGGAACCGGATCGCGTATATCTCAATACAGGCGATGGACAGTTCCGCGATGTGACGGGACAGTTCGGACTTGAGGCTCCCAATGGTCGTGGGCTGGGGATCGTGGCAGGAGATTTTGATGGTTCGCGAAGGCTGAGCCTGTTTGTCGCCAATGACATGAGTGCAAACTTCTTTTTTCGTAACCAAACGGAGGCTGCGGACGCCCCATCGTTTCAGGAGCAGGCGGTGCTCTCAGGCCTGGCGTACGACAGCGAAGGTCGGGTCAAGGGCAGCATGGGAGTTGCAGCAGGGGATTCGAATCGCGATGGGCTTCTTGATCTCTTCGTGACGAACTTCCATCGGGAATCGAACGACCTCTTTCTGCAGCAGGAAGGAGGATTGTTCCGAGAGAACTCTCGAGGAGCTGAACTTTATCATCCAAGTTTTGAACCCCTCGGATGGGGCACACAGTTCCTGGATGCGGACCTTGATGGCGAACTGGATTTAATCGTCACCAATGGGCACGTTTATGACCCGCGGGATCCGCGCATCCCATTCGCGATGTATCCTCAATTCTTCCGCAATACGGGACACGGACAATACCGCGAGATTGACTCTGCGAAACTGGGGCCTTTCTTCCAGCAGGCGCGACACGGCAGGGCTCTGGCTCGACTCGATTGGAACAAGGATGGGCGTGAAGATGCCTGCATTTCTCACATGAACCAGCCTGCCACTCTGCTGACAAACCGCACCGCTCATACAGGACATTGGATCGCCTTTCGTCTGGTAGCAATCGACAGTGCCCGAGACGCCATCGGGACAACCATTCAACTGAACACTGGCGATAAAACCTGGACGAGAACACTGACCGCTGGGGACGGATTTCACGCCAGCAATGAACGACGCATTGTCGTGGGGGTGGGGGACGACGTAATTATTGATTCAATGCAGGTCATCTGGCCATCAGGAAAACGTCAGCAATTTCTGGGGCTGGTAACCGACCGGGATTGGGTGTTGGTCGAATCCAGGGAACCTCTGCAAGTTGCGTCTGAAACTCGTCATCAGTAGCGACTCCATTTGTGGTCGCTGGTGGCTCTGAACGACGCGACAGCATTACGCAGCGGGCGTCCGGCTATTTAGCTATTCCGTCCTTCCCGCTTTTCTGCCCCAAAACAGAACACTAGACTTCAGGCAAGTTGTCCCGTCTTTCAACGAGTTTCAATAAGGATCAAGTACGGCTCATGTCCGCAAAGCGATTGTCCCACGTCGTGTTTTTTACTCTGAAGGATTCCTCAGACGCAGCCATTCAGACATTATTGGACGCCTGCCATAAATATCTGAAAGACCACCCAGGGGTTGTCTACTTTGGTGCTGGTACGCTCGCCAAAGAGTATGCTCGCCCGGTCAACGACCATGCCTTTCATGTGTGTCTGAACGTCGTCTTTGATTCCCGCGCGTCGCATGATATTTATCAGACGGCTCCGGATCATTTGAAGTTTATCGCGGATCACAAAGAGAGCTGGGAAAAAGTTCGCGTCTTTGATGCGGACGTGACATGAGTCGACCGGCCACAGCGAATTGCCACGAAACGTCGTGGCGCGAATGGCTGGTTGCTTTGGTGATCGGCTGCGGACTTTCGCTGTACGTCTGGAGAGGATTTCTTGCGGGGGGCGGACTCGTCGGTGGCGACACGTACCCCTACTTTTTTCCTCAGAAGCAAGTGCTGGCCGGATCGTTTGCTCGCGGGGAAATCCCGTTGTGGCATGACCGCACTTCGCTGGGATATCCGCTGCTGGCAGAAAGTCAGGCTGGTGTTTTCTATCCGACCAATCAGGTTCTCTATCGCCTGCTGGATATTCATTCGGCGTACCACGCCAGCATCCTGCTGCACTATGCGGCTGCATTTGTTTTTGCCTGGCGATTCTGTCGTAGTCAACAGCTGAGTGCTACGTCTGCGTTGTTGGCGGCGATGGTTTTTGTGTATGGCTGGTTTCCCGTCCGAGTCTCTCTCGAGTGGAGCATCATCGGCGGCGTCTGGTTTCCGTTCTGCCTGTGGATGACCGAGCGATTTCTGCAGAAGCCGAACCGGCGACGACTGGCCTGCCTTTCTCTCGGACTTGCCACACACCTTCTCGCGGGCCACTTTACGCTGGCGTTTATTACTCAGCTGACTTGTCTGGGTTACGCGTTGCTTAGTCGTCCTCGGCATAGCATTGCTTATGTGGCAACTGGATTGGGTACTGAGTCGCCTCCAGCGGAATTCGTTCCGACGATGATTCTGAATCGATGGCGTGCTGCCGCCGGAGTGGTTGCTGCAATCGGGGTTGCTGTTACTCTCGCTGCCGTGCAGCTTGTGCCAACATATGAGCTAAGGCAGTTGAGCCAGCGCGATGGAAATCATGCGGTGTTCAACCCGTCCGATGGTCACATGCCACCCATGTATCTGACTCAGCTTGTCGCGTCATGGTGGTATTGGCATACGCCGGAAATGGCAGCGTCCCGCGAAAGTCTCAAGCACCCTTTTCTGCTCAGCGCGGGAGATACGAACCCTGTCGAAGCCCATTTGTATGTGGGACTAATTCCGCTATTGCTGCTGATGTCCTTGATGAGTACTCCCGTGCGAAAGTTTGTGCGAACGACGAACTGGAAGGCGTGGGGAATTCTGGCCGTGGCTGGAATTCTGTATGCGTTTGGTTGGTTCGTGCCGATCTTTCGACACCTGCCCGGTTTTGGATTTTTCATCGGACCTGGACGTTACACGATCATCACGACTTTGGGCTTTGCGATCATCGCCGGACTAGGGCTCGACGGGCTTTTGCGTCGACGTAGTTCAACAGTCAGGATCGTACTCACGACGTTGATCGGTGTGATCACATTGCCCGATCTGTTGAAGTCAGCCGAGTACCCCGTTTGTGATGCTCAGGTGGTTGAGTATCCGCCCTTGAGAGGTCTTAACGAAAGCTGGCTGGCAAAGACGTTGCAGGAGGAAGATGCTAAATCGCCTGTGCGGCTTCTGTCAGGCGGGCCGAACATCGGGAACTTGTTTGGCGTAAGCAGTGTGCCTCAGTATTTGGGCTTGGGACCAGCTGAGTACTTCTCAAAGGAAGTTGCGGTCGATGCACAACCGAAGTCTGCGGACTCTGTCTTCCCGACACTCGAACAATTGCAGCGATTGAAGTCACTTGCGGTGACTCATGTGCTGACGACAGAACCGGTGCAGAATCTTTCGGAAGAGTGTGAGTTGCTCGGCTCCGGCCCCGATGCATTTCTCAATCGCGTTTGGGGGCGAGGAACTGCCGATTGCTTCTTGTATCGATTGAAGAACGCTGCCGGACGCGTGGCTGTCGAACCAATCTCCGCTTTAACTCAGTTGCATTTTCTGCGTCGCAGCTCGGGCGATGTTGAGTTTGAAGTCGATGTCCGTGACGCAGCGGAGGTGCATTTGGTCGAGCTGATGTTTCCCGGCTGGGAGGTTGCCGTCGACGGCAATCGGGCAGAAGCTTTGCAATCGTCCGGAATCAGTCGCAGCGTGAGTGTTCCCGCAGGCAAGCACGTGATCCGATGGCGTTACCGGCCGCAGTCATTTCAATGGGGGGCGATCGTTAGCCTGCTGTCGGCTGGAGTTCTGGGGATCTGCTGCATAGGACGTCGAGACAACAGTCGCGGCTGCTCGCTCTGAATCACACCAAGTGCTCTGTCAGCGCAGGTCCGGTCCACGAACCTGCAAAACATGCAAGTGACGAGTGCTGCGTTAAGATTCAATCTTCAAACAGGATTGACATTCTTGCCTAAGAAAACGCAGTCGGACAAGAATGTCCAACCTGCATTTCAGGGTTTGGCAATGCACTAATACTCACGCCGCTGGCGGGAGCTGGGGATCTGCATCTGCTTGCGGTACTTTGTGATCGTGCGGCGGGCCAGAGTAATTCCCTGGGCGGCCAAAGAATCGACAAGGGCGTCGTCGCTCAGAGGATCCTTCTTGTCTTCTTTGTCGATCAATTCCTGCAGCTTGATGCGGATCGTGTCCCACGCCACATCTTCGCCTGTGGACGACTGAGTTCCCCCGCCAAAGAAACGCTTCAGCGGAAACAATCCGCGAGCTGTCTGGATCCATTTTTCGTCAACAGCTCGCGACACGGTTGTTACGTGAACCCCGACGCGGTCCGCAATCTGCTGCATCTTCAGCGGCTGGATAAACTCCGGACCTTTGTCCAGAAACTCGTGCTGGTGATCAATGATCTCCTGAGCCACTTTGCGAAGAGTATTGTAACGCTGTTCGATGGATTCGATGAGCCACCGAGCAGACTCAATCTTGCGACGAATCCAGTCCCGAGTTTCCGGCGTTGGATTCTCTTTCAGCATTTTGGCATAACGTGGACTGATGCGGAGTTCCGGTACGTATTCGTCGAGCAGACGCACGACGTACCGACCGGTATCATCTTGCTCCAGGGCAAGATCCGGGGTGACTCGCTGAACCGGACGCTGTTCAAAGCCACGTCCTGGATACGGATTCAAAGTCTGCATCTGTTCGATGCCGACTTTGATCAGATCCAGAGAATACCCGGTCGCCTTCTGAATCAATGGCAATCGATTAAACGCCACGTCTTCCAGGTGGTCGCGAATCAGTGTTTCGACGACTTCATGAAACGGCAAGTGCTCATCGACCTGCAATAACAGCATCTCGCGATGATCTCTCGCGCCGACGCCGGGCGGATCGAGATGCTGAATCATCTTCAGCACTTCGTCGGCTTGTTCGTTGGTCAACTGATGCTCGTACAGGCGATTAAACTGCTGAGCAATCTCGGGCAACATGCTCTGCAGTCGGCCGTTGTGATCCAGGTGCTGAATCAGATATTCGCCAAACTGTCGCTGCACAGGATCGATGCTGAAAAACGAAAATTGTTCCAGCAGATATTCGTGAAGTGACTGCGGACGAGCTGTCATGTTGGACATGACGTCGTGCTGGCGGTCCATGTCGTCGCTGATTTGGTTCGACGAACGCTGTAAGCCGCCGAAGCCGACGTTGTCTTCGGGCCACTCCGAAGAGATCTCCAGTAATCGCTCGAAATCAGACTCGTTGTTCTTTTCGTTCCCAGCAACCAGTTCGCGGTTTTCGACATCCTTCCGCAATTCTCTGGCTTCACGGTCGTCAACCGGCGCTGAAAAATCAGCAGCATCAGGTTCGGCAACCGGAGTGTCCCGCTCCTTCTCGACTCGTTCGAGCGTGACGTTCTCAACCAGCTCCTGCTCGATACGTTCGTTCAGTGCCATCATGTTCAGCTGCAGAATCTCCATTGACTGGATCATCCGCGGAGCCAGCTTCATCTGCTGGCTCATCTTCATCTGCTGGGAAATGTTCAGATGCATGATTTGGACCGAAACACACCAAAATTACAATTTGTGGGAGCTGACCTACTGAAATCTACTCTATTACGTCCGTCTAAGTCGACGGGATTGCCCGCCATGCCTCACATTGTCGAAGCTGATACCAGAAAAATCGCTACACGCGACAGTGGCTGTACACCAGTCAGAACTGTTGACGGCCTCTCAAAGCGTCCGCCAGCATCTCACGATTCGCAAATTCCAGCACACTTCCCGAAGCAATTCCACGAGCCAGTCTGGTAATTCGGACTTTGTCATTCTGCAGGAGATTGGTGATATACAGAGCCGTGCCGTCCCCTTCCAGAGTCGGATTTGTCGCCATCACCAGTTCCGTGATCCCTTGTTTCCGAATGCGATGCACCAATTGGTGAATCGTCAGATCCTCCGGGCCAACGCCTTCCAAAGGCGCAATTCGGCCGCCAAGCACGTGATAAAGACCGGAAAAGGCACCGGATGATTCCAGAGCAACCACGTCTTTCGGCTGCTCAACCACGCAAACTACATGCTGATCCCGGCGAGGATCCCGGCAAATGCGACACAGCGTGTCCTCCGTCAGATTGAAGCACATGCTGCATCGTTTGACGCTGGTCTTCACGTTCCGAATAGCATCCGCCAGTGCATTCGCTTCCGCCACGGTACACGCGAGAATGTGATTAGCCAGCCGTTCAGCCGACTTACGGCCGATTCCGGGCAAATGTCCAAATTCTTCGATAAGCGTAGCCACGGCCTTGCCGTAGGGATGCTCCTGTGTCTCCATCTTCATCCTGTTACTTTCCAGCGACATCCTTGATTTCCAATGCGACTCTCCGCGATTTAACGCGATCGCGTACTGAGCGTTTTCGTTGAACGGCCAGCCGCAGGCGTAGGCGAAATCGGGCGACGACGCCTGCGGCTTGCCGTTCAACGATTAAATCAACAGTCCGTTTGTGCCTCACTTCTCACAGAGTAAGTCTTCAGTCCACGCCAATGTAGTTTAGGCGTTGGGAGTCGCGACAACCAGCGGGCGATCAAAACGATTTCGAAGGATAAGCGCTGATCACTTCGTTTTCATTTTCCAGAACAATCCTCACAAAACGACAATCCGGATGGCCTTGACGTTCTCCCTCGCTTCCGCCGACCTGACCAATTCGTCTGCGAAGATTCACGGTGAATATGCGACGGCCATTTTGTTTTTCGCTGCGAACGTCTGATCCGCCTTTTTTTGCCTTCATGAACGCTTCATCGATCATCGCGAGAATTTCATCGCGATCGCCATCGAAAACGCCATGAACCGGCTTAGACGGGTTATCTTTCGCGTGCTGCATGACATGTTTGAGTCGATGGCCTTCGGCTCCGCCCGGAACATACAACAACCCAGCCGTCGATTCGAAAACGTTGTCATCGACCTCTTTCAGTTTTCCTAAATCAGAAGACTTCTCCTTGCCCTGATCTTCGGGAGGAGGATTGTTCTTTTCCGGTGCTGAAAGTTCCGGCCGCTTTTTTTCGGACGTGCGTTCCATCTTCTTGATGGGAGAACCACCGCTGCTTTTCTTCTTTGGAGCGGCGGGCTTAGATTCTGTCGTCGCTGGCTTTTGCTCTTCGGCCGATGCGACAATCACCGGCTCAGAGCTTTTCGGCGATGATTCTGAGTCTGATGCGGCCTCGGCACCGGTGACTGAAGCTGAAGAAGTCTCTTCAGTCGAGTTTGCTGCCTGTCCAGCATCTTCAGCCCCCGTCGTCCAATCATCTGCTGTTGATTCTGCAGAGACCGGCCCGCGTTGCTGTGCCTGCACCCACGATTCGATACGAGGCTTCAAATAGAACAACAACGCCAAGGCCGCGAATGCCAGCAGTTGCACCCAGAACTTGCGGCTGGCATTCGAAGAGGTTTTTTGTCGAAGTTGCGTCATGAAAAAATGATCTCGCCAGCAAACAACAAAGGAAGTGCCTTTACTTGAGATGGTATGAATTGAGGCACGGGCTTCGCGGGGACTTCTCTGCGGGATACCTCGTTGTCGTCGCGAACTGAATAAACAACAGTCTGCACAAACCAAAAGCCCGACGCCAGTGAGACGTCGGGCTTTGATTGTACTTACGGAAACCGGTGAAGCATAAATGACTCCGGCAACAAAGTGTCACCCGGAAATCACTTTTGGTCCTGCATTCCCGAACTACTTGCTGTTGATCGTTACGCCTGGCCAGTCATCCGTGCGGAACGGAGTCAACGGCAGGCCCGCAGCGCTGAACATGTTGCAGACAGGATTGTCAGCCCATGCGTACCGTACGGAGACAGGATTCTGCACGTCTTTGCTGGAGACTTCAATCTTGCCGTCGGGCAGGATCTTTGCTTCCGCCCAAACGAACTTCTTGTCTTCACCGGCAATGGCGAACCCGACAGGAGCAGCCACATCAAATGGACGCCAGCCCTTGTCGTTCTGGGCGACGTAATCAAACGTCAGCACGATCTTTGCGTCCTGCTTTTCCATGCTCTTGTACTGAGGACTATGGAACGGAACATCAATGCCGTATTCATTTGCCAGTGCCCAGCGTGCCAGACGACGACCGACGTCAAGTTTATTCTTCGGATGAATATCCTTGCCTTCGCCGATGTCGATAATGACAGCTTCGCCGGTGTGAGCCAGTTTGCTCATCGTCATCGTCTGAGCTTCACGCAGTTCCGCCCAGTCGCTTTCGTCCGGGAGAGCTTTCTCCGCCCTGAAGTCGGCCAATTGGACCCAGTAGAACGGGAAGTCACCCTGGCCCCATTCGCTTCGCCAGTTGGAGATCATCAATGGGAACAGATCGCGATACTGATATGCTCGGCTGGCATTGCTTTCTCCCTGATACCAGATCGCTCCTTTGATCGTGTATCCCAGATGAGACTTCAGGACGCCATTGTAAATGTTTGCAGGACGGCTGTTGCCACCCATTTGACCCTTGAGCTGCTGCAGGGCTTTCTTTTCGTCTTCGGTCAGCTCTGTCTTCGCTGATAATTCTGCAAATTTTGCTTCCATGCCGGCCCAGCGTTCAAGAAGTGGTGCGTACTTCTCGTCAGCCTTCAGGACATCACGATTGATCCACGCTTCACAGGCTGATCCGCCCCAGGCGTTGTTAATCATGCCCACAGGAACGCCGGTGGTTTCCTGAACCTGGCGAGCAAAGAAGTATCCAACAGCCGAGAATGAACCGACAGTTTCCGGGCTCGTGACCTGCCACTGACGATCATGAGTCAGGATTGGTTCCTGTGTACCCACCTGAGGAAAATTGATCATGCGAATGTTGGTGTTCTTCGCCGTCAGTTTTTCCAGATCGGGATCATTGGATGCATTAACGCTCCATTGCATATTGGACTGTCCGGAACAGATCCAGACTTCGCCAACCAGAACATCTTCAAAGGTGACAGTTTCATCGGCCTTGATTGTCAGTTGGTGAGGCCCACCTGCGGTCAGCTCAGGCAGAGATACGTCGAATCGCCCATCGGCATTTGCTTTTCCTGAAACCGACTTATCGGCCAGCGAAACGGTGACTTCCTGGCCGGGATTCGTCCAGCCCCAGACTTTGATCGGGGCCTTCTGCTGGACAACCATGTGATTGCCGAACACGTTAGGAACCTTGAGAGCCGCCTGAGCATTGATCGCGGCGGTCAGCACGGCCAACACTGTGAATAACCGAATTTTCACTGTAATCCTCCAATGGTGAGAAATGGGAAGGTGGGACCGAGACGCACTGTCACAAAGCCAGCAGATTGAAGTGCGACCTCCGGACGCTGGCTGCCTGAGACGGCTCGGCAGAATGACATCTGTCAGAATTAAAGCAATCCTCCGTGAAGATTGCATCCGAACAGTGCCTGACGCAACCTTGAAGCCGGCCGTCGAGGTTTCCGGGAAGTCGGGGTAGTGATCTCTTTGTGACCAGTGTTCGCCGAATGGAGTCGCAAAGTTGTCCACAGATGAACGCAGATAAACACGGATGTAATGGCACAGGCGGCGAGAGTTGGGGCGACTCTCCGAAGGCCAGGCAGAATACATCATGTTCAGGATTCGCCTCGTTTTGAGTTCCTGTGACGCTGAGTTACCATTCGCCAATGGCAGGACACGCTTCGATGACCTTGAGTAGGGCGGGGCAGAATCCGATGGCCATTTCTCATGACTCTGTCACAGGTGAGGCGGCTTGATATGGCCAAAAGTCACGGCGTTCAGTTTGTCAATATTGTGGATTCAGTGCGTCCCCTGATCAAAGAGTGTACGATTCCGGATGTGGTGCGACGACAGGCCCTGGGGGATGCATTTGTCCTGATTGATGTCCGCGAGGAAAGTGAATTCGGCGCGGGGCGAATTCCCGGGGCAAAACACATCGGCAAGGGTGTCATTGAGCGTGATATCGAAGAAATCATTCCCGATCCGGCGACTCCGCTGGTCCTTTACTGCGGAGGTGGCTATCGCTCTGCACTGGCTGCCCATAACCTGCAACTGATGGGATATACCAATGTTATTTCCATGGATGGAGGATTTCGAGGCTGGAAGGAAAGCGGCCTTGAGATTGACTCCGCCCCAGTGTAATCCTGCGTGCTGAGAATTTGTCTAACCCTGACCGACCCATTGCCGTTCGCTGTCTGAAGTTTTTCCTCCACCGATCCAGATCCAATCCAGAGAGTGCTGTTTTTCTCAGAGCTTCCTGGAAACCCGCCACCGCATTTTGTGTCCCTCCTGTTTTTCAGCCTCCGTTTCGTGTGACAAGAATAACATGCCGCAGACTGCCCCCAATTTTTCTATCCATTTCGATCACGAAGATCGTTCCAATTCTGTCCGTGACGTCATCGCGACTCGTGAGCCGCACTCGCTGCGAACGTTCACACCAAGCCAGGCGGTTTTGGCGAAGTCCGCCGGTGTTTTCCACTGGACTCCGGAAGGTCGACGATTATTCGACTTCACTTCCGGTGTGCTGGTGGCCAATCTCGGCCATAACCCCAAACGCTGGATGGCTCGCTTCACGGAGTATCTCGGCTGGAACCCGTCGCACTTCAATTCCCACGAAGACGGCTTCTTTCAGGCGGTCTCTCTGACGGCCTACAATGCCATCACCGAATTGGAAGCCGAAGCCAGTCGACGGCTGGTTGCCAATCTTCAGGCCAGCGAAGGCGGCAATCGACTCGAAACCGTGATTTGGTCAGCATCAGGTTCTGAGGCTGTCCAGAAAGCGCTTTGGGCCTGTATGAAGCGTGACCCAAAACGCGAAGGCATCCTGGCGACTCGCTTTGGCTTCCACGGCAAGAAAGGTCTTAGCGGCGCGGTGACGGGATCAGAATCTGATCCGGATCGTGATCCCCGAGTTCATTTCATTACTTTTCCACGCGAAGAATGTTCCGACATCGACAACCCGAAAAAGGCATTTGATCCGGCTCCGTATCGAGCCGAGCTGGAACGAATCTGGGCCGAGTCGAAAGGCACGATTGGTTGCCTGATCACGGAACCGTATCTCGGTGGCGGCGGCAGTTTTCATCCGCCCAAAGATTATCTGCCATTGCTGCAGCAGTTCTGCCGTGAGCATGACATTCTCTTTATTCTTGATGAGGTGCAGGCCAACTTCGGGCGAACCGGCAAGATGTATGCCTTCGAAGCCTACGGGATCGAACCGGATTTCGTCTGTCTCGGCAAAGGTCTTGGTAACGGTGTTCCGGTCAGTGCGGCGGTTGGCCGTCGCGATGTGTGTGACCCGATGGGTTACGGGGCAACCTCTGACACCTGGAGTGCGAATCCTCTGTCTTCAGCGGCAGTGCTGGCGACATTGGATGAGTTCGAAACGACTGACATCATCGCGAGAACTCAGCACCTGAACAAAATCTTTGTTGAAGGCCTGCGCCGCTTGAAGCAGACCGGGCTGATCGTCAACGTGCGTGGCGAAGGCATGGTGTTCGGCATTGAGTGTGGCCCGCATGGCGACAAAACGCCGAATCAAGTGGCCAATGCGATCGTCGAACGCTGCTATCGAGGCAACTCAGACAACGATGGCATCCATCTGCTGGGACCTTTGGCAAACTGTGTGATCCGCATCAGTCCGCCAATGTGCATGACGGACGAAGATGCGAAGCATTCGTTGCAGTTGTTGTTTGATTTTGTGAGTGATGTGGCGAAGGGATAGTCTCCCGGAACGATGCTCCCATGTTTCGCCTTCTGGCTTTTCATCATGGACGACGACTGGATCGCGAGTTTCTGCTGGTCAGTGACAGCAGTTATGTGCTGGGTCGCGCGGATGATGCGGGACTTCAGACGACGTGGGATGATCGGATTTCCCGGAGACACGTTGAGATCACCGTCGATGCGACTGGCGTTCGGTTGACTCGGCTTTCTGATGCCTCGAACCCGATTTTTGTCGATGGTGCGGAAGTCAGCAACTCTTCGTTGTCGTCCGGACAGTCGTTTGTAATTGGTTCGTCGCGGTTTGAACTGCAACAGGTGACTCAGACGGATTCACCGGGCCATCAGATCGTGCAGCAATTGGCGATTGATCGTCAGCAGCTTCAGCGAGTTCGCTACGATGACGCGGCCAAGCGTATTGAGGTGCTGACCAGTCTTCCGGCGGTCATTCGAGAATCGGGGATTGAGCGCGATCTGCACGTTCGGCTGGCGAGTTTGTTGCTGGCCGGAGTGCAGAATGCAGATGGCGTTGCCATCGTGGGGCTGTCGGAGAATCTGCGGCCGCGCGTGTTCCATCAGGAGCAACGATTCGAAACCGGAATTCTGATGCAGCCTAGTGTGCGTCTGATCTCCAATGCGATGGAGCAGCAAACGACAGTGCTTCATGTGTGGGACAAAAACACCGGAGCGGATTCGCAGTATACTCAGGTCGCTGGCTTTGGCTGGGCGTATTGCACTCCCTTTGTAGATCTCAGCGGCGATCGCGCGCTGTATATCACCGGACGAAGTGAACCCGACAATCCGGAGGCCGGTGAGCGACGACTGCACGCCGACATCAAGTTCACAGAATTCATCGCGGACATCGTCGGGTCATTACAAAGGCAACGACGACTGGAACGACAGCAGTCCGGGTTGCGTCAGTTTTTCTCGCCGCCCATTCTGGAAGCACTTGGCCGTGATCTGGACACATCATTGCTGGAGCCGCGTGAATGTGATGTCACTGTTTTGTTTTGTGACCTCCGCGGGTTCAGCCATCGGGCGGAAGAGGAATCAGACAATCTGACCGGATTGTTGGAGCGTGTCAGTCTGGCTCTGGAAGTCATGACCAGTCAGATTCTGCGATTTGGCGGTGTCACCGGCGATTTCCAGGGAGACGCCGCATTGGGATTCTGGGGCTGGCCGATCAGCTCAGAGGAGAGTCCACTGAATGCTTGCCGAGCAGCGTTGGCGATTCGCGAAGAATTCAGCAAAGCTCAGGCGGATCCCGATAATCCTCTGAAAGATTTCGAAACCAGCATCGGGATCGCTCATGGTCGAGCGGTCGCGGGGAAGATTGGAACTCGCGAACAGGTCAAAGTCACGGTTTTTGGGCCGGTTGTGAACCTGGCGAGTCGTCTGGAAAGCATGACTCGCGAGCTGCATGTGTCTGTTTTGATCGACGAGTTTCTGGATCAACAGATCCGCCAAAAGATGTCGCCAACGGAAGGGCGTGTGCGCCGACTGTTGCAAGTGCTACCATACGGCATGGATCGCCCGCTGCTTGTCAGTGAGTTGGTTCCGGCAGAACATCGGTCGCCGCTGCTGACTGATCAGCATCTGGCGGACTTTGAAAAAGGTGTCACATCATTTATCGCCGGGCAATGGGGGGATGCATGGAAGTTTCTGCATCGCATGCCGGCCGAGGACAGGGCTCAGGATTACCTGTCCATGTTGATTACGCAGCATGATCGCAAGTCACCTGCAGATTGGGACGGAATCGTTCGCATGAAAAAGAAATCGAGCTGATGGTTCATTGCAATCTTGATCAGGCTGATGCAGAGACGGAACTTCTGCTGCGACTGAAGGCGACACCAGAGATCTTTAAGATGATCTCCGATTGTTCGGCCGCAGAACTCTCTGGCCAACGAAAACTGCGTGAGCATTTTGATCAGGAACTGGTCCGTGCCGCGCTGTCGCTGCATGAAGCCAGAACGAAGGCCATGGGTTCGCTGCCGCAGGCGGAACAATTGTGGCTTACGCGAGTGGGGCTGGAACAATCAACGGCCTGGGAGGTTGCTCGACACAAGGCACAGCGATTTGCCGGAGCCAATCAGGTCTTTGATTTGTGTTGCGGTGTCGGAGTCGATGCCGGGAGCATCGCGGCTCATACAAATGTCGTCGCAGTCGATAATGAGCCTTCGATGTGTCTGCGAACCACATGGAACGCTGACGTGTGGGGACATGCCGGTCGCATGGAATCTCGCTGTCAGGATGTGTCGGGCGATTTATGGGCCGATAAGATTGTGCATGTTGATCCGGATCGGCGAGCAGGCAGTGATCGGCCCACGAAACGATTGGAACTGTATCAGCCGAATCTGGAGTGGATGCAGAAGTTGACTCGCACGGCGGCGGGTGGCGGCATCAAGATTGGTCCCGCCAGCAACTTCTTGCAGAAGTTTCCCGGATGCGAAATCGAGCTGATTAGTCTCCATGGAGAATGCCGCGAAGCCACGGTCTGGTTTGGCTCTATGTCCGGCCCGCACACTTTTCGTGCGACCGTGCTGCCCGCCGGAGAATCGTTAAGTGAAGATCCGCTGTCGGCCTGGACCAATACGACTCCCACGCCCGGCGCTTATCTGTACGATCCGGATCCGGCCATTGTGCGATCGGGATTGCTGGATGTCATGGCGGAGCGGAACAATCTGATGCGACTGGATGCGGAAGAGGAGTATCTCACGGCGGACCAGATTCCTTCTACCGCGTTTGTGACAGCTTTCAGGATTGAAGTCGTTCTTTCCAACAGCGTGAAAGAACTAAAACACTATCTTCGCAAGAGTCCATCGCAGCACTACGAAGTCAAATGTCGCCGCATTTCGGTCGAAGCTGATGTCGTCCGACGGCAGCTTCCGACGGGTTCAGAACCGCCTCGAGTGATCATCTTTGCAAAAGTCGCGGGCCGTGGTGCCATTGTTGTGGCTCATCGGGTAACAGGAGCTTCCTGATGACTATGTTTCGTGCGTTCGTGCTCTGCGTTCTCCTTGCGCCGAGTGCTGTTCTCGGGCAGGTTGAAGACTGGCCGGACTATCGAACTGTGGCGGCAGACCTCCAGGTTCCACAGATGATGAAAGCAGAGCCCGCGGCCGGTCACCGTGTTCGTCGCAACCTGCCGCAGTACGAGTCGAAGGTGTATTACGCTCTCTACTTGCCGGCCGACTGGCAGCCCGGTCAATCGTATCCGGTGATCGTTGAGTATGCAGGCAACGGCGGCTACCGAGATGCGTTGGGAGATGAATGCAGCGGCCGGCCTGAAGACTGCAATCTGGGTTACGGGATGTCGGCTGGCAAGGGATTGATCTGGATCTGTCTGCCGTATCTCAACGACGATGGCAGCGATCTTGCCCTGACATGGTGGGGCGATGCGCCAGGCTATGATCCACAGCCAACGCTGAAGTACTGTCGAGCGGCCGTGGCGGATGTTTGTGCAAACTTCAGCGGCGATTCAGAGCGAGTCATCCTTGCCGGGTTTTCTCGCGGTGCGATCGCGTGCAATTATCTGGGACTGTTTGATGACGAGACTTCTCGTCTGTGGCGAGCATTTGTTCCGTGCAGTCATTACGACGGAGTGCGTCGCTGGCCGTATCTTGACAGTGATTCAGCGGCGGCTGCGATGCGTCTCCAAAGACTGCAGGACAGACCGCAGTTTATCTGTGGTGAACGAGATCAGATTGAGGAGACTCGGAAGTATCTGGCATCATTTGATTTGCAACAAATAACGTTTGCATCGACGGGATTTCGCAACCATTCTGACCAGTGGATTTTGCGACCTTCAGCGACTCGCGATCGATTGAGAAATTGGCTGGATGACGTGATCCGACCTTCGGTGGCGGTGAAGAAAGAATCTGAGTAGTGGGCTGTTGACTTAATCGCAACCCGACGCGTGAGTTTTGAAGTTGTGCACTTTCAGGCCCGGAGGGTCGACAAATCCATTGCCGGTGGCGTGAGCCACCGGTATGCAAACATAAGGAATCTGAGGCCCGGAGGGCCGACACAAGGGCGGATGTGTCGGCCCTTCAGGCCTGAAACGCACTGTCTTTTGCAGTCCGGTGGCTCACGCCACCGGCAGAGGATGTGCCGGGCTTCCAGCCCTAACGAAAATTCGCAACTCCAAAACGCGTGAGCCAGGGATTTACGGAGACATTGGTAAACCCCGACAGCTCAATCCCTCACTAACGTTTCGGGTTATGAATTCGTAGTAGATCAGTAGGCCGATAACGCCAGGCAGATAAGATTGACGATGGCTGCATGTGACTTTAACGATCCTCGCATCGACGAAGGCATTCGTCTGTTTAATGCGGGCGAGTACTTTGCCTGTCATGATGTGCTGGAAGATTTCTGGAGCGAACTGACCTGTCCGGAGAAGCCATTCTTTCAGGGCTTGATTCAGACGGCTGTTGCTCTGTTTCATTTTGAAGAAGGAAATCTTGGCGGCGCGCGTCGCATGAGTATTTCAGCACGCGGCTATATGAGCAGCTTTGCTCCTTCACTGGGCGGAATTGATGTCGAGCGACTGTTGAGCGATCTTGAAGTCTGCTTCTACGAGTTGTGCTTGCCGCATTCATCCTACCCCACCGAAATTCAGTTAAGACCGGAGTTGATTCCGAAGATTCATCGTCAGATCGACTGAGTGACGTTCTATTTGCACATTTCAATCTGGTGTGCAGCACACCGCCAGACGGCCGACCTTCAGGGCATGCTTCCTTGCTGAGAAGAAAAACGCGACGCGCCGTATTGCTGGACCTCCGGGCCATTTCAACAGCTGCTTCTATGGTGTGCCTCATCTCTTCAGGCAGCCAATGCCGGAAGGCGTCATCGCGGTTCTCGCAAGCATTTGAAATCTTGATAAAGATCGAACGCAAGTTTTTCACGGTCAACAGGACATGAATTTCCTGCTGTCGCGCGATGGTCTTGTGATGTTTGCTACGGGTTGGTTTCGTAAGTGACAGATTGACTCACTTATGTGACGTGATGTCACAGTGTCCTTGGTTGAAAAGAGCATCACCGAGAAATGATGCGGGTATGCCAGCATTGCATACTGATGGCAGGTTCAGGGCGGGTAGGTTCTCATGGATTGTTCACCCAATGGTTTTTGTTGCTAGTCTC
>Ga0255093_1000214_pt1 | contig 29326 bp, 19 predicted proteins | sample Colum_Law_RepA_8_2_FD_188437 | JGI IMG/M metagenome (GOLD analysis project Ga0255093, IMG submission 188437) | Freshwater microbial communities from Columbia River, Oregon, United States - Colum_Law_RepA_8d | ecosystem: Environmental > Aquatic > Freshwater > River | place: USA: Oregon...
GGGTTGGGGTTGGACAGGAAGACCTCGTGGTCAGCGCAGGAGTCGGTCTGCGAACTGCAAATAGAATTCCCAATCAACGGCCGTCAATGCATGAGCGCCGGGGCGGACATGGTAAACGACGGACTCGCCCACTGACACGTTGAGCGCCGGATAGTCAGGTCCGGGGAGTCCGTCTTTCCCGAGAAGCCGATACACTTCGCTGGCATGCCATCCCGAGAGGTATTCCCCCTTGGGATCGGCCCACCGGTCTTCTTCGGCGCTGGCGATGTACACGGGTCTTGGAGCGACCAGCGCCACCAATTCGTGCTGGTCCACCGGAAGGTCGGTGACCCGGTGGCTGTAGTCCTTGAAACGCCCATTGAACCAGTGGGGAAAGCTGGTGTTGATGCGCAAGGTGGTTTCGCCAAAGAAACGGCGCGCCAGAGCTGCCCCGCCTTCACCGGATTCGTTGGCGATCACCATCGCAAACCGGGGATCGCGCGCACCGGCCCAGAGAGCCGTCTTGCCGAGGCGGGAATGCCCGAGCACGGCGACTTTTCGACCATCGACGGTGGGATCGAGCTGGAGTTGATCCAAGGCCCGCGAAAGCGCCCAAGACCAGGTGGCAATGGCTCCCCAATCTCCAGGCTGGAACCGGTGTTCGGATCCCCCGGCCGCGGCCGCCCCTCGGAGCCCGTGTTTCCAGCCTCCGTCGAAATCAGCCTCGGCGTCTCCGTAATAGGCGGTGGCCAGCCCATAGCCGCGTTCCAGGATTCTTTCGATGGGCCATGCAGCCGCATCGCTTCCACGGCTGCCCTCGTTGGCCACATGGTTGGTGACGCCGCTGCGAGGCCGGTTGGCCACCCAACCGCGGGCCAGAGGGATGTCGGTTTCCGCGGTGATCGTATGGTTTCCGTCGAAGTTGAGTCCGAGGAATATCGGCACCGGTTTCGTGGCCGCAGCCGGGCGGTACACCAGCAAATCCAGAAGGATCGGGTGCGGGCCCTTCGATAGCGGGATTTGGATGCGCTGGCGGATGGCTTTACCTCCAAGTGCGTCCTTACGTGTTTCCACGATCCATCCGGGTGGACGAGGTAGGCCGGCTGGAATGCGTCCGTACACATGCTCTTCAAACAAGGACACCAGTTCCGCCCGCCGCCGTGGCCATTGCTGAGGTGAGGTGATGAGTTGGCCGTTTTGCCGGGTCAATGCTTCGGGCAATGTATAGGGCGGGACGGCACTCTCCACCTCATTGATGGGAACCGCCATGGGGGTCTGGGCTGCCCACGCGCCCAGGCAGAAACAACCCAGCCATCCAGTCCATGCCCGCAGGGAAATCATGGACTCGAGGGTCCTCAGCCAAGGGGTTCCCGGCAAGACCAGAGGGACTGGACCCTTGAAAGGCGGCGGGAGTGTTGGTTGGGAGATGCCACGCCACGGGCCTTTTCAGGCCCCGCCGACGACAGTGATGTTCATCGCCGACGGACGGTTCTCGAGGTCGATGATCAGGAAATCGGCTTCTGGGGTGCCGGTCGCTTTGAAGGGGGTTCCGTCGATCCGAACCCGGGCGTGGGGTGGGGTGTCCCAAAAGACGAGTTTCCAGTTGAGGATGCGGCTTTCGAATGATCCTTCGGACTCGCTGAATTGGAGACGGGTTGTGCGACCCTGACGGCGCAGGGTTATCCGCCGTTTGTGGAAAAAGCCCAACTCATGCTGCCGCGTGATGCCGTCGTCTTCGTACCAGTGGAAATCGCCTTCCGGACCGGGCCACAAATGCAGGGTAATGCTCGTGCTCGGAGTTTCCTGCGTGGAATTGCGGGCCTCGGTCAGCGGTAGAATCCCACCGGCGCGAACGTAGACCGGAATGCGGTCTAGCGGGGTCGGTGCAAGAATGGGTCCACCGCCAACATGGCGTTCTCCGGTCCAGAAATCGTACCAGACATCCTTCGGCAAATAGACACTTCGGGCCGGGCAACCGGGTTCTAGCACCGGGGCGATCAAGACATCCCTTCCCAGCAAGAACTGGGAATTGCAGGCCACCGCGACGGGGTCGTTGGTGTAGTGGTAAAACAGGGGGCGCATCAATGGCTCGCCTGTGGTGGCCGCCCGCTGGCTCAGGCTGTAGAGCAGGGGAATGAGTTGATATCTCAGCCGGAGAGTTTCCCGGGCAATGGCTTCCACCTCGGGTCCGAAGGCCCACGGTTCTTGATCTCGTGTCCCGAGGTTGCTGTGGTTGCGGAAGAAGGGTGTGAAGGCCGCGAATTGCAGCCAGCGGACGAACAATTCGGGTGAAGCATTGCCCAGGAAACCACCGACATCGCCGCCGCAGAAGGGGACACCGCTGAGCGAGAGGTTGAGCAGCATGGGCAACGCGTCACGCAGGTGGTCCCAATGTGACGAGGTGTCTCCCGTCCAAACGATGGCATGCCGCTGGATGCCCGCATAGCCCGCGCGGGTCACCACGAAAGGCCGCTGGTCGGGTCGGTGTCGCAGCAGTCCGTCTCGGGAAGCCTGCGCCATGGCTTGCCCGTACAAATTGTGCACGGCGGCATGGGGTTGTGGTCCGCTATTGGTCTGGTGCATCGCATCCGGAGGAAGCGTTTTGTCGGGCCGGGCGAAGTTGGCCGGCTCGTTCATGTCGTTCCAGATGCCACTGATTCCCAGGTCGAGGAGGGCCCTTTGTTCATCGCCCCACCAATTCCGTACCTCGTGACGCAGAAAATCGGGGAACCGGGCCGCGCCGGGCCAAACTTCACCGAGTGCGTCGGTTTTCCCATCGGCTGCCCGCACGAAGGCATCGTTTTGAATGCCGCGTTGGAGCACGGGGAAATCTGGGTCGTCTTTGACGGCGGGATCCACGATGGCCACGGTGCGGATGCCCTGCTGATGGAGTTTTCGGGTCATGGACCGTGCCTTGGGGAATCCCGAACCCACGGTGAAGACGCGGTACCCATCCATGTGGTGGATGTCGAGGTAGAGTGCGTCGCAAGGCATGTCCCGCCTCCGGAACTCCCGAGCCACAGCCTCGACACGGGCCTGTGTTTCGTAGCTGTACCGCGATTGGTGGTAGCCCAAAGCCCATTCCGGCGGCAGGGGCATGGTGCCCGTCAATTGGGCGTAGCGGGCCAGCACCGATTCCACGGTGGGACCTAGGAAGAGGTAAAGGTCGATGGGGCCTGAATCGGCCTTCAAACTCCAGCGGTTGGGGACTGTTGATCCGAGATCCCAGCGCTGGCGGCTCGAGTTGTCCCAGAAAAGTCCGGCCGCACGACCGTGCCTCAGGGATAATGCGAACGGAATGGACACATACAACGAGGGCAGGGCGGGGTGAATGGCCGGGGCGTGGCCCAGGACATCGATGTTCCAGAACTCCCGCACTGTGCCACGTCGATCGAGGGGGCCCGTGACCTCGCCCAATCCGAAAAGCGATTCGTGCTCGATGAGGTCGAGTGTGAGTTCCGGGGTTCCGTCAGCGGTGAACGACGTCAATCCAGGGCCGGCTGAAAACACCTCAAAGCCCTCGGAGTCATTCAATTGCCAAGACCCTCGACGATCCCAGGAAAAGACGCCGCATTCGGTGGCCAGACAATAACGGTGGCCGATGCGTTGGGTCGCGATTTCTGGGGTTTCCCAAGCCCGCTCGACGATGGCATCCGAAGCCGGCGAAGGCGCAGAGGCATCGCGCTCCAGACGGAGACGGAACAGGTCAGGGGCTAGTGCCTCGATCAGCCCGGTGATACCAGCGGGGGTGGGCAGAAACATCATGCCTCAAGCCTTGTCGCCGGTGCTGCTGGAAGTCTTCACCTCGATGACGTCGTGCGGTGCGGCTTCCTTTTGACCCGCCGGGCTCACCTGGATGTACCGCGCCCGCTCCCGCAAGCTTGCCAAATTCGCAGCCCCCAAATAGCCCATGCCGGATTGGATACCACCGATGAGTTGTCCCACCACGGAATCGAGCGATGCAGCCACTTCCTTGAGTGCCTCGATGCCTTCGGCCGCTGCCTTGCGCGTGCTGTCTGCGCTGTGCCCATAGCGGGCAGCGGATCCCGCTTTCATGGCCGCGTGGCTGCCCATGCCGCGGTATTGTTTGTAGAGCTTTCCGTTGATTTCGACGATTTGCCCTGGGGCCTCGGGGCATCCGGCGAACATGCCTCCGCAAATCACACCTTGTGCCAGCGTCAGAGCCTTCACGATGTCACCGGATTTGGTGATGCCACCATCGGCCAGCAAGGTGACTCCACAGGCGGCCGCCGCTCGGGATGTGACGTAGAGGGCGGTGAGTTGGGGGATGCCGACACCGGCAACCACCCGGGTGGTGCAAATGGAACCGGGTCCTTGACCCACCTTGATCACATTGGCCCCGTTGGAGGCCAAGAACTCGACGCCGGCCGCGCTGGTCACGTTGCCGGCAATGATGGGCAGGTGGGCGAAGGCATCGCGAACGAGCTTCACAACCTCACCGACACCGCGGCTGTGCCCATGCGCCGTGGAGACGGCCACGCAGTCCACACCACGATCGATGAGCGCTCCCACATGACCGATGACTCGGTCCCGGTCGATGCTGCCGTCCTTGCGGCGGATCGTGGAAAGGGCCGCACCGCAGAGCAGGCGGAATTGGGAATCCCGCGCCGGCTTCAGGGCCGCACCGGTTTCCTGGGTGATCCGCTCGATGTCGCTGAGAGTGAAGAGACCCTTGAGGCGGTCTTGATCGTCCACCACGAGCAGCTTGTGGATACCAAGGTTCTCGGTGAAGAAACGGTCGGCGCGGGCGATGGGGTCTGCTCCCAGCTCGCGCTCGGAGATGGTACGGACCTGGGCTCGGGGGGTGAGCGCCTCGGAGACTTTCCGATGGGCGTAACGCGGCTTGACGACGTGACCCGGTAGGAGTCCGAGCAAGGTTCCAACGGCATCGACGACCGGGAACGTGCTGAAGCTGAAGCGCTTCTTCTCAATCAGCTCGAGGACGTCACCAATGTGCTGCTCGGGATGGACACGGATGGGATCCTGGATAAGCCCATGCACGTGGTTCTTCACGCGCGACACCTCCGAGAGTTGCTCCTTCTCGGGCATGTTGTAGTGGATGAGCCCGAGTCCGCCGTTGAGGGCCATGGCGATGGCCATGCGGGCTTCGGTCACCGTGTCCATGTCGGCGGACACCAGAGGGATGTTCAGGTGCAGTCCATCGGCCAGGCGTGTGTCGATCTGGCTCTCTTTGGGGAGGATCTCCGTGTACAGGGTGGCCAGCGTGACGTCGTCGTAGGTCAGGGCCGTTCGGCTGTGTGCTGGGAAGAACCGGGAGGCCGGTTGATAGAACTCGGAATCGACCTCGTGGGCTGGGCTCGCGTCTGCCATGAGCGATGGTGGAAGGGCTCAGGCTTTGAGGCAAGGAAACTGAAATATTCCCCGGCGATTCGGTGGGTGAATCGGGCCCGCCCCGTCAACCGAGTGACTATTCCACCACCTTGGGAACCACAAACAAACCGCCGGCCTTGGCGGGGGCGTTCCGCATCGCTTCGTCGTGAGGCAGCGAACCAGTGACCACATCCGGTCGCGTGACATTCACCAGTGGGAACGCATGGGCTGTGGGTTCCACCTGCGAGACATCCACTTCCTTGAGCTTCTCGATATAGCCGAGGATGTTCGTCAACTGCTGGCCCAGGCGCTGTTCCTCATCGGGGGTGAGGGCAACCCGGGCCAGATTGGCAACGTATTGGATGTTGAAGTCGGACATGGGGTGATGGCTCGGATTACGGATTCGCGAAAAATTCAATCTTCACCAAACTTGGCATCCACCAGCGCGCACAGTTGGGTCATGGCCGCATGACAGTCGGCACCCGTGCAGACGATGCGCAGTTTGCTTCCAGGCCCGGCAGCCAGCATGAGCAATCCCATGATGCTCTTCCCATTGATGGTTTCCCCATCCTTTTCAATGAAGACATCACAAGTGAATTGGCTCGCCAACTTCACGAAAGAGGCCGACGGACGAGCATGGATTCCCTGCCGGTTTTGAACCGTCACATCGCGGGACAGGGTGGTTTTATCGCCATTGTTGGCGGCCGAACTCATGACAGGAGGGTGTTTTGTTGCCGGATATCTGCCAATCGGGAAATTAGATCGGGAAATCAGATCCAGCCGTTGATTGCTTTTGGATCAATGCGCCCCAGTTTGCAGGCGTTGCGCGTAGGATTTCGCCTCCCAGTTGTCCCAGGGGTTGATCTTCAGCGACTGCTCGACCAGCAACCGAGCCCGGTCTGAATCTCCCCGCACAATCAGGTTCCAACTGAGGGCGTTGAGCACGGCCACGTCGTTGGGCCCCAGCTTCAATGCCGACTCGAAGGAGTCAGAGGCCGACTTCAAATCGCCGAGCCATTGATGGCACAGCCCCATGGCCACCCGGGTCCGGGCATTGAACGGATCGAGTGCGGAGGACTTCTGCAGCCACAAGAGTGCTTCCTGTGCCTGCTTTTCCCAACCGGGTAGGCCTTGCCAGCTCAGGCGTCGCATTTCCTCGCCATACCAATAGGGCGTCATGGGGTTCCCCGGTGCGAGGGCGGCTGCTTGGGCTAGTTCTTGGAAGAACAGTTCGTCAACAGTGGAGCGTCGCTCGGCGCGTTTGAGGTGGGCGTCTTCGCGCGCTGCTGTGGCTCCGAGCGGGATCATCCAGTACAGGAGGCCGCCCATGACACCCGTAGCCACCAACCGGAGGGGCAAGTACGACTTGATCCAGAAGCGTTCCGTGGCAAATCGGGTGTTGGAAACCAGGATTCCCGACAAGATGGAGGCGGTCACCGCGATGGCGGGGATGTGCAAATTGAAATCAAAAAAACAGTGCGCTCCGAGCCCCGCCAAGCCGGCCACACTTCCGGCGAAGAAGGCTGTCCGGTTGCTTTGTTTGACCCCGAGGTCGGAGGAGCCCCGCTCGACATGACGGGAGGTGCGGTAAAGCCCGTATCCAAAGGCCACCAAACCCAAGCCGACGATGCCGGCACCCACGGCTCCGTATTCCACGAGGAGTTCCAAGTACTCGTTGTGGACATGTTGGGGGCTGAGCGGTGTGGTGGGAGTCCGGTAGGCCGGAAAGCGGGTGTCGAATTGGCCGGGACCAACCCCATTCAATCGATGGTCCGACCACATTTGCAAGGCGGGCTTCCAGAGCCATGCGCGGAAGAGTCCGCTGTCCTTTTTACCAGAGGTCGTCAGCGCATCGATGCGTGCGCGGGCTTTTTCGGACTGGATCAAAAAGGTGATCGAGCCGATGCAAAGCACCGCCATGAGTGCGGCCATCGGGATGCGATACTGCGGACGCCGGAGCAGCCAGAGCGAAAAGGTGGCGACAGCCACGCCGGCACCCAGCCAACCGCCGCGAGACATGGTGACGGCGATGCCTCCGAGCATCACCAGCGCCGCGTATCCAGCAATGATGCGTTGGACGGCTCCGCCTCGTCCGAGGAAGGCATGGGACAGTGCCAGCGGCATGAGCATGACCAAGAATGCCGCCAGGTGATTGGGGTTTACGAACGTGGCCCCGTAGCGTTTGTAGTAGACCAGCGGCTGTGTTTCCCAGAGCACCTTCTGGGAGTTTTGGGTGAATTGAACGATGGCGTATGCCGACGACAGGAGGCCGATGAGCAAAAGACCGTTCACCACCCATCCCGCCGTCTCTTGCCGGTGGAGATTGTGCAAGCTGATGAAGAAGGTCACCGCACAAAGTCCGATGAGGAAGACCTCCTGAAGCGCCCAGTATGGAACAGTGGCTTGGTGGGTTCTCCAGGCGGCGTAGCAGAAGAAGATCGCGACCGACCAGGTGACGGGCGGCAGAAGGAACCGGTGGGAGGGCTCGACCCAGATTCGTAGCGTCCAAACCAACCAAGCCAAACCGATGGCGGCAAATCCGATGCCGGCTTCTCGAGGGTTCACCCCGGCAAACCAAAAGGTCAGCCATGCCACAGTAAACAGCAGCAAACCGCCCACCAAACGCTCCAAAAGTTTGTCGAATGCCGAACTCGATCGCATGTGCGAGGGGAGCCTAGGAGACCGTCAAGGGCTTCGGGAAGGATTTAGCCCAAATTTTTCAAATCCGTGTCTTTTCGGAATCCTACAATTTCACCGAATGGGTAGTGCTCTACTGGGTGGGAGTTATTCGCCAAGACCCGCCGGCAGGCTATTGAGCCAACGCCACACTCGCAGCACTTCGGTGACACTCCAGGCCTGGGCGTCACAGCCACGGGGCAGGTGGGGGGCGTCCCCATCCAGGATTTCTGGCAATTGCCCGACACAGCCGCGCAACAAGTGGGAATCCACGCTGGTCAGGTAGGCTCGAGCGGCTTGGATGGCTGCGGGGCTTTGGGCGTAGGCCTTCACGAGGGCTTCGCAGAAACTGGGGAAGGTCCACAGCCAGGCCGTTCCATTGTGATAAGCCGGTTTGCGCCGGGTGTCTTCATCGCCGGCGTATTCGGACCAATACGGTTCCTCGGGATGGTTGAGCAGCCGTCCATGGTGCCAAATGGGCAGCGGCGGATGAACCGGCAACGGGGCCAGTGATCGAAGTGCGCCAGGTACCACGAGATACCGCTGGGCAGCCTCGACGGTGCGCCGGGCCTTCACTCCAACCACCAAATCGAGGGCGATGGCCAACAGGCAATTGCTCCTGAGGGCATTGTCCCGGACGGCGGTGGCAGCCGGTTGACCCTGGTGGCAATGCAAGCAGTCGGCGAACCAGCCGAGTTCTTCGATCCAGAACCGTTGGTGGAAGGAGGTTTCAGCACGCTGAGCCAGCAGCCCCCATCCCTCGGCGGATTCGGCGGGCGGGCATCCCAATCGATCCAGCAATCGAAGGAGGCGAATCCACAGCACCTGAATTTCCACCGGATAGCCCTGTCGGGGGGTGCCAGCCGGATGGTTGGTATCCATCCAGGTAAAGTGGCTGGGGCTCCAGACGAGCGCGCTGTCGGGATCGACGCGGATGCCCTGCGGAGTTCCTTTGAGATAACCGGAAGCAATGGACCGGAGCACGTCTTGAACGGTCCGGTTCTGGCGGTCGCCGGTGTTCAATGCAAAGACCGATTCTGCTCCGAAGGGATCGGTGGCGGCCAGTTCTTCGGCCACGATGCCGTACCACAGCGAGGCGTCGCTGGTCTCGCGGTTGGAGGCATTCTCGCCGTGGATGGAATTCGGCAGGGTTCCCAACTCCTCGAAACGACCGAAGGTGACCAGCAATTGACGGACTTCGGCAAACCGATCGGCGGCGATCAAACCTCGGGCGGCGATCAATGAATCGCGACCCCAATCCAGAAACCAGGGGTAACCGGCGATGACGCTCACGGAATCCGCACGTCGGACCACGAAGCTGGTGAGGGACCGACGCAGCAGGGTTTCCATGGCGCAGGTCGTGCTGCAGCCCAAAACGCCCTGGCGTCGCTGGACGAAGCTCTCCAATTGAGCGTTGGAAACCTCTTCGCTTTCCGCGGAGACGGTGATGGTGGAGGAGTTCCCCGGAGTGAGTGGGATCTCAAACCAGCCCGGGCTGTAGGCGTCGCCCGAGCCATTCATCCCACGACTGGATTCCAGCGGATGGGGAATGCCACGGCACCATTCCACAGCCGGGTGGAATCGACCTTGAGTCACCGACACTTGCACGCGGCGCGACGGGTCAGGTTCAAACGAAAAACCACGGACTTCATCTTCCGAAAGTTCGCTGTTCTTGCTGCGGTGCAGGCTCTTTGTAGAGCGAAGAAAATGTCCTTCGGTTTCAGGACTGAGATGGGTTTCCCAATGAAAGTTGCGGTCTTCCAGATCGACCCGGACCACCAGTCGCACATCGCATGTCGAAGGCAGAGGCTTTCCGAGTCGTGAATCGTGACCGGCCGAGGTGGGGCGATCGAACTGAAAGACGGTGGTGTTCTTGCCGTCCAGCATGTCAGCCACCACGCGGATTTCTACACTGCGACCATCGCCGGCATTGGCGATGAAACGCCAGTGGGTGGGTGCAGTGGTCTCCACATTGACCAGATTGGATGCGTCGAGTGGCGAGATGAAGCCATCGGCATTGACCCAGGCACGGATGCGCTTGGCCATCACGTGCCGATCCACCGGCACCTCCGGGTGGAGATTCGCGCCGAGGACACAGTCGTATTTGGAATGGATGCGTCCCAGATCCAGACAAATCCGGGCCATGCCGCCCCGACCATTGGTCAATAAGACCGTGGAATTCTCCGGATCCGGAGGAATGGACGGCAGTTCAGCCGGGGTTGAATCCAGATACCGTAGGGTGGCGCTGATCTTGGGATCGGTCGGGGCATAGCGCTCGAGTTCCAAAACCACGTCGCCTCGTCTGCTCCGAGGGGGGATGACCGCAATGTGGTCCTCGAGTGTGGGGATGGACTCCTCATGAAATCCAAGCCCACCCTCCACCAAACTGGCTCGCACGCGGAAGCGGTGGGTGTCTCGGATGAGCACCCAGTGTCCGATAGGGACGAGGGTGATGCGTGTCTGGTCGCTCAGTTTCCAGACGATGACAGGGCGATACGCTCCAGAACCGCCTTCCTGAGTGGGGGTATCGCAAAGCATGGCCGCCAAATACCCTTCGGGATCACGGGCGACCCAATCGGCGCAGTGTTTCCAATCGATCGGCAATCTCGGTTGCCCGCGGGTGACCCTCCCTTCGCAATGGGCAGCCCAGTCGGCACGGCGGCGGGCATCTCGATAGGAATCGCCAGACAACCCGACCGGAGTGACGGATTTTGTCAGGCAGTGGGTTGCCCCGGGAGCCAGTGTGATCCGGATTCGCTGGTCAGCGGACCCTGGGGTAGATGGCACCGATTGCCACTTCGGAGCTGGCGAGTAACCCATCAGGTCAATGTTCGGCTGGCCCAACTCTTCCCAGACGGACCGCGCCAATTCGATGGATCGCTCTTCCTCGAATTCCGTGTTGGCCAGCACGAGGACTTGGTCGAGGCCTTCAGCGGAGTCACGCCTCAGAGCATAAACGGCGGATTGAGGCTCACTCAGACGTTGCAGCAACGCCCCATCGAAGAAGCAGGGATGATTGCTGATCAGGCGATTGAGGGCCGACAATTCAGCCACGATGGAATCGGGAGAACCCCAAGCCAACCCGCGGCTGCTGTGGACGTTGATTTGTTCGGTGGCACACCATTCCACTCCGTTGGTGAAACCGTATCCACCTTGGATGGAGGTCAACGCGGCCAGCCGATTTCGGAAGAGGGACCACCGGCGGCCTTCTGGGGTGGCCGGTTGGCCCGGCACGCCTCCATTGGCGGCCAAACGCGAATTGTCATGGGTCTCGCTGTAGTGGATCAGGGTGCCCGAACGACTGCTGGCCCGGAGGTGATGGTCCAGATACCCGCTGATTCCCAAGGAGCCGTGGTTCTGGAAGAGCTCGCTGTAGGCCCATTGCATTCCCCCTTCCGCCAAGCAGGCTTCCGTGGCATCCCAAGGCCCACCCAATCCCTCCAAGAGAAACACGGTATCTGGAAATTCCCGACGCACCTTCGCAGTGATGAACTGCCAGACATGCGGAGGGATTTTGTAGCCGGCGTCGCAGCGGAAGCCATCGACTCCCCGTTGGCACCAGATGAGAAACGCGTCGGCCAAATAATCCCAGAGGGCCACGTGCCCCTGATCCATCTCGACCAGATCTTCCCAGACCACGTTCCAAGCTCCGGGGCACTCGAATTCGCCATTGGGTTTGCGGATGAACCACTCCGGATGTTCTTCCCATTCGGCGCTGCCCCAACCGGTGTGGTTGATGACCAGATCCAGCATCAGCTTGGCTCCGCGCGAATGGATTTCCACCGCCAACTCCCGAAACTGGTCGACGCCTGTGGTGCGCCGATCGAACTCGATGAGGGCCGGATCGATTTGGGTGAGGTGTTGGAGTGCGTAGGGAGAACCGAAGCGACCGAAACGGGCGAAGGTGGTCGGAGTCGGACTCACCGGCAGAAGGTGGAGAATCCGGCAGCCGAGGCGGTCGATAATGTGGGGCAGTTCAGTGATCAGCGACCTCAGGGTTCCGCTGGGGGGGATCACAGTGAAACCCTCCTGATCCAACGCTTTGAGAATGGGTGTATGGTGGTCTTCCGCGGTGGTGATGCGGTGTTTGGACCACTCGCCGAACATGCGTGGGAAGGCGCAGTAGACGGTATTGGCTGTCCGGGTCCACGACGGATGGATGCTGATACCCACGTCGGCGCCATCGGGCCAATGCTGGAAACCCTTTGGATCAATGGCGTAGGCCTTGGCCTTGAAATACCCCACTTCGGTCAGGGACAGAGTGATGGACCACTGCCCGTCGGCCGTGGGTTGCAGGGGCAAGTCACGCCAGGCCGCGCCGGCCAGAGGCAGTTTCTCAAAGTGCGATTGGAGGATTTCCTCGCGGACCCGTTCCGCCCGGCCGACGTTGGTGCGGAGTCGTGCCTGCCACCCCTCACCGATGTGACCATCGGGTGCGGTCAAGATGAACGTCAGCGTGTCTCCGGCGTGTCGAACGACACGGGTGCCCGGAAGGGGCGACATGGAAAGTCCGGCCATGGGTTTGGGTTGCCATGCACTGAACCAATTCAGTGTCCACAGCGCCCCGATCATGGTGGCCTCTGTGGTCTCGCGGCAACGTTAGATCGTCGTCATCATACGACGAGTCCAGTAGGGAAATGGCCTAGGTGAATGAACGGTTGCCCGTTGTTCCCTGTCCGGGTCAGTCCCGAATGCGCAATCGCGCGATGCAGAACGGGAGGAACGCAGCGCAGACCAAAGTCACGGCGAAGGCGATACCGGCTTGTGTCCATCGACCGTAGATGGCCCAGCCTCCGGCGAAGATCAGCGCCCAAATGCCAATGGAAGCGAGGATCGAACAGACGATGCCAATGCCCAAATCGGATTCGGTGCCGAGCTTAGTATCTTGAATTTGCACCCGCTCATGGCCAGCCCGGTCCAGAACCGGTTTCCAGCCCGATCCGCCGGGTTGGACTCGAGAGTAAAACTCGCGGAGCTTCTCGGTTTCTGTGGGGCCGGTGAGTAGCGCTACCACCAATGAACCCGCGGTGGTGACCGCGACTCCGATGACCATTTGCTTCCAAGCCGGAATATCCCGGCCCACGCTGGAATAGTGCCAGAACAAGGCCATGCCGAAGGAGAGGGTCATGGCTGCGATTTCCGAGGCGGCATTGATGCGCCACCAGAACCACCGGAGGATCAGAACCAGGCCGGTTCCCGCGCCGACTTGCATCATCAAATTAAAGTTCGACAGGGCGTCCTTCATCTGGAGTGCCAACCAGCAGGAGGCGAACATGAGCACGACGGTGACGATGCGACCCAGCCACACCTGTTGGGAATCGCTGGCCTTGGGATTGACGAAGCGAAGATAGAGATCGCTGACCACAATCGAGGAACCGTAGTTCACCTGCGTGGACATGGTGCTCATGTAGGCGGCCGCCAACGAAGCGACCATGATGCCCATCAGACCTTGGGGCAGGAAGGTCAGCATGGCCGGGTAGGCCAGATCGTCCTGCACAATTTTGGGATCCAGGTGCGGGAATTGTGCCTGCAGCGAGGCAACATCGGGAAACACCACCAAGGAGGCCAGAGCCACCAGGATCCACGGCCAGGGGCGGAGGGCGTAGTGCATGACGTTGAAGAACAGGCAGGCGCCCAAGGCGTGCTTCTCATTCTTGGCAGCAAGAAGTCGCTGAGCCACGTAGCCGCCGCCACCGGGTTCGGCACCCGGATAGTAGATGCTCCACCAAGTGACCAAGAGAGGTATCAGGAACACCGCCATGACGACATCATGCGGTGTCGTGGCAAAATTGGGCACCACGTCCATCTTCGCCTGAACTCGGGGATCGGCCAACAGCTTGCCCAGACCGCCAATCTGAGGGAGTCCGACCACATGGACGGCCGCCCAGATGGCTCCGACCATGGCGATGATGAACTGGACCAAGTCGGTGAGCAGCACGCCCGTAAGCCCCCCGATCATGCTGTAGGCGACGGTCACCACCGAAGCGACCGCGATGGTTTTTACAGGATCCAGACCGAACATGACGCCCCCAATCTTGATCGCGGCCAGCGATACGTTCGCCATCACCAGGATGTTGAAGAAGACTCCCAGGTACACGGCCCGGAAACCCCGAAGGAATGCCGCAGGGCGGCCGGAATAGCGGAGTTCATAGAATTCGATGTCCGTCATCATGCCGCTTCGACGCCAGAGCTTCGCGAAGAGAAATACCGTAGTGGTTCCGGTCAGCAGCAGGGCCCACCAGACCCAATTCCCGAAGACGCCATCCCGGCGCACGATACCGGCGACGAGGTTCGGGGTATCGGTGGCGAACGTCGTGGCCACCATGGAAGTCCCCAACAACCACCAAGGCATGGTGCGACCGCTGAGAAAGTAGCTCTCGTAGTCTTTGCCGGCTGATTTCCCGACAAAGAGACCGATGGCGAGATACAAAACGAACGTGGCGGCGATGATGATCCAGTCGAGTGTCGCTAGGTGCATGTCGTCGGAGAGGGGTGGGTAACTGTAGCTGAGGAGTCTTGGTAGAAACCCAATAATGGCAAGCCTCGTCGAGGCAGTCCCTTCAGCCGCGGTTATGCTGGGGCGGTTTTTGGCGCCGGAATGGCGTTTTAAGGGATCCGCCGACATCAGGTTTTATTCGCTGCCGAGGGCGTCAATCGGTGCTGTTTTGCATTCGGAATTGAGCTCCTGTTGGACCAGACCTGTGAGATGTGCAAACTGCTGGATGGTCGAATCGGAAAAGTGACGGGGTCGGGAGTCGATCAAGCAGAGCGTGCCCATGCAACTGCCGCTGGAATGGAAAAGTGGAAAGCCTGCGTAGAAGCGAATCCGGGGTCCGCCGACGACCAGCGGGTTTTCTGCGAACCGCTCATCCGACAACGTGTCCTGCACAATCAAGGGCGCGCCACTGGTGACAGAGTGGGCACAAAAGGAGACCTCGCGCGAAGTTTCCTTCGCGTCCAAGCCCACCGAAGATTTGAACCACTGCCGGTTCTGGTCCACCAGAGACACGAGAGCGATCGGGACCTCAGCGATTTCTGCGGCCAGGCGTGTGATGCGGTCGAACCGTTCTTCGGGTTGGGTGTCCAGAATGGACAGGCCATGCAACACTGCCAGTCGTTGTTCCTCGTCCGCAGGCTGAGCAGCGCGAACCCAACGACTGGCCGAACGCAGGAGCCAAGCTTGTATTTGTGCCCTCGCGTATTGGCTGGAAAACGGTGCGATCAACCAGTGCGTGGCGCCGTCAGTGGGTTCAGTGCTGCTTCGTTCGCGATCGCCCACCAAGACAATGGGCAAGTCTTTGAGGCGCAAATCGCCCGACGATCGCAACCGGCGACAAACACTCCATCCATCCATTGAGGGCGGATTGTCCTCCAATACGAGCAAAGCCGGTGGTTTGGCTGTCGCCATCTTCTCTGCAGCAATGATATCGGAGGTCTGATCGACTTGAAGCGCTTCGCCAAGGGCTGCCTCCGCGAGAAGCATCGCCAGTTTTGGATCAGACACGCCAATGAGGACGTTGGCTTCCTTCAAGGCCGGAACGAGACGCGTGTGCGCTGAGAATGTTCCACTCTTGGCTTCCGGGATCGCGCCGGTTGCTGCATCGAGTTCCACCACTTGACCATCGGCCGCAGCGAAGACCTGCATGGTGGACCCGTTTTTGGTCAAGTCGCCCTGCACGGTCTCCACGATCCGGTCGAGTTCATCGTCGGTTCGTCCGGGATCGTGATGCGAGAGGGCCATCCGTCGGACCCCGGCGCGTTGGCACATCTCGGAAACGTATTCGACCGGACTATGACCCCAGCCCTTGCGTTGGACATACTCGCTGTCTGTGAATTGGGCATCATGGATAACCAGATCAGCCCCGGCCAGAAATTGGGCATGTCGTCGGTCGAGTTGATGCACCGAGGCATCTCCTTCGATTCGTGAGTACGGTTCGTGGTCACAAGCATAGACCACCGAAGCGCGCCCCATTTCCAACCGATAGCCAAGGGTCAGGGAGGGGTGGTTCAAGTACCGAGTAGTGATGCGGATATCGTCAATTTCAAGGCTGCCCTCGACCAAATCGTGAAAACGGATGGAAGACCCCATGTCATCGAGTGTGACCGGGAAATAGGTGTTTTCCATTTGCCCTGACAGGGCTTGTCGGAGCGATCGCCCCAGGCCCGCGGGACCATAAATATCCCACTGCCATCCGCGCACAAACAGTGGAGCGAAGAAGGGGAATCCCTGGATGTGATCCCAATGCGTGTGGCTGAACAAGATGCTGCCTCGCTGAGGTCCTTGGGTTTCACCCAATAAATGCCGGCCCAAGTCGTGGGCTCCGGTGCCGCAATCCAAGATCACCAGTGAGCCATTCGGGGAAGTGATTTGGACACAGGAGGTGTTGCCACCGTAGCGAAGTGTGGTTTTCCCTGGCCTAGCCAGCGATCCACGTGTTCCCCAGAACTGCACCCGCGCCATCGGTTTTGTGGGTTCTTCCATTTTGAAAAAGCATCCGTCGAACCCGCTAGCCTTCTGCTGGACATGCTGGACAGCCGACGGTCACTCGTTGCCATTTTGACGACACTAAACTGCTGACATCTTTTGCAGTTGTCCAGCTAGGTAAACAAAATGTTATTCAGGCAATGCCGGTTCGATAACAAATCGAGCGCCGAAGGGTCACTGATTCTGAAGATTGTTTCCCTTATCTCGGGCCTGTTTTCCAAATTCAACTGGCAATAGGCATCTGATCTCGGAAACGTGGATTCTGACAACACCTACTGGGTGCAGGTGATGTTATCGTGACAGCCGGTAGTATCGAGTGGTGGCCGCATCCTGGATGTGCAAGGGAGCCGTTTGTGTCGCACCCGCCACAGAGGTCCATGGGCCGGAGGGAGTGTCTGCTTGTTGCAGCAGAAATCCTGTGCCGACCCAATCGAGGGTCATGAGGCCGTTATCCCGATGGATGGTGATGGCCGGAGGCCGCGAGGCGGGAACTTCCAGCGTGACCGTTGCCCCAAGGGTGATGTCCGAGCTCCGGGCACTGGAATTGTGAACCTCGACGGCCAGTACGTTGTCGCCAGCCCGGAGGATACCATCCACAGGAACGATGAAGTCATCGGTGCAATCGGCATTGCCATTGCAGGGGGTGCCGGTTGCCAAGGTAGCATTCAGGATTTCTGCCGGCGCGGCGGGCATTCGGATTCGATGGATCTCGCGGCCGTTGAGATAAAAAACCGCTCCGTCGTCAATGTAGGCCGACACCGAAAGGGTGGCTCCGGCGGACACGTCGGCAGCTTTGAAGCGGGTTCGAAAGGAGTAGGTGGTGTAGGGGAAACCAGTCGACGGATTGTTGGGCATGCGCTCCCCCAAAAGATTCGGATCGAGTGTGGAACCGGCCGCACTGGCATTGGCCCAGAGCAGCGCAGCTCCAGGTCCTTTCCAACCGGTGTCGACATAGTCGGTGGTTGTCCAAGCCGTGTTGTAGAGGTTGGCGGTGGTGTACCGCCATTCCGCGTTGAGGAGGACCACCTCGGTGGATATCACGGTTCGCGTGGTCCGGAAGAATTTGATGGGAGTTTCATGTCGGGTGCCATCGGCGACGGAAACCGCTTGAAAATAGTAGCCGATACCCGGTGTCAGGCCGGTGATTTGGACCGTATGTGTCGTGCCTGAGCTTCCTGTGAAGCGGGTCACGGGGTCGGGTGGGTTGGAGGTGCCCAGTTCCACCGACGCAGTGGCGTCCGTGAGGGTGGTCCACGAAAGGGTGGCGCCATCGTCGGAGGGAACCACCTTCAGGTCATTGATGAAACCCGGGATGGGTTTGGCGAAGATGCCGAGATGGCTGCCGACGGTGCGTTCTTTTCCGGAATCGGCAACGGCACTGGAGGCATTGAGTCGCAGGGGTTCGCCGATGCTGTCTTCCATCACCAGGGTGGTGGAGCCACCACCGTCCATGTTGACGGCGTTGTAGGCCCCGGCCAACAGCATCCAAGCGGCCGTCTCATAATCGAAGGCGCCCACGCTGTGGTCCTGGCGGCCGTCAATGCAGACGATGTAGAAGGTCTTGCCATCTTGGGAGACGCCGAAAGCCGTTCGAGGATGCTGCTCATGGACCCCGCCAGGGGTATTGAAGTAGCGCCGGGAGATATTGACCCCGTTGACCACCAACGGGTAGTCGCCGGCGAGAGCGTGGAGCACGCCGTTGGTGGGGCCGGCCGGCCAGTTGTCTTCGATGATGCGCGCTGTCCGATTCGCATCGAACAGGACGCAGGCGGAATAGGTGGCATTGGCCACCGAGACGAGTGACCCGTCACTGATGGCCAACCCACTGAGTTGCATGGGTGTTCCCTCGGGCATGTAGTAGTCGGTGGGGGAAAAGAAGTTGGCATTCACGCCCAACTGCAGACCGTGCGTTTTGACAAATCGGCTCACTGTCTGGCCAGAGGTTTCGCGAGAATTGGCCAGATAATTGGTGATCTGAGGTGTCGGAAGCAACCGGATGTCAGGATCCGAGAGATCCACTCGAATCAGGTGGGCCACCATGAGGCTGTTGAAGTCGCCCGACGATTCGGTGTTGGTGCCCGTCATGTATTCCACCCCTTTGAAAAGCGGGATCCAGCCTGTGGTGACCGGAGCCGCGGAGACCCACGGCATGAAGCAAATGAGGATTGAAAAAATCAGGCGTCCTAAGCGGAAGAACCAATCGTAGGGGTTCGGAATCATGGAGTGAGAATCGAGGGGTCAACGACCACTGTAGCGGTATCGGTAGCCCGGGATGGGATCCCGCGTGTAGGCCGCGTTGTAGCCGTCGTGATAGATCTTCACCAAGTCCACATGGCCATCGACGAAACCAACGACACTCTCAGCGTCATTGTAAAACGGGGCGTTTCGTTTGCCGGTTCGGCTGCGGTGCCAGGAAAGCGGGCCATGCGCCGTCCATTCCATGACCAGAAGCGTTCGGTCGGGTTGGCGAATCTCCGGCAGGCGCCAGCCGGCGATATTGGGTGCGCCGAGCAGCAGGACTCCATTGAACGGGTAGCTGGAGAAATCGAAACGCTCGGACTGGTGGAAGGGTTTGGGGTCTGTATAGCCGCGGTCGTCGGGGCAGGCGAAAGTCGAGTCGGTGGCAGCCGAGGCTCCTTGGATTCCGAGGTAGGATTTCACCTGCTCCTTGTACCACCATTGAAATTCCCCGGGAGCCTCCACGGGGCCCGGCAGCGTTTGGCCGTGATCGGCGGCGAATTGGAGGCAGGCGCGGCTGACGCTGTTCAGGTTGGCCCGGCACCGTTCAAGACGTGCCCGCGAACGCGACACGGTGATCGGCGTCCAGACCAGCGGGAGGAGCAGGCTCACCAGAGCGATGCTCACGAGCAAATCGGTCCGGGTGAATCCCGTGTGGTTTCTGGAAAACGAAAGAAAACGCACCCTCATGGTCTCCCCTGTGTTTTGGGTTTTTGAATGAGGGCCTTGGAATCCATCCGGTGATAAAGAGCTTCGAAGCGGTCTGGGGTTTTGGCGGATTGTTTCGGATCGTTGCTGGGCGGCAGGGCCAGCACGCCGCCATGGAGCAGGCCCATCGAGGCCAGTTGAGCGGGATCCAGGACTTCCGCGGATGAGCCTGGGCAAAAAGCGATGACCGCGGCTTTTGGGGTTCCCAAGGCGAGCCTCTGATCTTCAGCCAAAAGTACCGGCCCCATGAGCGAGACCACGACGTCGCCTTTGTTGGATTTTCGCAGGACATCGAACAAGTCGCCTTCTGGGACGTGGATGGGGCGAAGGGGGTCTTCTGCCACGAGTCGCAAGTCGGTGACAGGGTGTCCGGCCTTTTGCATCTCGGTCGTGAAACTCCGGAGTGCCATGTCCGTCGCGGGTTGCTCGAACTCCGAAGTGTCACGGGCGAAGACCACCACCCGACCGCCTGATCCAGCATGGGCCAAAGCCTCTTGGGCCAGCGCTTGTCCGATTTGCTGGTGCAGAGTCCCACTCGGTCGCGGAGGGGCGTCGATCCAACCCAGGGCCCATGACGTAATCACGACACTGATGGCACAGGTGCCGATGGCGAGGGCTTGGATGCCGCGATGATCGCGCATGGCTCGTGGGAGGAGCGTCAGAGAACGCCGCGAGGTTTGGAAAACACCACGTTGGTCAGACCGCTGGCGAGGGCTTGATTGATGGCCGATCGGAGTGCAGCCGTTTTGGTCGCTTGGACACTGCCGTCGGTCATCGCCAGATTGCCGGCTCGGACATGCAGTGTCTTGTCCCATGCAGCGTCGATCGAAGCTCCAAGAAACCGGCTCCATTGAGGATCAAAACCGCCGCCACCCCCGGTGACGTTGGCGTCACCGGAAATCATGGTCTGCGGTTTGAGTTCCTCGGCTTTCAGACCGACGAAGTAGCTCACATTGGCGAAACCATCGAGATTCACCCAGTTGGTCCCCGGTCTTGGTATTTTTTCGGCCGGACACACCAGAACGCTCGGGTTGGAGAGTTCATTGGAGCAGGCCCGAAAGTGATCGGCCCAGTCCTCGGAACCGGCCGTTCCTCCATTGGTCACACCTAACTGCCAGGGGTACCGATCCCGATTGTCGTTGGCCCACAATCTCAAACCGAGCCCGACGGTCTTGAGATTGTTGAGGCAGGCGATGTTCTTGGCACGCGCCTTCGCCATGCCCAACGCCGGAAGTAGCATCGAAGCGAGGATCGCGATGATGGCGATCACCACCAGCAATTCGATGAGCGTGAAGGCACGCTGTCCTCGGGGAAATTTCATGGTTTCAGCTAGGACTTTAACCGACACAGTTACATTTGTAACTAGCAGACATCTCGGGTCTCAGCAAATGGGGGGTGATACGGGTGGATGATGGAAGCGTCGGATTCCTTTCGGCAATCACCCAATCCGACGGATCCGGAGGGCTTTCGTATCCAAATCGACGATGCCACGGCGCCCGCGGAAAGCGATGCGAAGCCGGGTGGTTGTCGACGCGGATTCGACGTTGAATTCGAGGCGGAGCGGCTGTCCCGTCGGTGATTCAGAATGAAGCCATTCCTTGGAGGCTTGGCCGGCCTTCTGGATGAAAACACCCCCGGGCTCGCCAAAGGGCAGGGGTTCAAAATGATCGAGTCGGACCCAGGCTTCGAGCCGGTAGCGTCCCGGCAGCAAGGTGCCCGTCCATGTCCATCCGGCCAAGGATGCCTCTGTGGCACGGATCCGGAGTTGGGATCCGCCCTCCGGAGCCTTTCCTTCCGACAACTCGGCGTTCATCGGAGTGGGATCGGGTCTCCAGCCGGACAAAACGGTTTCAGAGCCCAGGGGTACTGACACGGGTTCCGCGGATTGTTTTTGGAAGCCCAGAACTTCCCATCGTCGCCTCCATTCATCCATCAGTTGGTCGGTGCCGACTCGTATCTCCTGCCATTCGGTTCGACTCAGGTTCGGGCGCAGTCGTTCCATGCGCTGTTCGAGATGAGCTTTCACCTTGGGGGGATCGGGCAATCGACCTCGGAAAGCCTGGATCTGGTTGAACACCTGGCTTGCCCTGTCCGAACGGGCCATGACCGCTTCTGCCATCGGTCCGGCCATGGCGGGAGGCCAAGGAAGTTCGGGGGCCGTGAACAGTCGATCGAGTCCGTGAGGAATCCACTGCAGGCCGCTGCCATCCGATGGAATCCACAGGCGGTAGTTGTTGTGAGCCAAACTGTATCCATCGGCATGCGCCAGCAGCACTTCCGCGGCGACAAAGTCGATGAGCGATGATTCGTTGATGCAGACTGCAGTGGATTTCCAGCGGTCCGTCACTGGCAGGGATGGCGCTGCCAGAAAGCGATCCGGCAATCGGGAGGCGGATTCCTGCCCGTAGGATGTGACTCGCCGGAAGTCGGGTGGACCGTTGGTTTTGGCAACGGGTTCGAAGAGGGCTCCGCGTTTCCCGGGAAAGGATCGCTCGATCCAATCGGGGGTGAATCCTTCGATGAGCACATAAAGGCCGAGGTCTCGACCGTTGAGCAGCACCTGGGCATGGGTGGCTGAGGTCGTTGGAATCCCGAGTGCGCTCAACATCTCGCGGCCGAGAATTTCGCGCCACCGGCTGGAGTCCTCCACACCATTGTTGAGATGCAGTTTGGTGGCTCCCAGAATGCGCTCGGATCCGGACCGTTTCGAGGTGGAGAGCGTGAAGGAAGGGCGATCGTCGATCGGGCGGAAACTGCCGGTGGCCCCCTTCAAATGCAGGCTCAGTTTCACCCAGGGCCGGCCATCGAACTGGGCTCGGGCGGCGACATCGGTGCGAGGGGCCTTGCGCAGCGAGTCCAACGGGCTTTCGTCGAGTTGAATCTCAATGCGGTGCAACGGAGTCGCGGCATCGAAGAGATCGGAACTTTCGACCTCCAAGGCTGTCAGGAACCAAGAGACGAGGGTGCCAATGGTGAACAGGTGGCGGACGATCGGTATGTTCCAATGCGGACTCACGGTGCCGGGTTTTCGGGTCGAACAACCACCAGCGCATTGGCGATCGGGCGCTCACTGCCATCGCTGGGGTGATTGCGGATTCGACCGTCTGCCCACAAAGTCGCAGACCCGCCTCCATCCAGATTCATGGCCTCGCTGCAGCCGATGGCGGCCAGATGCTTTCCGAGTTCCTCGAGGGTCATTCCGACCGATTCCTTTTGCCGGCCGTCGACCGTGACCAAGAAATAGTGCTCACGGTTCCAGCCAACGGCCGAGCGGGGGTGTCGCTCCTTCATGGACTTGAATTGATAGGCGTCGTCATCCGGGATCTCGATTCGGACGGCACGGTGGTTTCGCACCAACATGGGCCCGCCACCAATCCCGCTCACGGCATCGTTCATGGGCACGCTCGTGGATAAATCGACTTCAACAACTTGTTGGGTGTTGACGGTGGGGAGGCGACGGACGAGGGCCGGGCCAGCCGAGAGGACGAAACCATGGGTGGGAATGGGGCTATTGCCTCCATCACGGATTTCTGTGACCCGGAGCTTCATGCGGGCACCGATTGGAAGGCCAGAAGTGGTGCCGGATGCCTCGGGGGCGAGAATCCACTCTCGACCTCCTCGGGTGTGGGTTGCAGCCCCGGCGCTCGGGGCAAAGAGGACCAAGCGATTGGGAGCTGATTCTTCGTTGAAGCCCAGCGTGACCTTGGAGCCATCCGGCCAAGTGAGTTGGAATCGCGACTGGACGTCGTCCATGTGAGGCTCTCCGGCACGATCGATCCAAAGGCAAACTCCCATCGGAGCGCTGACCAACACACCGTCGATCAATTGGAGGCCCCGGGGATCCCCAGCGTAAGTGCCTTCGCGCTGATAAAAATCGCCATTGATGGCAGCCATGGGTCGCCCCACCACCTTGGGCAAGCCGCGGAGATGATCCGAAATATTGGCCAAACCAAACGCCCCATTGCCTGCATGAACCGATCGGAGTTGGGAAGCGGGCCTCGATCGATCCACACGAACGACATGAATGGAAATCGGTCCCGAGGCGATGACTTGATTGGTGTAGGCCAAGCCGGGTTGCAGCTCCGGCAGCGCTGTCTCAATGGGCTTGCCACAACCAGCGAGAATCCAGGCGACCTGAACGAGTAACGTGCTCGTTGCCAAGCGTCTGGGGATGCTGTCCCTGAACCCCGAAAGGAATACTGTCCGCTGTTTTTGCTGGGCCTTCAATGGAGTGGGCTGATGATCACCGATGTTTTGACGGTCCGCCTCTTGGTGTTCGTTCTCAAAAGTACGATTCCTTGTCTTTGAAGAGCAGGTTGAAGGTGGTCATCGATCCGTAGCAGCGGGTGATGTATTGCTGCCAGTCGAACTTTTCAGCCGAGCTGAGGGTCTCGCTGGAGTTTACCTTTTGCTCCAGAACCCGCAGTTGGTTGCGCATCAACACCAACTTGTGGAAGAACGCCTCCAGTTCAACCTCCTTGGGTTGAAGGGAAGGGTCGGCTGGTTGCAACGTCAGTTTGCCGGCCTTCCAGCGAGGGGCCAGTTCGTGAACCGCTCCATCCGGACGCTCAATACCCAACCGGTTCACGGCTCCATCCACGACTTGCGCGATCAGGGTTGCGAGCGGCATGGGCAAACCCGCCAAGGTGGCTTGCGCTTCCGCAGGCACGAGGCCGCTGGCTTCCGGATCGACCGGTTTGCGGCCCTCGAGGAAAAGAATTTCGGCGGCGAATTCGTTGATGGCTTTGACCACTCCCTCACCGAGTTGGGGATGGATGACGCGCTGGCCGAGATGTAGTTCCGACAGTTTCATGGAGAGACTTCAGCAGTTTTTTCAGGGAAAGCCGAGAACGAGCTCACAGGGATCGGTCACGGAAGGCCCGCATCGAATTTAAATCCCGGCAAAATCCTTAGGTGGGGTCATGGAACGGGCGCTTGCCAAGATTCTGGCCCTCCGTAGTCTCCCGCCTTCACTTTGCAATACATGTTCTCCAATTCATACGTCGCCATGTTGGCACAAGGCGTCCCTGCCGAAGATCCTAAGAAAGCCGTGTTCATGCAGATCGGCATGATGGTGTTCTTCGGTATCATCTTCTATGTCATGCTCATTCGTCCGCAGCAAAAGCGGGCCAAAGAGCAGGCCAAGATGCTCGGCGAATTGAAAGCTGGCGACAAAGTGACCACCAGTTCCGGCATTATCGGCATCGTGGTGGGCATCAAGGACAACTCCGTCACCATTCGCTCCGGCGAGTCCAAGCTCGAGGTCACCAAGGCCGCCATCGGCGAGGTGGTTCCCGGCACCTCAGCCCCTTAATCCACTTTCCCCATGAACCGCAGTCACCTCTGGAAACTCGTCCTGATCTTGCTGGTCGTAGCTTGGTCGGTCAGCGAGATCTACCCGCCCACATCGAAGAACCTCATCGAGGCCTTCGAGCAACAGTCTTCCACCCCCAACAAGACGTTCGACGAGATCGTCAAGAAGGCTCAGCAGTTGGATGCGTCCAATTCGGACCGAGCCCCGGGTATCACCTATTCGAACCTCTTGGTGGCCATCAGCACCAACGACATTCGTCCGTTCTTCCCGAGCAATTACATCAACGCGGCCGTGGAGCGTGATGTGACCCGCGGCATCCTGAACCGGGTGCAGCGTTCGGCGGCCGGACAGTTCCGTCTGGGTCTCGATTTGCAAGGTGGCACCCAGTTCCTCCTCGAGATGGACATGAGCCGCGCACAGACCAACGCCGGCGCCATGATGAACGCCGACTTCATCGCCGAGCAGGCGGTCGAGGTGTTGCGTCGTCGTGTGGATCGCTTCGGTGTGGCCGAGCCGGTCATCGCCCCGGCGGGTGGCGGGCGAATCTTGGTTCAGCTTCCGGGCCTGAGCGAGGCCGACAAGTTGCAGGCCAAGGCGCAGATCCAGAAGGCCGCCTTCCTCGAGTTTCGCATGGTTCACCCCGACAGCGAAGGTCAATTGTCTCGCGGAGTGGTTCCCCCGGGATACGTGAAGCTGTATGAAATGGTGCCCAGCGGTACGCCGGGTCAGCGCATTCCGCAGCCGATCTTGGTCAAGCGCACCTCGGAGCGCGGTCTCTCTGGCAAGCACATCGAGGGCGCGGGTGTCGGACACGATCCGGCCACGGGTTCTCCCTATGTGAGCTTCAGCCTGCGCCCCGATGGTGCGCAGTTGTTTGGAGAGATCACCCAGGCGGCCATCGGTGAGCGCTTGGCGATCATCCTCGACGGCGAAGTGGTTTCCGCTCCGCGCATCAATGGTGCCATTCTGGGTGGTAACGGTCAGATCACCGGATCCTTCACGGATAAGGAAGCTTTTGAATTGTCCACTTCGCTGGAGAACCCATTGGCTGCCCCGCTGGAAGTCAAAGAAGAGCGCGGCGTGGATCCGTCACTGGGTGCCGACGCCATTGCCTCGGGCAAGATGGCCACGCTCCTGGGAGTTGGCGGTGTGGCGGTGTTCATGATCGTCTACTACCTCACGGCGGGTCTCGTCGCCAACGTGGCATTGGTGCTCAATATCCTCATCATGCTGGGCGTGATGTGCTCCTTGGATGTCACCTTCACCCTGCCGGGTATCGCCGGCATCGTGCTCACCATCGGTATGGCGGTGGATGCCAACGTGCTCATTTACGAGCGCATGCGTGAAGAGTTGGCGGCCGGTAAGTCGGTCCGCGGAGCGGTTGCCTCGGGTTATGACAAGGCCTTTGGAACCATCTTCGACTCCAACCTCACGACCCTGATCTCCTCGGTGCTCTTGATCATCATGGGCACCGGTCCCATCAAGGGCTTCGGTGTGGCACTGACGGTCGGTCTGTGTGTTTCGATGTTCACGGCCTTGGTCGTCACCCGCTTGATCTTCGATTTCCTGCTCGCCAAGAACATCCTCAAGTCGCTGCCCATGCTGCACATCATTCGCGGCACCAACATTCGCTTCTTGAACTTTGCCAAGCCGGCGTTCGTCGCCTCGTGGTTGCTCATCGTAGTGGGCATCGGTTACGGCATCTTCATCCGGGGTAACAACATGCTGGGCATTGAATTCGCCGGTGGCGATGAACTGCAATTGCGATTCTCCCAACGGGTTGAGACCGAGAAGGTCCGCGAGACGCTCGTCAAGGGTGGCATCGGTGAAACCCGAATCCAGTATCAGACTGAAGGAGCCGGCGCTACCAAGCGTGATTATCTGTCGATCACAGCGGCCAAGGATGCTGGCCTGAAGGCCGAGGAGGTGCTGAAGAAGGCGTTTCCGGAGTCCAAGTTCGAGCGGGTCCGCTTGGACTCTGTCGGTGCCACCATCGGTAAGGAGATTCAGAAGTCGGGCGTCATCGCATCGTTCCTGTCGCTCTTCGGCATTTTGGTCTACGTGGCCTTCCGCTATGAGTTCAGCTTTGCGGTGGCCGCGGTGGTTGCGGTGGCGCACGACGTCCTCATGACCATTGGTTGGTACTGCCTGACCGGCACCGTGGGTGAAGGTCGTCAGTTCAATGCGACCTTCGTGGCCGCCTTGTTGACCATCATCGGCTTCTCGATCAACGACACTATCGTGATCTTCGACCGTATCCGTGAGGACCTCAAGATGGGTGTTCCTGGCTCATTCAATGAGATCATTGATCGGGCGCTGAACCAGACCCTCAGCCGTACGATCATCACTTCCGGAACGGTCTTCTTGGCCACGGTTTCGCTGTATGTCTTCGGCGGCGGTGCCATCAACGACTTCGCGTTCACCTTCTTGGTCGGCATCATCACCGGCACTTACTCTTCCATCTACATCGCCAGTGCGCTGGTCGTGTGGTGGCACAAAGGAAAGCGTCCGGCCATGGGTGCGGTGACTCCATTGGTGGGAGTCACGGCTTCGGGCGCTCAAGCCTGACGTTGCCGTAATTTGGATTCAGTCGGGCGGGAGTCCTTCAAGGCTTCCCGCCCGTTGTGTTTTCGGGGAACCCAAGGGCCGCGCTTTTGAGGGGGGCGCGAGTCAGACTGTCCAGAGATGGCTGCCGGGGCGTTCCGCGGTTTGCAGTCCGAAAGGGGTCGGGGCGCCGTCAAAGGAGATGCGGCCGTCGCGGTTTTGTACGCCATCGAACGGGTCATTGGTGATGAGTACATTGCCGTCGAGATCCAGCCAGTCGGTGAGTGAAGCCAGATGTGCTGCGGCACTGATGAGCACCGATGACTCAATCATGCAGCCGAGCATGGTCTTGAGTCCCAGTCGTCGGGCCGCTTCGAGTGCTTCCTTGGCCGCGGTAACGCCGCCGGTCTTGACCAGTTTTACATTCACCCCGTGAAAGCGCCGGGCGCAGGATTCTGCGTCGCGGGCATCTTGGTACGATTCGTCACCGATAAGGGGTAGGGGGGAGTGCTCTTTCAGCCAAATCGCATCGGCCTCATCCGTATCTGGGGGCATGGGTTGCTCCACGAACTCGATGTTGCCGTCGTCGGCTAAAGCCAGAATTCGATCCAGGGCTTCCTCGCGGGTTTTCCACGCCGCATTGGCATCGACTCGGATGAGCTTGCTGGGCGCGGCCCGGCGCAGTGCGGCCAGATTCTCGACATCGGTAGGAGCCCCCAGCTTCATCTTGAGGATGGGATAGCGGGCCGCCTCTCGGGCCTTGGATTCCATTCGATCGGGGGCATCGAGTCCGATGGTGAACGAGGAGAGAGCCCCGGCCGCCGGATAGCTGAGGCCGAGGAACTGGTGGAGGGGTTGACGAGCGGATCTGGCGGCTCCGTCGAGCAGGGCGATGTCGATGGCGCATCGGGCCGGCATACTCGGGCAAGGCAGTGATTCCAGATAGGTCCGTGAGGCCGACAAGTCGTCGAAGGAGAGCCGTGAGGCATCGATTTGTCGCAGGAATTGGAAAACCGTTTCCCAAGTCTCCCCATACTGGCTCGACGGAGATGCCTCACCTAAGCCGGACCGTCCCTGGGCATCCTTCAAAACCACGAACACCACCGGATATTCCGACTTGCCGCGCACCTGACCGGACTGCACATCGGTGGCGATGGCCCAAGAGTGAGCCAGCGCCAGGTTGAACCGCGTGTAGGTCAGCGATTGGATGGGAGGCATGATCGAGGAATGGGTGGCCGAAATTTCAGGGGGCTCGTTTGGCCGTGGGTGTCAGGAGTTCTTCGGCATGCCGCTGGGCCGCCGGTCCACCCCCAAGCATTCGGCCTAGTTCCGCGATTCGCTCAGAAGTATTCAGTGCCTGGATGTGGGATACGGTGCGTCCGTCGCGCACTTCCTTGATCACCTGATAGTGTGTGGAAGCCGCTGCGGCCACCGGGGCCAAATGCGTGATGCACAGCACCTGATGCTTGGAGGCGATGGCCGACATCTTCTGACCGACCGCATGGGCGGTTTCGCCGCCGACATTGGCGTCGACCTCATCGAAGACCAAAACGGGAACCGCATCTTGGTCGGCCAATACGGTCTTCAGGGCCAACATGACCCGGGCAAGTTCGCCGCTGGAGGCGATGGCTCGAAGGGGTCGGGCGGGTTCGCCCGGGTTGGGGGCAAATTGGAACTCCATCCGGTCCATGCCGGTCTCCGTGGCTAGGGCCGGGTCGGGATCGTGGGTCAGGGTGGCTTCGAAGCGGCTCTGGCGGAAACCCAGACTGGAGAGTTCGGCCTCGGCCGCGCGATTCAACCCGGACAGGACAGATTGGCGCTGTTTCGAGAGAGACTGGCCGAGCTGGCGGAGCTCGGATTCCAAGGACTGGAGTTCCTGGCGGATGCGTTCCAATTCGGCGTCGCGGCCCTCGAGGGAGTCGAGTTTCTGCCGAGCCTCGGTGCCGAAGGCGAGGACTTCTTCGATGGAACCACCGTATTTGCGTTGGAGCGATTGGAGCAGGTTCAGTCGCTCCTCCAACTCCGCCAAC
>Ga0255093_1000221_pt1 | contig 28848 bp, 26 predicted proteins | sample Colum_Law_RepA_8_2_FD_188437 | JGI IMG/M metagenome (GOLD analysis project Ga0255093, IMG submission 188437) | Freshwater microbial communities from Columbia River, Oregon, United States - Colum_Law_RepA_8d | ecosystem: Environmental > Aquatic > Freshwater > River | place: USA: Oregon...
TGAAGTGGACCCCGGTTTTCGGACCAGCGGGCGCGATCGCTAAGGTGGATCGGGCGGGGTCAGGAGCGGCTGTTATGGACTTCCCACGGAGTGCGGTAGTCCAGGGACTGATGAGGGCGTTCGTGGCAATAGAATTTAAAGTAATCGATCAGTCCCTTATGACAATCGGCTCCTGAGTCATAACCCTTCAGATAAATGTCTTCGTATTTCAGAGATCTCCAGAGCCGTTCGATGAAGACGTTGTCGAGGGCTCGGCCGCGACCATCCATGCTGATCTCAATCCCGCGTGCAAACAGTCGTTCTGTGTACGCACGGCTTGTGAACTGAACACCCTGATCTGTGTTGAAGATCTCAGGGACGCCCTGCTCAAGAGCCTCATCCAAAGCCGCCAGACAGAACTCCACGTCCATGCTGTTGGACAGTCGCCAGCTCAGAACGTGGCGGCTGTACCAGTCCATGACAGCCACCAGATACAGGAATCCTCGACGCAGAGGAAGATACGTGATGTCGCTGCACCAAACCTGGTTGGGACGATCAACGACAATGTCTCGCAGCAGATAAGGATACACCTTGTGGCCTGGGTGGCGTTTGGTGGTGGATGGACCGGGAGCAATCCCTTCCAACCCCATCAATCGCATTAAACGCTGGATTCTCTTGCGATTTACCGGGCGGCCAATTTGCTTCGATGTAAACACCAGCATATTCCGAGAACCCCAGAATGGAGTCTTCAGATGCTGCTCATCGATCATTCGCATCAGACGCAAGTTCTCTTCAGTCTCTGGAACCGGTTCGTAGTACAACTGCGAACGATGAATACCCAGCAGCTGACACTGACGACGAACACTCAAGGTCTCATGATTGAAGTCGATCCACTGCAGAGCGGTCTCACGAGTTCTCGGCAACTTTTTTTTTGAGCCACTCCAGCTCGACCTTCATGCGGCCAATCTGCTCATAGAGCTCGGCTGACTCCGGCTCATCGTCTGACTTCTTACCACTGGCTGTGCTCCCTTCAAAAACCGCTTCGGCCCCATCGAGCAACTGTTTCTTCCAAAGCGTGACCTGATTCGGATGGACCTTGAACTGCTTGGCAATCTCACTGATGGCCTTTAACCCTCGAATGGCTTCCAAAGCAACTCGCGATTTAAACTTCGCATCAAATCTTCGACGAACTCGTGGCATAAAAACTCTCCAGGAACTGCCACGATACCCATTCTCCATGCCGCAATTCCAGCGATCCTCTATCCACCTTAATTGCTGGTCCGAAAACCGGGGTCCACTTCAGTTTTGTATTTCCATGCTTCAAGAGTTCCAGGTAAATGAACATGAATATCTTCTGGTGGTTGATCGCAAGCCATTCCAGCCAACCCCATGTTTTATGCTCATACATTCTCTGAGCCAGCAAGCCCCAATCTTTGTGGAACACTCAATTGTGTCCATTTATGACAAAGCTTCAGCAGCTGGGATTTTGCGATCGGCTTTGTTGCATAGTCACTGCATCCGGCTTCAAGACACTTTTTTCGATCCTCCGCCATTGCATGTGCGGTGAGGGCCAGAATCGGGCCCATGTATCCCTGCTCCCGCAAACGTCGAGTTGCTTCGTACCCATCAAGAACAGGCATCTGCATGTCCATCAGAATAAGATCGTAGCCACGAATCGACGAATCGGAGTCTCCATTTCGCTCCATTGAAGCGGACACTTTCTCAAGTACAGACACACCGTTCTCCGCAACATCGATCGTTGCGCCAGCACGCCGCAAAATGGTCTCCAGAAACCATCGATTGACAGGATTGTCTTCGGCAAGCAGGAACCGACCATTCAGCCTGAGATCGCCCGCGACAACCTTTTCCAGCCCCGCATCAGAGGCCGCCAGTTGAAACGATGCGGATTCCAGCAACTCTGCCTCTCCAAGCGAGCCCATTGCGACCGAGACGCTGAATGTGCTGCCTAATCCCAGTTCACTCGTTACGCTGATGTCTCCATCCAATAAGCGAGCCATACGACGGCAGATCGAGAGACCTAATCCAGTTCCGCCGAATCGTCGAGTAGTCGATGCGTCGGCCTGCATGAAAGGCTGAAAGAGCCCCGCGAGTTGATCGGGATCCATACCGATTCCCGTATCGGTGACGTCGAATGCCAGTCGGTCAATTCCATCGGCGGACTTCGGAGCGATGCGAACAGTCAGGTTGACACTTCCCGAATCCGTGAACTTGATGGCATTTCCGAGCAGGTTGATGAGAATCTGGCGAAGTCGGACCGCATCGGACACAATGACTCGGGGAATTGGCCCTATTGACTGGGCTTTGATAATGAGATTCTTTGCGAGTGCCTGAGGCTCCAGGGACGATAAGACTTCCGCAATGAGCTGAACAGGAAACACTTGCCTGAACTCAAGTGTCATTTTGCCGGCTTCGATCTTTGAAAGGTCCAGCACATCATTAATGATCGTCAACAAATGATGCGCAGAAGACTGGATCGTACTGACATGACTGTTCATTTCTTCCGCGTTCAGGCCGGGTGAGGACAGAAGCTCCGAATAGCCCAGAATCGAGGTGACCGGAGTTCGAATCTCATGGCTCATATTCGCCAGAAACTCACTCTTTGAACGATTCGCGTTATCCGCAGACTTGCGGGCTGCAATCAGCTGTTTCTCCGCCTCTTTCCGCGCAGAAATGTCTGCCATTGTGCCCAGCATTCGCCGCGGATTCCCGTCTTCATCTCGTTGCATCAAGCGGCCACGAGACTGTACCCATCGCCACTCGCCGGTCTTCTGGAGTACTCGAAACTCAGCTTCAAAAATAGGCGACAGACCGTCGAAATGATTCTGCGCACGGGTCTGCACGTCAGAAATATCCTCGGGGTGCACTCGCTTCACGAACGTATCGATATGCGGATCAAGATCTGCTAATTGCTCACCCAATAAACTGGCCCAGCGAGAATCCCAGATCTCTTCGCCGGTCTGAATGTTCCAATCCCATGTTCCCAGCTCACCACCGGTCAATGCCATGTCGAGGCGTTCACGTTCGAATCGCAACACTTCAGCGGCATTGCGAGAATCCGTAATGTTCGTCGCAATCCCAATGAACCCATCGATCGCATTGTGTCTGTCACGGGTGGCCGTAACAACAAGCCTGACGATGAGGCGGCTACCATCCTTTCGGATATAATTCCAATCAGATTCGCTGTGCCCACCGTGTCGAGCCTTGTGAACAAATGTCTCAAACCCTTCGATCGAATAACCGAACTCAAGGCTGAGTTCCTGACTGCGACGCTTCACTTCCTCGTGACAATGAAAGATCGCAGGGGTTTGCAGACCAATCATTTCTGAGGCCGAATAGCCCAACATCTGCTCGGCGCCGGAGTTAAAGACTGTGATCAGGCCATTAACGTCACTGGCAATAATGGAAACATGGGTCGATCCCTCCACAACCGCCTGCATCCGCGATCGCGAAAACAGCAATTCTTCGCGAGCATTCACCTGATCTGTCGAGTCCATGATGTAGCCGTGCCATCGCACTGATCCGTCAGCCTGACGACAGGGAGCTGCGTTGCCGAAGCACCAACGAACGGCACCGTCAGAAAATCGAACACGGTATTCATGACGCCACCGCGTGAGATCATTCGCCGAACGTTGAATCGATTCAACAACTGCCGAATAGTCATCCGGATGCAGAATGTTGAATATCTTTGCAGCATCATGCCGAACATCTTCCGGTGAAACTCTGTAAATCTCCCGAATGCCTTCGCTCGCGAATGGAAAACAACTAGTTCCATCAGCACGGAGTTCAAATTGATAGACAACGCCCGGAACTTGTGCGGCGATCTGGTGTAACCGATCGTGAACTTCCTTGAGTTGCGCCTGACTGCTCGTCAAAGATCGATTGAGTCGTCGAAGCTCCAATTGAGATGTAACCTGTAGTGCCAGCGACTGCAGATCGTTTATCTGCTGGTCCGAGATTTGACGTGGCTTCGTGTCAATGACGCAAAGTGTTCCCAGTGCAAATCCATCTGCTGTTTGCAAAGGCACACCTGCGTAAAAGCGAATATATGGTGCCTCGAGCACTAACGCGTTGTCGCATGTGCGAGGATCCGTCAGTGCGTTGGTGACGATCAGGGGTTCAGTGCCAAGAATTGCATGCGCACAGAACGCAGAATCTCGATGAGTCTCTTTCGCTCCGATGCCATGAGCTGACTTGAACCATTGGCGTTCGGAATCCAAAAGACTGACCAGAGCAATTGGCGCTTCACAGAGCCGTGCGGCGAGTGATGTCAAATCGTCAAAGACTCTCTCGGGCTCGGTATCGAGGACGCTGCATTCAATCAACGCACCGAGACGTTCGCGTTCATTCAAGGGAAGACATGCACGTGGCATTTCGACGGTCCGGAGTATCAAGAGGCATCAACGTGGTCGACACAAGGGGAGATCGTCAATCGCGAGCCTGAACAGAGTGGACACGGTGTGACAATGCAACCTATGCTTGAAAACAAGCAACCGTCGGACGTCAAAGTTGCTTTTCCCGATGCAAACACTGGCCACTCACTTTGCCAGTCGTCATGGTCAACATCATCGAAACAAAGGTTCCCCGCAGGGTAGGGAAATTGCTCCGAGAAATACTCCTGCTGCGTCTCTGCAATTTGCCCTGGTTCTTCGGGAGTTGATGCCGCTGTTGATCATTCGCTCTATTCGCCGATCGACGATCTTCCCGATCTAACAGAATAACTCGGACGCGAGTCACGGTATGCCAGGACTTCGCCGCCGGGGTGTCGAAAGGAAGTCGGCCCGGAGTTGGTCGGCCCTGAACAGACTCGATTTGCCTGAACGCTACCTATGTACTACTGAGTGTTTCTCTGACGGAGCCTGGCACTTACGCGATTCAAAATTGCCAACTCACGATCAGACAGTGCTTCGCGACCTTCGGTGTGCAATTTTTCGAGGATGATATCCAGCTGCTGCTCATCCATTTCGCGAACTTCGGATTCGCGCACCGCACGCTCGTCGTCGCGACGGCTTTTCCAGCGTTCCAGAATCCCGAAGCTGGAGTCTTCGTCCTGGCTTTCACCATCTGAAAACTCAGTTCGATTCAGACTGGTATAGCCTTCTGAAAAATCGTAACCCATGAATGAGTCATCAGGCTCCGGCGGTGGAGTCCACTGGCTCACCTGATGAATATGCAGAATCAACAGGAACGAGGACAACGCTACCAGACTGCTGATGTCGAATACGAAGCCTGCGAGGATTCCGAAGAGCGAAACGACCAGTCCGATTCGCAGCATCAGGTCATTAGTTTCTGACTCCACAAATCGCAGATTCAAAAATGATGAAGCGATCTGACCAGCATCCAAAGGACGAACCGGGATCAAATTGAACAATGACAGACAATAGTTGACAAGGAACGTTACTCGGAGACAGTTCTCTGCGAGTGTCAGTTGGGATCCAATCGAAAAAACTTCGAAGGGGTTCAACAAGTTGCCCAGCAGACCGAGTTCCTGGAGACGCCAACCGCACCCGACCGCCACAGAAGCATTTATAAGCGGACCGGCTAGTGACTGAAACAACGATTCGCGAAACGTTAGCCGCGAGCCACCCTCGGACATTCCACCCAACGGCCACAACACAACAATGCCCGGTGCAGAGTAGTTTCTTCGGGCCACCAGCAGATGAGCGATCTCGTGTCCCAGAAGACTCAGCAACAGAACCGCGCTGGTGATCGCTCCGAAGACAACGTCCTGCATTCGCCACATCAATGCAACAGCAACGACTGGCATGAGAAAACTCAGCCGAAGCGGAACTCCCAGCAGTCGTCCCATTGGGAACGAAAATGTCAGTAAACTGTCAGTGCGATACATGATTAGGATTGTAAACACGCCATCGACCGCAAAAAACACCCGAAGGCAGATTTTTTTCTCACTGCTGGAAGTCCTCCAAGCTTCACGCGGGCACCATGAACACAGATTCTGAAGCCCGGCAGGCATGAGCCGTGTGTACTTCAGTGCGTAATTCTCAAGGAGAATGGGCCAAAACAGCTGTTTCAAAATGTTCTGCCTGTACACCCGACTACAGCGTGGAATGGGCTAGTGAGGGGGAAAGCGACTGCTTTCTGACGAATAGTAGGGTCTCATGCTCAGTGATTTTTGGGTTTGACGCTGTGATCCGGCCTGGTCGCTTGTTTTGAGCGGATTGCCCTGGTCCAATTCGCGTTCTGCGTGCAAATCAGGTCTGGTTGAGCTTTTCTCGCCGGACATGTGCAGCCTGCGGTCCGCCTGAAGTTGTTGCGAACGGCGAGTATTTCCACCTTATTTGTGTCAGACAGGAATTTGAAAGATGGCGGTTAAAGTTTATTACGACGACGATGCAGACCTAAGTCTCCTCAAGGGCAAGACGATTTCCATCATCGGTTATGGAAGTCAGGGCCATGCACAGGCTCAGAACCTTCGTGACAGTGGCTGCACCGTGCTTGTTGGCCAGCGTCCCGGCGGTGCCAATTATGATCTCGCCATCAGCCACGGATTCAAACCCGTCTCAGCTGCCGAAGCTGCTGAAAAGGGAGATCTGATCAACATCCTGCTGCCAGACGAACTGCAGGGCGACGTTTATCGCAACGATATTAAGCAACACCTGAAGCCAGGCAATTTGCTGATGTGTTCACACGGCTTCAACATCCACTTCGGTCAGGTTCAGCCTCCGAAGGGTGTCGATGCCGCACTTGTTGCACCAAAAGGCCCCGGCCACCTGGTTCGCAGCGAGTACGAAAAAGGCGGCGGTGTCCCGAGCCTGATCGCACTCAGCGAAGGTGCCTCGGAGACATCCCGCCAATTGGCTCTCGCCTATGCCAAGGGCATTGGTGGTACTCGTGGTGGTGTGATCGAAACAACGTTTGCTGAAGAAACCGAAACCGACCTCTTCGGCGAACAGGTTGTTCTCTGCGGCGGTGTCAGTGCTCTGGTCAAGGCTGGATTCGAAACTCTGGTCGAAGCCGGTTACCAGCCGGAAATGGCCTACTTCGAATGTATGCACGAACTGAAGTTGATCGTCGACCTGTTTTATCAGGGCGGTCTGAATTACATGCGTTACAGCGTTTCCAATACGGCTGAATACGGCGACTACACTCGCGGTAACCGCATTGTGACGGAACAGACCAAGGCCGAGATGAAGAAGATTCTGGAAGAAATCCAGAGCGGAAAATTCGCTCGCGACTGGTTGCTTGAAAACAAGGCCGGTCAGGCTTCGTTCCTCGCAACTCGCCGTCGCGAACGCAATCATCTGATTGAAACCGTCGGCAAGCAACTGCGCAAGATGATGAGCTGGATTTCCTCTAAGGAAGTTTGATTGCCCATCTGCTGCTGATCTTTTGAAGCCCGCCTGTTCATCCCGGTGAACAGACGGGCTTTTCTCCTTTTTACCGGTTTACCGGATGCGCGTTTCACATGGCAAAGAAGCAGGTCGACGTCTTTCCAACCAAACTGATTCGACAGCTTGGCAAAGCGACAGATGCTGCTCTGGCCGATGAGTATCAGATACCAATATGGCGAGTCCGCTCGGAACGAGTGCGTCGAGGTATCTCGAGAGCCCCATCAGGCAACTGGACTCCCCAGCAGATCGCTCTGCTTGGAAAAATGTCCGATAGTGAAGCCGCGCGACACGCAGGATACACCACAACCGCAGCTTTCGTTAAACGCACTTCTCTGGGAATTGCCCCGTTCGGAAAGTCTCTGGAGGAAACTCGTTTTCAGTGGAAGGCTTCCCATCTGAAAAAATTGGGAAAGGTTTCTGATGCAACACTGGCTCAGGAACTGGGGATTTCCGCCAGCGTGGTGGCCAGCAAAAGATATTCATCAGGAATCACCTCTGGAATTTTTGAAGCGACGATTCGAAAGCCCTGGACCAAAACAGAGATCTCGATGCTGGGCAAAAAACCAGATACCGTCGTTGCAAAACTGACAGGAAGAGGACGCCGACATATTCGGGCCAAACGCGAATCTCTCGGAATCCCGGCCTTTCAAATTCAACGCTCCATCCCGTGGACGAAAACGATTCTCAAACAACTCGGCACAATGCCGGATGCGGAACTCGCAAAATCTCTTGGCGTCTCGCTGGGAACTGTCGCATTGCATCGTCGACGCCTGGGAATCAAACCTTTTGGACGTTCAGCAATTGACGATCGACGCTGATATTCTTCGGGCGGCGGAGTTTTAGGCCGAGGTTTCGCGGAATGTATCATTCCGATCATTACCTCAATCGTGGCCGCGAACAGAATAAATGTTTTACTTCAGTCAGAAGTTCTTCCGAGAACACTCATGAGTTTCATCGAAATCCAACCCGTTGACTCCCCGATCAGAGGCTCCATTCGCCCGCCGGGATCGAAAAGCATCACCAACCGCGCCATGATCCTGGCTGCGCTGGCTGATGGACCGACAACACTCACCGGAATGCTCGACAGCCAGGATACTCGCGTCATGGTGGAGAGTCTTCGGCGGCTTGGCTTCACGGTCGATCAGGACGTTGCCGGATGCCGCTGCACCGTGAATGGCCTCGCGGGAAAAATCCCGGCGAAACAAGCTGATCTCTGGCTCGAAAACAGCGGAACCAGTATTCGCTTCCTGACCTCTCTTTGCTCACTCGGAAGCGGACAATATCGGCTGGATGGTGTTGAACGTATGCGACAACGCCCCATTGGAGATCTTGTGCGAGCACTCCAGCCGCTGGGGGCCAATATTCGTTATGAAGTTCCCGACAGTGACTGTCCTCCGATTATCGTCGACGGTCTGCTCAGCTACTTCACCGGTGGATGGACTTCGATTCAGGGAAGTATCAGCAGTCAGTTTCTCAGCAGTCTGCTGATGACTGCCCCTGCGTGCCAGAAGGACGTTCACGTTCGCGTTGACGGCGAACTGGTTTCAAAGCCCTACGTCACCATGACTCTGCAAATGATGCAGGCCTTCGGCGCAGAAGTGTTTTGGCCTGATGATCTGTCTGAATTCCACGTCAGTGCGAAACCATATAAGGCTGGCACTTACGATATCGAACCGGATGCGTCGGCAGCCAGCTACTTCTTCGGTGCTGCAGCCGTAACGGGTGGTGAGGTCACTGTCACGGGGCTCTCGCGCAATGCTTTGCAGGGAGATGTGGGCTTCGCCGGAGCTCTGGAACAAATGGGGTGCGAAGTAATCTGGGGCACTGATCGGATCACCGTAAAGGGGAAACCTCTGCATGGGATCGACATCGACATGAATGCAATTAGTGATACGGCACAGACGCTTTCTACCGTCGCTGTGTTCGCTGACAGCCCCACAACGATTCGCAACGTCGGCCATATGCGACACAAGGAAACCGATCGCATCGCAGCTGTCGTGACGGAACTCAAGCGAGCCGGCATCCGCGCGGAAGAACATGCTGATGGGCTCACAATTTTCCCCGGAATGCCTCAACCGGCCGAAATTCACACATATGATGATCATCGCATGGCAATGAGTTTTTCATTGCTGGGGCTGCGAGTTCCCGGCATAAAAATTCTGGACCCGGGCTGCACCGCCAAAACGTATCCCAACTACTTTCAGGACCTCCAGACTCTCTGCACGGGAGAGCATCTGGCAGGAACCAACTTATGAGCAATGGCGGATGGCCGGAAGGCAATCGATCGGGAGATCGAGGAAGACGACCTCAGTACGGGAACCGAGATCAATCAGGTCCACGACATCGACGTCCTCAACACGGCGCCAATCCGTGGGACAAATCCCAGAACTCTCGCAGCAGTGATGAGCCAAGTCTGGTTGTTCCGGAACCTTACATCAATGGTCGCCATCTGGCTTATGCGGTGTTGCAGGAGTACGACCGCTCGGATCGCTTCGTGCAGGATCTCTTTGCAGAGCTTGATCATCGTCATCAATTGTCATCACAGGATCGCGCGCTGGCGGTGGATGTTGCCTCCGGAGTTGTTCGCCGCAGCAGAACGCTGGATGTCCTTCTGGAATCCCGTATGACTCGCCCACGTCATAACGTGGAACCTGATCTTTGGCGTATTCTTCGAGTTGGGGCTTATCAACTGTTGTTCGCACGCACCCCGGAACATGCGGCCGTGGATTCGACGGTTGATCTGTGTCGAGATTTGAATCGAGCCCGCTGGACGGGTTTTGTGAACGGCGTGCTTCGCAATATTGGACGTCTTTTGGCCGACACGCCGTGCAATGGACCGTCAGCCACATCACTTCCGACAGTCAACGGGCTTTGGCGTTCACTCAACGAATCCGTATTCGCAGATCCAGCAGTCGATCCTGCTCAGTATTATGCGGATGCGTTTTCATTACCAATTTTTCTGGCCAAACGCTGGGTCACAAGATTTGCCAATTCGCCGACGAATACCGATTTGCTGGCGATCTGCTTCCAATCGATTAGTCCTCCATCGACGTCGCTGCGAGTCAACTCAATGAGATCGACTGCGGCGGACATACTGACTTTGCTCACGGAAGCCGGATGCAAGGCAAGCCTCGGACAAGTTGCCGGCAGCATTCATCTGGATCAGTCTGTTCGGCTTGAATCGCTGCCAGGTTATGCCGACGGACTGTGGAGCGTTCAGGATGAAGCCGCGATGTCAGCCTCACAACTGCTGAATCCGCAACCCGGTGAACAAATTCTTGACATGTGTGCGGCTCCCGGTGGCAAGACAACGCATCTTGCGGAACTCAGCGGGGATCAGGCTCACATCACGGCGTGTGATGTTGCAACGGGGCGACTTCAGCGAGTGCTCGACAATGCCGCGCGGTTGCAACTGCATTCGATCAATCCGCAACTGATCGGGAAAGATGGAAACAGTCTGCCTGACGGACCATTCGATGCAATTCTGGTCGATGTTCCCTGTTCGAATACCGGTGTTCTGAATCGTCGTCCGGAAGCCCGCTGGCGGTGTGATGAAAGCTCCCTCCAGGAACTCGTGGTGCTTCAGACGCGACTCCTGCTGCAGGCCTGTGAGCGAGTTCGCTCCGGTGGTCGCGTGGTCTATTCAACCTGCAGCCTTGAACCAGAAGAGAATCGTGGTGTCGTGGACGCAGTGCTGTCAGCCATGCGCGAGTTTCGTCTGGACCGCGAATGCCTGCATCTCCCGGGCCTGCCTGCTGACGGCGCTTATCAGGCCCTGCTGAAGCGAAGTTAGGGGAAGGGAAAGAGTTTTGATCAGTGGCGCGTTGACCACGGAGCCGGAAGCGACGGCTTTCTGGTGCCGTCGCTTCCGGCTCCACAGTAAAAATTAGTGCAATAGCCTGCCAACGCGTTTCAGTTGACGTTTCGACAATGTCAGATTTTTGCGAACATGGTAGTACCCAGCCTGTATCCACTGTGAGCCACTATCGAATCGAAAACAATGTTCATCCAAATCTCGCTGATCGCCATTGCAGCTCTGTTGACAGTTACCGTCGCAGTTCTGATCTATCGTGCCGCACGATGCGATGCGGGATGGCGTGCCTGGATCTGCTACCAGGTGGCGATGATTTACAATTTCGTGCTGCCTCGTTGCACATCAACGAATGAGTGTACTTTTCCGGAATACGGGCCAGCCATCATCGTGGCGAATCACACTAGCCCAGCCGACCCTGTTCTACTCTGGATGCGGCATTTTTCTCAGTTCAAAAAGCCACGCCTGCGCGTCATCGGCTACATGATGGCCAAAGAGTATTACACTCGCGGCGGACTGCTCACATGGATCTGCAAGGCCATGGAATGCATCCCGGTTGAACGAAACGGACAGGACATGGCGCCGATCAAGGAAGCTCTCCGCCGACTTCAGGCTGGGCACTTGCTGGGCTTGTTTCCTGAGGGTGGCATTAATACAGAATCGCCCAATGAGCAACTGCGAGCCGGAGGCGTTGGAGTTGCATGGCTAGCACTGCGTTCCAAAGCACCGGTTATTCCAGTGTTTATCTCTGACGCACCTCGATCCGAATCGATGGTCCGCGTTTTCTTTCAACGCACTCGGTCAAGACTGACCTATGGAGATCCCGTCGATCTGTCTCCATGGCAGAAGGATAAACCCAGTCACACAGACCTGATCGAAGCCACCGACAAAATCATGCAGAGCATCGCCAGTCTCGGCGGTCTTCAGATTACTCCATCGCTTACTCGCGCGACTCGTCAAGCGAAGGCAGGCCCGGAGCAGGATTAGTCGCACCTGCGTCCTATATCTTCGGCTGAGTGCTGTTGACGATACTCTGAAATCCTGAACAAGGGCTCTTCAGACGGAAAGAGCAACGGCTCAACCAGACACTATCGAACAAAAGCCATGTAGTAAAACAACAGGCCCGTCACGGACGTCAGCGTAATGTCGATTGTCGAGGCCCAGCCAAGGAGCGAGTGAACTCGACTGTGTGGACCGGGCTGAGGATTCTTGCCAAATCGTTTCAGAGCCAGAACAATGGTAGCGACCCACAGAACAGGAGTCGTGATCGCAAACACCAGATGCACTAACAGCCACGGTCGGACCGCAGAGATTTTTGCGGCGAATTCTGCTTCGGGCAACTTCTGCTGAGCGACAATGTTTTCCCAGCCACCGTGTACCAATTGCACGTCGACTTCAAAGGCCGTCACCGCCACCAGAAGGACCAACCCGAGCGTGAGCTGAAGCTTCATGTGCCCGGCATAGTTTCTACGAAACTTCACCAGCCAAAGACTGAACAGCAGCAGAGGCACGATCAGCACGAGCGCACAAACGACGAAGTCCAGCATGAAGGTCGTGGGATAACCCAGAAAACCAGTGCGAAACATTTTTCAACCTGCCGGATGTTCTGCAAAACGGAACAAAACCGCCCGACCCTCAACGGGCCGGGCGCTAAATCGATGTGACCGGACCAGAAGAAATCCCCTCAAAGGGATCAAGTCCAGCCTTCACTTTCTGAAGAGGCCTTCAGGCTACTTCTTCAGTAGTTCAAGCACTGCAGCCTGAATGCCATCAGTATCAATCCCCTGATGCCCCATCTGCTGCCACAAGCCACCCGAGCCTTCACGATGCGTCCCAATGTTGTTGTAACGGCCCTTGAAGCCTTGCTTCAAAAGTTCTGTGCCAAACCGCGAACCCAATCCAGTATTAACGTTGAATGATTCGGCCACCAGCACCATCGGAGATGCAGCCAGTTTCGCCATCATGGCTTCATCGTAAACATTCAATGTGGCTTTATTGATCAAGCCGACATGCACCCCCTGAGCCTTCAGCTTGATCACGGCATCAAGCGCTCGATAAACGGTTTCGCCGAATGCCACAATGTAACCATCGGTGCCTTCACGAATCACTTCATCTCGCCCTGTGACGAACTTGTAGTCGTCGCCATAAATCCGAGCACCATTTTCGTCGAGCAGGTCAGGAACACCCGATCGTGTCGAGAAAATAAATCGTAGTCCGGCATCTCCGAAGATCTTCTTCATGCATGCCTTGAACTGATGCTGGTCAGCCGGGAAGTAAAGTCGTGTTGTGTCGCGACCTTCATCCGGCAATCCATTCGCAGCGTACATGTTGTTGAGACCGAAGTGGCAGGTGTTGTCTGCCATATCATCACAACCAGCATGCGAAAAATGAGCAAGAACGTTCGACTGGTTCAGTCGAGCCATCGTGATTTCAGAAACGACCATTTCCAGAAACGCAGAGAACGTTGCAAATACACCCTGCTTGCCGGACTCATAGCCAAAACCCGCCGCTGCAGAGTAGTTACCACGCTCCATAATGCCGCCGCGAACGAAAACTTCCGGATGCGACGCTCGAACGTGATTCAGACCGCAGGAACCTTCCAGGTCACTGTCGAACACCCGAACGCTGGCGATCCGCTGAGCCTCGGACATACTGTCCAGAATCTCGTTGAGGATCTTACCGAACAGGTCACGATTCTTGCCAACACTCTTGGTGCAACTGCCTTCGTAGGTCGGCCCTGATGGACCTTTCTTGACGTTGTTCAGATAATCAACAGCAGCCGTGCGTCCTTTGGCTGTCAGATATTCTTTTGCGACGGAGACTTTGATCACGTCATGACCATGAGCACTGCCTTCGAGACCTTTAATGCCGACGCACATTTTGCGGCGATTAATCAATGCAATTGGGCCGTCCGTGGTCACAGCGGCACACATGCGAGCGTAAAGTGCGTCCAGATCCTCGCCATCACCGATGTCGATCTTCAGTCCATGTCCCTCCAGAGTACGGGACACATCAAAGCCCTTCAGATAATCTGAAGGATGACCGGCGATCGTGACGTCATTGTCGTCAATGAGCAGCTTGACGTTCAACTTCTGAGCAACAGCCAGACGAGCGGCTTCCGCGTCATTGCCTTCCATCTGAGATCCATCGGAACCCAGCATGAAGACAACCTGCCCTGGATTCGCAATGGCCACACCATTGACGAATGGCCACATATGTCCAAGGCGGCCCGAGGAGAATTTGACTCCCGGAGTAAATCCGCGTTCGGGATGTCCCGGCAAATGGGACAGGTATTCGCGGTAGTGATAGAGCTTTTCGACTGGAAGATCGCCTTCCAGAGCTGCCATGAGATACTGAGTCGCTACGCGATGACCAGCTTCGTCGAAGAAGATCGGCAGTACAGAAGGCTTTCCGCCCGCTTCTGAAAACTTCATGAAGCTGTGCATGATGCAAACTTCAGGAACCGTGTCGAACGGTCCGCCGGTGTGTCCGCCAAGTCCCTTCGCATCTGCAATGGCCGTGAAGAAAACAATCGCATCACGACAGATATCGATGTTCTTCTTCAGAGTGTCCCGCTGTTCCGCAGTTAACTTCGGGCTCCTCGGATCAAGAGGCAGGGCTTTGTACTGGTCGAGCGGAATCGGGAACTCGGCAACCGCGGTCATCGTGATGATTCTCCATCATTAAAGTCGGACAGGAAAAGGGCGATCACACTATCCGGGAACCGGAAGTTAGAAAGCAGCAGGGGAAAACAGCCTGTTTTCCGTTCAGACCAGAACAGGTCATCTGCAGTTGAAGGGGAAGTATGAAGCCACGGCAGGGAATTGCAATTCCAGAGTGTTCCCACCCGCATTCCGGCCTGCTTTTCTCATTTGGACAGCAGCAATTACCGTCGCCGCCAAAGGGCACGGTAGATGGCAAGACCCAGCTTCCGCTTTTTCCGTTCAAAACTTGTGTGGTAATCCATGTCGTGGTCTGCATCACGCTCGGGCGGAGGAGGGCAGATTTCAAAATCAGCATGACCATCCATCAGCCCGCGGACCATTTCAAAATAGTCGGCCACGTCAGTCCAATGGTGTACAAACCCGCCCGGCTTCAGGATTCGAGCCAACAAGTGCGTAAACTCGAAGTTAAAAATACGTCGTTTGCGATGTCGCTTCTTCCACCATGGATCCGGAAAGTAAACATGTGCGGCCTGAACTGTGCCCGGTTCGATCATGCTTGCGAGCACAGATGTGCCATCTCCACCAATGACTCGGGCATTGGGGAGGTTCTGCTTCATCAGTCGAGTCGCCGTGCGTCGACCTTCTCGGTAATCAATTTCCAGGCCGACAAAATTTGTGTCGGGAGTCGTCACGGCGGCATTGAACAGGAACAACCCGCGACCGCAGCCAACATCCAGTTCTACCGGCAAATCGTTGCCAAAGAACTCATTCCAGCGCAGGTGAGGACCGATTTCGGGCACCGTCTGAAACCACGGTTTGATCGGTTTGATAGGCGCAGTTTGCATGAGTGATCTTTGATGAGGCCGCTTTGTTCAGTATCCCTGGAAGCTCTTTGGCCGGCTCTATTTCCCTAACCAGCTTTGTTAACAGTCACGCCAAGCATCTGACCTTCAAACATCAGTTCACCATCGACAAAACCCTGAAAGTTGAACTGCGCCAGACGACGAGCCATCACTCGGGTCACCTTGGCAATCATGTCCAATCGTGAACCGGGGTAAATCGGCTTGCGAAAGCGAACTTCATCCATCCCACCGAAACCCAGATAGTCGCCGCCAATCAGATCATACTTCCGTGCATAGAAGCCTCCAAGCTGTGCGGCGGCTTCGCACTGGACAACGCCCGGCATCAACGGATACCCGGGCATGTGGCCGCGAGACCAGAACTCGGAATCTGACACTTGTTTGTAGCCAACAATCAGGTGCTGAGACTGATCGACATGGACGATGGCGGTTAACTGCTCCATCTCAAATCGCTGAGGATTTACGGCCCGAATGCCTTCGATCGTAAACAGAGGCTTGCTGAAATCCAGCGCCTTCAAATCACAAATGGGTTCCGAAGCCATCGACTCAATACTCCAACACTCAATAACTCAAAATGAACCTTGGAACACGACAAAGTAAGGCGTTCCTCTGACCGTCTGAACGGTTCCGTCGCAAAGTTCGCGAATTGCAATAGGAACGAGCCGCTCTCGCAAGGCACTCAGGGATTTACGGTCGACATTTTTCAACTTCTGTGCGGATTCTGTGCTGAATGTCGCACCCTGAGACAGCCTGATCCAGGCTGTGCTCCAGAAATCCACTTTCGACCCCGGAATTCTGCCGTGGCACACTTGTTGCCATTTCCTACACATGCTGCGTTGATCCTGATCGGGAACTGACTTGGTTCCCACACGCAGCCTCGATTTGTTCAACCATTGCCTTCGAAAGCCTCCCGATGCGGAAGAATGACCCTGTTTCTCACGTCATGACGAAAGACGTTATCACATTGGATCTGAATGACTCGATCTCCAAGGCCCGGCGATTCTTCGAGGATTCCGGAATTCACCACCTGCCTGTTCTGAGCGGTGGCGAACTTGTCGGCCTGCTGACCTGGACCGATTTCCTGCGAATCAGCTTCGGAGAACTTGGCAACCAGGACGTTCGCAGCCTCGACGCTATGCTGGATCACACCTACCGCCTCAAGGACGTCATGAAGGCTAATCCTGTTACGCTTCCCACGTCCAGCACAGTGCGTGACGCCGCACAACTGCTGAGCACGCAGGGGTTCCACTCAGTGCCAATCGTCGAGGGCAAGAAATTGGCCGGTCTGGTCACGTCGACAGACCTGATCCGCTACCTCATCGAACAGTATTGAGCCAAAGTCAGTCCAAAGAACCCGGATTCCTGAGATCGTGGTCTAAAAAGGCTCCGAAATCAGGTTTCCGGTTCACAATTTCGCTCTCCTTTGTTAAACCTCTTGTCTCACGCATTCCACGCAGTTTCAGAGAATGCGAATCCTGAGGCAAGGACGTTGGGGATATGGAATCAGCACTCATCTTGTTCTTCATGGGCGTTATGGCCCTGATGCTGCTGGGGATGCTGTACGGTGAACGCCTCAGCATGCTGGCGATTTTTGACGGCGACTGGCTCGGGCCAATCGGTTCTGTCTTCGAAAGGCTCTGGAGCGGACTTGTCCAGGGTTTCGACGAGTCGCTTGAATTTGTGCTGGCCCACCTTTCATGGGTTGTCGCAGCCGCCTCAGGAACAGCCGGCCTGGTGATCATCGCTTTCCTCATGGGTGGCGGTCTGGCCTCTGATGCAGCCGCCTACCATCGTGACACGTTAACACCTCTGCGTTCTGGCGGCGTGATCGACAAAGTCACGGCCGTGGCTGCGCGAGCATCGCAGGCTCCGATCATCCTTGCGAAAGAAGATCGCGATGACTCCCAGCTGGTTTCGCAGATCAGAACAGCCGACTACATCGTGTTCGGTCGTCCTGAGTACACTCCAATTCGCCCGCGTCCTCGACGTCCCATCGACGGCTCGATCAACTATCCGCCGAGTTCGATTACAGACATCCCAATGCTCGACGTCACGTTTCGTCGTCTGGGCAGTTCCGTGATTCGTTCTGAGATGAATCCCGATATGGTGACTCGAGGTCGCTTGGTTGACTCGTTGCCTGACACCTATTTCATCGACCGCATCGTGCGCAGATTGCGACAGGATAACTGGCGTGAAGCTCTTGGCTTGCCCGGAGATGATCTCGGACTGCCTCAGGATAGCCTGCCGGAGTCACCTTTGGCTGACGTCGAGGATCTTGAATCCCGCGTCAAAGTCACACCGGGAGCGTATGTCTCGACGCATGATCTGCGAGTTGAAAAAAGCGTTCCTGAAGAAACAGCGTCAGGTGACGTCACGATTCAGGTTTCGCTGTCGAACCTGGGGGATAAGACAATCGACGGACTGCTCGTTCGTGAAATCCTGCCATTTGATACGGTTGTTCGCGGAGCAAGTCCGAACGCAGTCTTTCGCGACGATACTCTGACGTGGCTCGTCGATGATTTACGTCCGGCTGAAGAATACGTCCTGCGGTTCACGGTCGTGGCTCCCACGGGCTTCAGTGTGAGTGGTGGACGTCGTTCGCTGTTCGAATCGCTGACCGAAGTCTCAGCCGCAACGGCCGTGGCAGCGCGAACTCGGGTGACCGACGAGAGCCCGGTTGTCGATCCATTTCCGTCCGAGCGACGGCGTCCAGCACCGACGCCGGCACCATTTCCACGAAGAGAAACCACACCGCGACGAGAACTGGCAGGTACACCAATGTTGCGTCTGTCAATTCAGGACCAGCAGGAGATCGCTCAAGTTGGCGAATGGACGCAAGTGATGTTTTCCCTGACCAACAGTGGAACAGCGGACGCAGATGCCGTTCGACTGCGACTTATTCTGGATGAATCTCTTGACCAACCGGATCTGTTGCGTCTGCCAGTTGAAGATCGCGTTGTTTTCGTTGACGTGGATAAGGTCGCTGTCGGGCAAACTCGTCGCTTCCGACTGGAAGTGCGTCCGAACTCCAGCGGAGAAACGCTGTCAACCGCCGAAGTCCTTCTTGAGGGAAGTCGAGTCGATCGACGCACATTTCGGCTCGTGGCTCGAGACGCCGACGAGTCTCGCCCACGTCCTGAAAATGTTATCCGTTGAATGAGGACGCGGCCTCCCGTTGCTCCGGCAGCACCAGCGATGAAGCCCAAGCCTGCAGCCCCGCAGTCTATATCCCCGCCCGTATCCGTTTCTGAGGTTCAGAATCCGCAGACTCTGCAGACCAAAGCGAAGCGAACTGAAACGCAGCCGCGTCGCGTCACAGCTCCGACGCGTTCAACATGGCCAGTCCGTGAAGTGGAAGACTGTCCACAAAGGTGGCATCTTCCAAATGACTTACCAGCTGCCGGCCGCCGCCTCCTGAGACAAAAACCTGAGGACGACTGTTCTCCGCAAACTGACTCACAGCAGACAACGACAAACGGGCAATCAGTTCTTTGACCGCGCCGAGCTGACCGACAAACAGACCGGCTCGCATCGCCGCCTCCGTATTCCTGCCTGGCAACAACGGAAGCTCTATCAGTTCTTCATCAACATTCAGCAGCGGCAATCGTGCGGTGTAGTCATGCATCGCATACGCCGACAATCGCAGTCCCGGCAAAATGCTGCCACCGCGAAATGTTGCATCTGAAGTCACAAGATCCACGGTAGTTGCCGTTCCGGAATCCACCACAATCACCGGTCGACCTGGTTCGCTCATCCGAAGGCCAGCGAAGGCATTCAACAACCGATCAACACCCACTCGTTCCGGAAAATCAACGTCCACTTCCACAGGGATCTGGCGGAAACCGAAGACTGTAATCGGGCGACAATCAGGAATAGGCCAGCCCTGCAACAGCAGATCACGCGTTTCCGGATCACTAGCCGCGACCATAGCCACTGGTGGTGCATCGACGCCCAGACTCAGCCACCAATCGTAAAATGCCGAGGCCACGTCAGCAGTCTGATTGAGAATTCGCGCAGCAATCTCCAGAGGTTCAGGATTCTTCGCTGACGTCTGTCGAAACAGCCCGAACTTTGCGCGAGTATTCCCGACGTCAATTGCGAGGATATGTTTTCCGTCAGCCATGGGAGCCTGCGGGAATTAAAAAATTTCGAACAGACTCTGAGCTACGACACCTTAGAAAACTACAGAAGCCCTGAACCCAACTCTATTTCTTCGGTCGAGCTGCCGCTCTGGCAATCCAGGTCTCGGGATCTTCATCAAAAGCAGCTTTGCAGCCACTGCAGCAAACCCAGTATGAACGGCCTTTGAACACAATCTCGGTCGTTCCCAGACCCTCAGAAATGATGCAGGTCTTCTCTGCATAGTCCGTGTCACTCAGGGCAAACGAAGTTCCCTCACGCTGAGTTGAAACCGTGTCATACCTCGCGAAGGCCGCGTTGCCGCGTCGCTTGGCAACTTCCAGAAGGTAGCGATTATTCTCCTGCTGCTCGAACGACAACTGCCACATCTCGCCGGAAGCTTGCCCGGACTTGTCAATCTGATTGAATTCCAGTCGAAATACTTTATGGAGCTTGTCGTCGCTTCCCACAATCTCGTGGACCGGGTCTGTAAAGTCGCCAACAAACTCTCGCTTTGTTCCGGCAGTATCAGTGGCCGTCAAAGTGAATTTCTGGTCGTCAACATTCCAGCTCAGTCGTCCCTGCTTCAAGTACGGGCTCTTATCGGAGTTGATCGTCAGAGCCGGATTCTTCGCATCAGTGCGTAAGTCCCAGACCCATTCGTGATTGTCCACCGCCTTGAAGTTTTCGTACTCCCGGCGAGTCGTCCCGCGCCATTGCCCTAATAGAATCTGCAGGGGTTGCAGATGCGTGATTATCGCCTGAATCTGTTTTTCGGTATCAGACTTCCCGCTCGCAGAAGCATCATCTCCACCAGCTCCTTTGGAACCGGAGAGACCGCTTAACGACAGTGGCTTCAGTTCAAACGTCTCTTCGGTCTGCTCGGCTTTCACCATCCCATCTGAGTTCCTGGCCTCGGTAGATGGGGACTGCTCAGAGACTGGTGTCACGACCTCTGACGTCGCAGCAGTATTGCCGCCCGCAGTCCCGTCTTCCCCGCACCCTGCAGAAATCAGAGCACCCGCGAAAGCAGCCAAAGTCGCGTTCTTAAGCCGTATTTTCATTGCCATATCCAATTCTGAAACTTTCAGACCCGAGTTGATCGCGTATAGCGATCGTCCCATTCTTTCATGCCCCGCGATACCTGTCTACAGAGTTTCTCCAGATCGGCTGCTCCGACGCCCTTGGTCGCTTTTCATTTGACCACTTTCTGAACACGATACGAAAAAGCCTGTCGACCCTCATACCGGGTCACCTGCGGTTTTATTGAGGCAACCGCCTCTGTCCCAGCTTTCCTGATCAAGCCGAAAGGACCGATTTCTGATGTTGCGATTTTCAATCCTGAGCCTAACCCTGATGGCTCTCACCGTGGCTCCGCTCACTCACGCCGACGACGACAAGTGGGTAAGCCTGTTCGATGGCAAGACCCTGAACGGCTGGAAAAAGGCCGAACACGGGAAGGCCACCTATGAAGTCAAAGACGGCACAATTCACGGCGTGACCGTTGAAGGCAGCCCGAACACATTCCTAGCCAGTGAAAAAGAATTCGGCGATTTTGAACTTGAGTTCGAAGTGAAGGTTCATGATCAGCTCAATTCCGGTGTGCAGATCCGCTCGCGTGGAAAGACTGAAGCCGATGTTGATGCTAACAAGCAGGGACTAGGAGTTTTCCACGGCCCACAGGTTGAGATCGAAGCAGGACCTGGCCAGGCTGGATACATTTACGGAGAATCAACCAAGTACGGCTGGCTCTCACCGGAACCAAAAGACGAAAAGCACACTCACGATTTCTTCAAGAACGGTGAGTGGAATCAGTATCGCATCGTCGCCAAGGGTGCTCGAATCCAGACCTGGATCAACGGGCACATGGTTGCTGACCTGACTCACGAAGAAATCTACAAGACTCATCCAAAAGGCCACATCGGCCTGCAGGTTCACGGTATCGGCGCCGGCACCGGCCCGTTCGACGTGTCATGGCGTAACATCCGCATCCGCGAGCTGTGATCTCGTTATGCCGCAATTCCAACGCGAGCCGAAAGCCCGACCTCCAAGAGTGTCGGGCTTTTTTGTTGCGCGGTTCGCCGTCATGCGTTGTTCAGACAATCGTCGACAAGCATGCTGTGAATCACACATCTGCAAGTTTAGCCTGCAGACTATCGCCTAAAGCGCTTTCACATCAGGGAACAGCATGCTCACGCTTGTGCGGTCGTGGATTGAGCGGATGGCCTGAGCAAACAGCGGAGCGACAGAAATCACTTCGATTTTCTTGCCGAGCGGCTCAATGGCGGGCTCGACGGTATCAGTGATGAAGAGGCTTCGGATCTCGCTGTTCTCAATGCGAGCTACGGCACCATCCGAAAGAACTCCATGGGAAACCGCCGCGTAGATGTCTTTCGCTCCGCGTGCCTTTAGCACTTCCGCCATGCTGACAAGCGATCCACCGGTAATGGTGAAATCATCGACCATCAACACATTGCAGCCGTCAACTGAGCCGATTACTTCCAGGACCTGAGCACGCTCCGTGTGATCTTTTCGCTGTTTGTTTCCAATGACAACTGGTACACCCAGCAAATTGGCATATGCCGACGCAGATTTTGCAAAACCAACGTCCGGGCTACAGATCACCAGATTGGGAATATTCATCGAGCGAATATGGTCGCAGATCACTTTGCGAGCATACAAGTGGTCGACCGGAACACTGAAGAACCCCTGAATCTGCGGACTGTGCAGATCCATCGTCAGAACTCGATCTGCGCCGGCTGCTTCAATCGCGTCTGCACAGACGCGGGCTCGAATTGAAACTCGCGGCTCGTCTTTCTTGTCACCCTTGGCATAGCTGAAGTAAGGAATCACAGCCGTTACCTGCGATGCACTGGCGCGTTTCAGGGCATCAATCCAGAACAACAACTCCACAAAATTATCATTCACCGGACGATGGACGCCCTGAATCACGAATGTGTCTCGCCCGCGGACATTCTCGAGAACTCGGACAAAGACATTGCCCTCGCTGAAGATCTGAGCCTGACAGGGAGCCAGCTTGACTCCCAGTGCGTCAGCAATTCGCTGAGCAAAAATCGGATTGCCCGAGCCCGCGAGGATCGCCAGATCGCCCATCGGAGAATCAGTCATCGGTCGGAATTCTGGTTTCGTGTTCGAATCGGGAGACATGAGAAATGACGGTTCTGTTGGATGGAGAACTGGGCGACCGATTCACAGAAAACTGCGCCCGGCGACAAGTTTGATGAAGCCACAACCAGCCGGAACTTCCAATTTCCGTCAGCTGCCGAGAGAGTCACTTAGAACTTTGCCAGTAGTCCCAGCAGTTCGAGCTTTGATCGGCATTCGTCGCGTTCACGACTACGATTCAATGAGACCCACGAAGGATCCTGCGCCGCAAGAAACTCTTCGTTCGAATAAGGAGGAGCAGATTTCGCCGCTGCCGCATTGGCTGTGAGCCGCTGAATGACTTCGCGATCAAGTCGAGTCAAAAACATCGACTGCATGCGATAGTCCAGAAATGCTTCCCAAACCATCGGGAACAGCGGAGCAACAATCTTCTCGCCAATGGTCGTTGCATAATTCCGAATCTCCAGCTGAGCATGGCTATCCATTCGCAAAGCAAGGAAGTGCAGCAGATTATGCAGATCGATTTTCCAATAGGCTTCGGTGTAGGTGGAAAGCGGCAGATCCTTACGAGCCTGCTCGCGAGCAACTCCGGTTTCAATTCGACTTTGATACACCGAGCGAATCTTCTGCTGAAGTTCCTGCTCTTCAGTCGTCAGCTTTGCTCCCAGATCGACCGGCAGAGCATCACCGCTTCCCTGACGATTGGATTCCGCCTGTGTCCGCCACTGGTCTTCCGGCGTCCCCTGTGCGGCTTCAATGGCCAACGAGTAGCGTGTGCTGTATTCATTGATATTGGCCGTACGATGTCGAACCCACTGCCGCCAGCAGTCCATGGGAACTCGCACGAGAAACTTGATCTCGGCCATTTCAAATGGCGTTGTGTGACGATGCCGCAGCAAATAACGAATCAGAGTTCGGTCGTCACTGACTTTCTTCGTTCCGTCCCCATAGCTGACCCGCGCGGCCTGAACAACACTGCTGTCATCTCCCATGACGTCGACCAGACACACAAATCCGTCATCCAGAACTGAAAACTTCTGCCACCGCAGTACGTTGACCTGGACGAGACGATCGTTGGCGGATTGCCGGGATTCCGGCGTTGAAGTTTCCTGTGACATGGGCCGTTCTGTTCAGACAAAGTCAGTGGTGACGGAGAGGAGATCAGAAATGCGTGCGGTTGCATTTTCCAACCGCAAACGCGAACTGTAAGCTTACTTGCACCCGTTTCCAATGATCGGCCGCCATTCTCAGATTCCATTGCCGCAGAGCTGCCAAGCATGTTTTACAGCCACATGAATGATACGCCTGTTGGTCACCTCCTGATTGCCGGTGATGACAACGGTTTACGGCATGTTTCCTTCGCAAAAACGCACTTCAGTTCTCGGGAAATCGCTCCAGACGAGAGCTGGGAACTCAACGAACGCAGGCTGAAGGAACCCCTCCGCCAGCTAGAAGCCTACTTTGCGGGGAAACTGAAAGCCTTCGACCTGCCTCTGGCCGCTGACGGGACGGATTTCCAGAAACGCGTCTGGGATGCTCTTTGCCAGATTCCTTACGGAAAGACGGCCAGCTACGGGGAAATCGCCCAAGCTGTTGGCAATCCCGCGGCCTCGCGCGCAGTCGGCCTCGCGAACGGCCAGAATCCACTCGCCATTATTGTTCCCTGCCATCGCGTCATCGGCAAGAACGGAAAATTGGTAGGCTACGGCGGAGGCGTAGAGCACAAACAAACGCTGCTGAAGCTTGAAGGCGTCAACGGCTATTGATGGTCTAAAGCGGCGTAAAGAGCACGAGGCCCGTCGGCGGAGCGACGGGTGTACGGTACACCCGTCGCTCCGCCGACGGGAACACTCAAGCCCCCTGCAAGTGCTGGCGCACCGATTCGGTCGTCGGCGACTGAATGATGCCACGTTCCGTGATGATCGCGGTGATCAGTTCAGACGGAGTCACATCAAACGCCGGATTGTAGACCGCGATTCCGTCCGGGGCCGTCTGCTTGCCAAATCCGTGAGTGATCTCCTGCGGACTTCGTTGCTCAATCGGTATCTGACTACCGTCTGTGATCGCCAAATCAAACGTGCTGGAAGGGGCCGCGATGCAGAAAGGAATTCCGTGATATTTCGCCAGCACGGCCACGCCGTAAGTTCCGATCTTGTTGGCTGAATCTCCATTCGCCGCGATGCGATCGGCACCCGTGATCACCATCTGAACTCGACCTTCCTTCATAACCTGCGCAGCCATATTGTCGCAGATCAATGTCACCGGGATTTTTCGTTGCTGAAGCTCCCAAGCCGTCAGGCGAGCTCCCTGGAGCAGTGGTCGAGTCTCATCAGCAAACACGTGAATCTGTTTGCCTGCGGCAGCAGCAGCAAACATCACAGACAGAGCAGTCCCGTCGCCGGCGGTCGCCAGTCCACCAGCATTGCAGTGAGTTAATACCGACATTCCGGACGTCAGTAACTGGCTTCCATGTTGACCAATCGCCAGGCACATTTCGCGATCTTCACGATCAATCTCTGCAGCCTCAGCCAGCAGTCGATCGTGCAGAAGTGCGGATGTCATTCCTTCTACGATGGCCTGGTCGTTAGCAACAGTCCGCATCCGATCCAATGCCCAGAACAGATTGACGGCTGTAGGGCGACTCGTCGCAAGATATTCCGCAGCGCCCTTGACTCGATTCAGAAATCGAGCCAGCGGTTCGCTTCGATGCGACTGACATCCAATCACAAGACCGTAGGCAGCCGACACACCAATGGCCGGCGCACCTCGAACTCGAAGGGTCTTGATCGCTTCCCAAACTTGTTCAACCGAGCGACACGAAATCTCTGTGAATTGCTCGGGCAGCAGAGTCTGATCGATCAGGCACAAAGTCCCAGAAGCACCTCCCTGCCATCGCAGGGTGTGATACGCCGTTGTCATTCGTCGCCTGACTTACTCTTGCACATAGTGAATTGAGGCCGAGTGTTCGCGGGATTAATCAGCGACACAGCGGCCTCAATTGTGGATACGAGCGGAACAGATTCCGCACTTGTAGAACTACGCAAACAGTTCCATCGCCGCGTCGTACTTCACCATTTCGCGAGGCTGATTCAGGTGATTGTAGACGGTTCGACGTGGATACAATCCGACGGAATGGTAAATGGACGCCAGCAATTCGCCCGGATGAATTGGGCCATCAGCCGGAGCCGAAGCCGTATCGTCCGACTTGCCATGGACATAACCACGCTTCATGCCAGCACCAGCCACAACGCCCGTGTAGCAGTATGGCCAGTGATCTCGACCGTCGTCGCTATTGCTGTTTCCGGAGGTGCTAACACCGCGTTTTGGGCTGCGTCCGAATTCACCAACCGCGACGACCAGCGTATCTTTCAGCAGACCTCGCTCGTCCAGATCTTCCAGCAATGTCGCCAAAGCCGCATCCAGCATAGGTGCTGACTGAGTCTTCATACGAGTGCTCAAGCCGCTATGCACGTCCCATGAATGATTGTCGCTGTTCGCAACTTTCGGCCAGTTAACTTCAACAACGCGAGTTCCCGCTTCGACAAGACGACGAGCCAGCAGGCAGCTCTGACCAAAGGTGTTCTTGCCGTACTTCTCTCGCAGTTCGTTTGATTCTGAACTGAGATTGAATGCTTCGCGGGCCTGGCCAGAAAGAACAAGACCCAGAGCCTTATCGTAATACTCATTCAGAGCATACTGATTGACGGCACGATCGAGATTCTTCATACCAGCGTTAACGGTGTCTCGCAGTGAGGCACGACGCTGCAGGCGGTCGAGAGGAACGTCCTGACGCAGCGTCAAATCGTCAACTCGAATGCGTTCCATCTTGGCCATGTCCATATCGTCGCCGGACGGATACAGATAGTAAGGATCAAACGCACGACCAAGGAAACCGGCTGTGCCGGCCTTGCCGATCACATTGCTTTCCTGCAACGGGCGAGGCATCATTACGAATGGCAACATCGGTGTCTGCAGCGGCTTCAGCTTGACGATGTTCGAGCCAAAGTTTGGGAAGTCTTTTGGGCTTGGCGGCTCAAGCTGACCAGAAGGGCTTACGTTATCGGCGGTATAGCCGGTCAGCATCTGGTAGATCGCTGCTGTGTGATTGAAGAGCCCGACCGGCGTGTAACTCAATGAGCGAATCAGGGTGGCTCGATGAATCTGCTGAGCCAGCTTTGGCAGCAACTCCGTAAACTGACAACCAGGGATCGAAGTATCGATCGGGTTGAACATGCTCTTCACATTGTCAGGAACATTTGTCTTCGGGTCCCACAGATCCAGATGACTTGGACCGCCCTGAAGATAAAGCATGATGACGCTCTTCGCCGCGCCGAATCCTTTGCCGCCGTAGCGAGCTTCTTCGTCGCTGACTTCGGCACCTCGAGCTGCATTTTCCAGCAGCGTCGCGACGCTAAGTCCCGCCAATGCCGAACTACCAACTCTCAGGACTGCTCGGCGAGAATATCCGTCGCAGGTGTCTTTGCCATATCGTCCGGGAATAACAAGCATCGTTGGCTCCTGAGTTTTGGGCGGGCGAAAGTTGCGGGTGGAGAAGCAATTGACCGACAAGAATGCCGGTCCCTTCTGATCACGGGGCTCCGCAGTTTACGGATCCCGAACCAGAATTGGCAATCGTTTCCGGGGCAGAATGAGGGATTGAGCCCGTTGGGAGGACCTTAATTCTCCGAAAATACCCGGCTCTGTGGAATCATCGACACAATTGCCCCCGCCTGATGAGGCCCGCTGACGGACATTGCCCCGCAAATCACGGCCTCAAATTCAGTCGTCCGGATTCGATCAGCTTCATCGTCAGCCCCAGAATCGCCAGCGCATCACGGACGTGTTCGGTTCCTTCCAATTCTGAACGTCGCCGAGCATCCGTCAACCAAAATCGCCCCGAGGCCGTATCCGCATGGGCCGTCACCTGCGAGGACTGCGAATGAATAGACGCATTGATGAGAACAGCGAGACGTTCAGGCGTCACGTCGGAATGGTGATCATCATTGATCACAAACTGCCGATCATCTTCGAATACAGTCATTGAAAAGCGACATGAAGGAATTGATACATCGTCGCGCAAAGCTCGAACATAGAGCTCTATTCCCGTCTGCTCAGCCAGCGAGGTGGCTCGTTCCTGAATCAACGGATCATCCGACCGCAGGAGCACTCGCAGCGAACTTTCCTGCGGGTACCACCGAGTCAGCCATTCGCGATACCTGGGTTCAAAATTTACGACTTCGTGCTGGCCTGAGTGACGTGATAATCGCCCCGACCACCGCACTCTGTCTTCAATCGACGGCAGCCACAATCGCAGGTGAGCCGTCGATGGCACTCGCGGCGTCGCCGCTTCAGTCTCTCCGCGAATGCGTCGCAACACTTCGGAGAGCCCGTCACTCTCGGCATCAGCACGGTTTGATTCCCCCGGAGCGGCAGTCGAAGGACTCGATGTCACGTGTTGCAGGCGAACTCCAAAGTCTTTCCAGACAACGGGCACGGATTCCCCGTGAGCATCCATTACATCAAGACCAGTCCAGGACGCGGGCTTTCCAGCTCCCGTCACGAACATTATTCCGGCACATCCTTGCAAACTGCGAGCAGCCTCCTGAATCGACGCGGCTGTGCAACGACCAATATCAATCACTGACAATCCCATCTCGCGAACCGCCGCTGTGACTCCGACAAAGATATCGGGCGATGAACTTCTGCCATCGTAGCCCACAACAACCGCATGAACGTCGATTAGTTTTGCCGGCACCGCAGACTCAGGGGTCGCGTTCGTCACGGGCCGATACTGCTGCGGAGCCCGAGCAGCCACTATCGGGGCGGGCTGCTGATCCCCAGCCATCGCCAACTCGTTCACACAACTCGCAAAGATCCGCGCAACATCTGCCGCCGTGCGTCGATCGAGCTCATTAATG
>Ga0255093_1000245_pt1 | contig 26858 bp, 20 predicted proteins | sample Colum_Law_RepA_8_2_FD_188437 | JGI IMG/M metagenome (GOLD analysis project Ga0255093, IMG submission 188437) | Freshwater microbial communities from Columbia River, Oregon, United States - Colum_Law_RepA_8d | ecosystem: Environmental > Aquatic > Freshwater > River | place: USA: Oregon...
GGATTGGTGGGGCTTGCGGGCGGTCAAAGTGGGTGTCACCGCTGAAATTTGCGGGATTCGGTGTCGAAACCGGGTGTATTTCTGTTGTAAAGTAATGTGTTTTCTGTTGATCTGGGGTGTTACCGATCAGGTTGCAGCCGATATCCGGACAGGTGTCTGGTGCAGTCGGATGTGTGTTCCGGTGTTTGCGCAGTGGCCATTGTGCCTGCGGAGAATCAGCAATGGCGGGTAGTTCCCGGGGACTTGTAGTCGCGTCGATGGGTCTGGCTGCACTGATGGCGCTGCTGGCGGTCGCGGATTTTGCGACCGGGGTGCCATTTGGCAGTCAAACGGTGTTTGACGTCATGTTTATACTGGCGGCAGCCCTCGTAATTTACATGGGCGTCAGTTGCCTGAAGGATGCTCGATAGACACCGCAGCAGTGTCCGGACAGGGAGGTCTGGGGCTTTGGCGACGTCGCTTCATCAGCAACTGAAGCAGCAGTATGTTCCTGACGCAGCGCGTCACGAACAGACACTGGACGGCTATCGCATTGATGCGATTGATGGGCGTGGCCGTCTGATTGAGGTGCAGTGTGCATCACTGTCGGCCATTCGCGACAAGATCCGGGTGCTGGTGGCTGATCATCAGGTGATTGTCGTGAAACCGCTGGTGGCTCGTCGCCACGTGGTGACTCTGAACCCCACCGATCTGACTCCGCTGCGTTCCCGTTACAGCCCGCTGCGTCAGACACTGGCGCATGTCTTTCAGGAGCTGGTGCACTTTTCGGTATTTCCGCATCCGCGACTGCGGCTGGATGTGGTGCTGACGGAGCAGCAGGAGCTGCGACTGCCACCAACCGCGCGGACCAGCTGGAAACGCAAATACAGTGTCCACGACCGGGTACTGGTGTCGGTGCAGCGCAAAATCCGTCTGAAGACGGCGGCCGATCTGTGGCAGGCTCTGGAACCGGATCTGCCTGAGTCCTTTACCACGGCCGAGCTGTCGGCATCGTGCGGAATGCCCCGCTGGCTGGCTCAGAAGGCCGCGTGGTGTTTTCGCCGCATGGGTCAACTGGAGGTGTGCGGCAAACGCGGGAATTCGATTGAGTATCGACTGGCAGCAGGTCCGCGGCGTCGCCGCCGAGCCGGCTGAAAACGGCCGGGCCTCGTCGGTGCCGCCCGGACGCGGGGACGAACACCGGCGAAAGCTGCCGCACTACGATGCACCGGGGTCTTCCTGCGGCATAACCGGCAGCAGTTCGGTCCGCGAGGCCTGTCAAAACCGGCCTCGCAGCGACCGGTGGTCAAATCCCGCCTTGAGGCAGTATCGGATCAGGACGTACAGTTTTCGGTCCTGCCGTTGATCTGACTCTGCGGGTTTGGTTTTTTGGACGAGGCTCAGGATGTCGTCTGCATCGAAAGTGCTTGTGCTGAGGTCGATGGTTGCTGCCACTCTGGCGCTGGGCAGTCTGCTGACAGCGCTGATGTTTCTGGTGACCGGTTGTCAGACGGTGCCGGTCACGGAGCGTCGCAGGCTGCTGGTGACATCGGAATCCAGTGAGAATGAGATGGGGCTGACGGCTTATCAGGACGTACTGAAGTCCGAGCCGGTCACGAAGAACGAGAAGTATCAGGAGCTGGTGAAGCGGGTTGGGCAGCGGATTGCAGCAGTGGCCGACCGCCCGGATTTCAACTGGGAATTCAATGTGATCGAATCGAAGACTCAGAACGCCTTCTGTCTGCCGGGTGGCAAGGTGGCGGTATACACGGGTTTGCTGCCGGTGTGTCAGGATGAGGCCGGTCTGGCCGTGGTGATGTCTCACGAAGTGGCGCACGCGATTGCCCGGCATGGCGGCGAACGCATGACGTATCAGACGGCGCAGAATCTGGGCAAGACCGCTGTGGGCATGGTGCTGCAGAAGCAGGAAGAGCAGAAGAAGCAGATTGTACTGACAGCCTATGGTGCAGCGTCGCAGTATGGGGTGATTCTGCCTTATAGTCGCAAGCACGAGCTGGAGGCGGATCATATTGGTTTGCTGTTGATGGCAAAGGCCGGTTATGACCCCTCGGTGGCTCCGGGATTCTGGGAGCGTTTCTCATCGCTCAAGCAGGGAGACGCACCGATGGAATTCCTGTCGACGCACCCATCCGATGCACGTCGTGCGACGGCGTTGCGTGAGCTGCTGCCGACGGCGATGCAGAATTACGAGGCGGCAGCCGAGAAACATGGCATGGGTGAAGCTATTCCTCAGTAGTTTCTCTGAGCGTCGATTTGTAACGGCTGTGCGAATTTCCTCCGGGTTTCTGTGATTTTCTGCCCGGTTTGCGGTGTGCAGGGATGTTCCCCGGGGCGCTGTGGCTAGAATGCGTCAGAGTCGTGCGGTCGACGACTGCGATTGCGACCTGATGGTTTCTGCAGCGGAGCGGGCGGTGGGTCAACAGCTGGTGCAGCGAATTCTGGCGAACGTTGAATCTGCGGTACTGGGCAAAACCGAGGTCGTGCGGCTGTGTACCGCCGCACTGCTGGGTGGTGGCCATGTGCTGCTTGAGGATGCTCCGGGGCTGGGTAAAACATCGCTCGCCAGGGCCCTCGCAAGGACCCTGGGCTGTCAGTTCGTCCGCATGCAGTTTACTCCGGATCTGCTGCCCAGCGACCTGCTGGGAGCGGCGGTGTATCGTCCGGCGACCGGTGACTTTGAGTTTCGTCCGGGGCCGATTTTCACCAATGTTCTGCTGGCTGACGAGATCAACCGCACCACGCCTCGAAATCAAAGTGCGCTGCTTGAGGCGATGAGTGAGCGGCAGGTGTCTGTGGAAGGCGTGACACATTCGCTGCCCCAGCCGTTTCTGGTGATTGCCACCCAGAATCCGCGTGAGTTTGAAGGCACCTATCCCCTGCCTGAAAATCAGCTGGACCGTTTCATGATGTGCCTGAGTGTGGGGTACCCGGAGCGGCAGGCCGAGCTGGAGATTCTGCAGCGGCATCGGACTGGCCAACCGGTCGAGTCTCTGCAGTCGGTGGCATCAGCGCCAGAGATTCTGGCGTTGCAGCGGCAGGTGCAGCAGGTGCGTGTGGATGATTCGCTTGCCGGCTACATGCTGGACCTCGCCGAAAGAACTCGCAATCACCCCGAGCTGTCACTCGGCGTATCGACTCGCGGGGTCCTGACGTGGTACCGTGCAGCTCAGGCGCTGGCGTTCATGGAGGGCCGCGAGTTTGTGATTCCGGACGACATTAAGCGCGCGGCGGTCCCGGTCCTCGCGCATCGTCTCGTCAGTCGTGGGATGCTGGCAGAGGGCCAGCGGCAGCGATGTGGTCAGATTGTGCAGGCATTGGTGGACACGTTGCCGGTTCCGGCCTGAGGCCGCAGTGTGGCAAGGCTGCCTGCCTGACGCTGCAGGCTCAGGATTGTGTTCTCTGCCACGGTGGAGTGTGCTGACCGACGAGTGTCGTGATATTTTCGGCACATTCGTGCTTGCGTCAGGCGAATTGTGATGTATACCTATGGGTGATATGCTGCTGCATTTATTATCTTTATGATACATCGCACCCCGCGGGCAGGCACCGCATTACTCGAATCGAATTCGTCAATCCGATTCAGTTGAAGCGCGGTGCGGATGACAAGCTGTGTGTTCTGGATATTCTGGCAGTAGACGACCACGCACGGCGACTGAACATAGAGGTGCAGATTGCGCTGCCGGCAGGGATGGCGCAACGGCTGGTTTACTATGTTTCGCGGACTTTCGTTGATCAATTGCAGGAAGGCCAGAACTACACTGAGCTGCGGCCTTCGATCTGCATCTGTGTACTGGCAGGTCAGTTATTTGTCACACCGCCGGCTTTGCATCTGGATTTTCGGCTGCGGGATCATGAGCATTCACTGACGCTGACTGATGATCTGCACATTCATCTTCTGCAATTGAATTATCTTCAGGTGACTGAGGAAACGGTGTATCATGCCACGCCGGTGTAGCGCTGGGCGTGGTTTCTGCGGCACGCTGAAGAACTGACATCCGCCCAGGTGGCCAGACTTTTTCCTGACAAGGAATTCTCAGAGGCGCCAGAGGTTCTTGAAATGATTGCTCAAACCCCGCAGCACGTGGTGGAGTACAACGCGCGTCTGAAAGCTCAGCGTGACGAGGAGGCTCGTATTTTGTATGCCCAGCAACAAGGCAAAGCCGACGGTCGGGCAGAGGGTCGGGCAGAGGGTATCGATATCGGGATCAAACGTGGCGTATTGATTGGCCGGATTACTCTGCTGCAGCAACTGCTGCAGCTTCCTGCCGGGAACGAGCAGTTGTTTGCAGAGTGCAGTATCGACGACCTGCACCGCATGTCGACAGAGCTGCAGCAACGGTTCAGCGCCGGGCGTACCTGAGTCCTGGCCTCGCAGTGCTGTCATCGGGCACCAGTCCTGTTCGGCTCGATCTGTCCTGACCACGCGGTCTTTGACCGCCGGTTATTCGGGTTCGTCAGTCGGCGATGGGCATACGAATGCGGGGACCGCGGAGTGAATCGAGGCAATCGATTTCGTTGTCAGCGGCCTGCAGGCGGCCTTCCGACGCGCGGTGCGTCAGAATCACCAGCCGAGCGACTCCGGTGCCGTCCACAGAATCTTCGGTCTCGTCCTGCCTGACGCTGCTGATACTGATGCCATGTCGTCCAAGGACATGGGCGATGTCAGCAAGCACATGCGGACGGTCGGCCACATTGAATCTGAGGTATTGTCGGCGAGCGATATCGGCGGACGGGTGCAGCGGCAGCGGATTTCGCTGCTGCAGTCGCAGCAGGGCCTGAAATGTGCAGGCAGCACGACCTGTCACGCAGTCGACCACATCGGCCACCACGGCGGATGCCGTGGGCATCCGCCCGGCACCAGCACCCGCCAGCTTCAACACTCCCAACGCATCGCCTTCAATCGCGATGAAGTTATGTGCTCCCGATGTCATGGCTATCGAACGATCGGCGCGCACCAGTGTGGGCTGCACGGAAACCTCCAGCCGCTCGGTCGTCAGCCGCGCAAGAGCCAGCAGCTTGATGCGATAGCCCAGATCGGCGGCAGCCAGCAGGTCCTGCAGATCAATGTTCTGAATTCCCTGCCGCGCAATGCGGTCAAATGGAATCACTGTACCAAACGCCAGCCTTGCCAGAATCGCCAGCTTCTGAGCCGCATCGGTCCCGTCCACGTCCATGGCCGGGTCGGCTTCGGCATAACCCAGCTGCTGCGCTTCCCGCAGGACGTCGTCGTAGATCTGGCGTCGATCAAGCATCCGAGTCAGGATGAAGTTGCTGGTGCCGTTCAGGATGGCTTCGATGGCAAGAATGCGGTTGGCCGTCAGTGCCGTGCAGACCGTGGAAATGATTGGAATCCCACCGGCGACCGCGGCTTCGAAGCCAATCGTGCGGCCCAGACTGCGCGCCAGTTCAAACAGCTCGTCGCCGTGAGCACACAGCAGGGCCTTGTTGGCGGTGATGACGTCCTTACCGGACTGCAGCAGGCGGATCATGTCCTGACGCGGCCCTTCAATCCCACCCACCACATGCACCACAGCGCGGACTGTCGGGTCGGCAACGAGGGCATCGAGACTGTTAGCGACGGCACAGCCGGAAAGATCAACATCGCGGACACGCGTGAGGTCACGAACCACCACGTGCCGCAGCGTGAGCAAATGACCGGTCTGGGCCGCCAACAGGTCCGGGGAATTCTGCAGAATCCGCACAACGCCTGTACCAACCGTGCCGCAGCCGACCAGACCGATGGGGAAGAGACGGGCAGGGGACATGAGACAGAAGTTCCAGTGGGTGTGACAGCAGGGCCGGAGGATTGTGCGGTAAGTGTGCACAGGCTGGGGAAAAATACCTCGCAGACGCACCACGACACGGGGAATCTGGTGCCGGACGTGCGGGTTGTTGTGGCCGGGAAGTCAGGCGGACGGACATGCAGAATATCGGGATTCTGCAGCGGAGCGACTCAGGGAAACCGACAAACCCAGAACGCCATAATGGCACCCTCCGCGATTATGCGGCCACCAAAAGCAGGTGCCAATATGGCATTTCCAGCTTTCCCTGACGTTAAAACTCTGTTTTTTTGAATTGGAACGGTATTCGCTGCGGGTGGGGATGTGTGGGTGTGGTGTGCGTGCAGGGTCCAGCGGGAGGTGCAGCGATGGCCTTTGATCCTCGAAAATTGACGGTGAAGGCGGGTGAGGCGATACAGCGGGCGCAGGAGCTTGTGGAGCAGCGTCAGCATCGTTTTGTGCGTCCGCTGCATTTGCTGAAGAGTCTGCTGCAGGAGCAGGACGGGCTGGTGAGTCCCTTGCTGCAGAAGCTGGGTGTGAATGTCGTTCGGTTGCAGCAGCAGGTGGATGGCGAGCTGGGGCGTTTGCCGCAGTCGAGCTCGACTGGTGAGGCAGTGGGTGCAGGTCCGGAGGCGATGAAGGTCCTGAATGCGGCGAAGAAGCAGGCGGACGTGATGGGCGACGAGTACACGTCGACGGAGCATCTGCTGCTGGCATTGTCGCAGGTGGAGGATCAGGCGAAGCGGCTGTTGTCGCTGAGTGGTGTTGAAGAGCGTGATCTGCTGGAGGCGGTGAAGGGCATTCGGGGAGGACAGACCGTGCAGGATCAGAATCCGGAAGAGAAGTTTCAGGCGCTGGAAAAGTACGGCAAGGATCTTGTCGAGCTGGCTCGACAGGGCAAGGTGGACCCGGTGATTGGCCGGGACACGGAGATTCGCCGAGTGATCCAGGTGCTGTCGCGTCGTCGCAAGAACAATCCGGTGCTGATTGGCGAGCCGGGCGTGGGGAAGACGGCGATTGTGGAGGGTTTGGCGCATCGAATTGTGCTGGGCGACGTGCCTCAGAACCTGAAGAACAAGCGAGTTTTTGCTTTGGACATGGGCGCTTTGGTGGCTGGAGCCAAGTATCGGGGAGAGTTTGAGGATCGTCTGAAGGCGGTACTGAAGGAGGTGCAGTCATCGAACGGTCAGATCATTATGTTCATTGACGAGCTGCATACGGTGGTGGGAGCGGGCAATGCCGAGGGTGCGATGGACGCGTCCAATCTGCTGAAGCCTGCTCTGGCTCGTGGCGAGCTGCACTGTGTTGGCGCAACGACTCTGGATGAGTACCGCAAGCACATCGAGAAGGATCCGGCACTGGAGCGACGTTTTCAGCCGGTGACGGTGCAGGAGCCGAACGTGGAGGACACGATTTCGATTCTCCGCGGTCTGAAGGACCGGTATGAAAGTCATCACGGGGTGCGGATCACGGATGACGCGATTATTGCTGCGGCAACGCTGTCAGATCGCTACATCAACGATCGGTTTCTGCCGGACAAGGCGATTGACCTCGTGGATGAGGCGGCCAGTCGTCTGCGGATGGAGATTGATTCGATGCCGGTGGAGATTGACGAGGCGACTCGCCAGCTGACTCGCATGCAGATCGAGGCGGCGGCGCTGGAGAAGGAGACCAGCGGTGATGCCAAAGAGCGACTGCAGGAGCTGCGTCGGCAGATTGCGGACCGTGAGGAGTCGACCAGTCAGTTGAAGGCGCGATGGGAGGCAGAAAAGTCTGCCCTGTCGGGCATCAGACCGCTGAAGGAGCGGATTGAAAAGCTGCGTACGGCATTCCAGCAGGCTTTTTCAAGGGCACAGCAGACACTGCGCAACGAGGACTTTGTTGAAGCGCAGCGGACAGAGCAGGAACTGAAGGAGGCTGAGCAGCAGCTGGCCACCGCAGAAGCGCGTTCTGCCGAAATGAAACCGGACGCGGAAAATCGTCTGCTGCGGGAAGAGGTCACGGATGAGGATATCGCCCGCGTGGTCAGTCTGTGGACGGGGATCCCGGTCGCCCGCATGATGCAGGGCGAGCGTGAGAAGCTGCTGAACATGGAGCGTGAGATTCATCGGCGGATGATCAATCAGCACGAAGCGGTGGAAGCCGTCTCGAATGCCGTGCGGCGATCGCGCTCGGGTCTGCAGGACCCGAACCGTCCGATCGGTTCCTTTATGTTCCTTGGTCCGACGGGAGTGGGCAAAACGGAGCTTTGCAAGGCGCTGGCGCACTTCATGTTTGACGATGAACGCAACATGGTGCGGATCGACATGAGTGAATTCATGGAGAAGCACAGTGTCGCGCGGCTGATCGGAGCACCTCCGGGATACGTCGGCTACGAGGAAGGTGGCCGGCTGACGGAGGCCGTGCGGCGGAATCCCTACTGCGTGATTCTGCTGGACGAGGTTGAAAAGGCGCACCGCGATGTGTTCAACATTCTGCTGCAGCTGCTGGACGACGGCCGGCTGACGGACAGTCAGGGACGCACAGTGGACTTCACCAACACAATCGTGGTGATGACGTCGAACATCGGCAGTCAGGCAATTCAGCAGCTTTCGGGGACGGCAGACGAACGTGAGATCCAGCGGCGCGTCATGGAGGCTCTGCAGAAACACTTCCTGCCCGAGTTCCTGAACCGAGTGGATGAGGTGATTGTGTTCCATCCGCTGGGGCGGGAGGAGATTCGGGAGATTGTGGATCTGCAGTTGAAGCGACTGGACGGGATGCTGGAGAAGAACGGGTATCATCTGGAGGTCACGGATGCGGCGAAACTGCTGCTGTCCAACGAGGGCTATGATCCAGCCTATGGTGCCAGACCGCTGAAGCGGGTGATACAGCAGCGGATTCAGAATGCGCTGGCGAACGAGCTGCTGGCCGGCAACTTTACGCCGGGGGAAACGATTCTGATCGACGCCACCCGGGACGGTTTTGTATTCACGAAGGCGGACCGCATCAGTGTCTCGGCGCAGGCGTGAAGTGCAGCTCATCAGTGGACGCTGGTGGACAGGGCGACGGAGGAATCCGTCGCCCTTTTTTATGGCTCAACGTCAAATGAAGTGCGCGGTGCGAGGCAGCCAACGAGTGTTGTCCTGAAGCTGGGGGCACCGAACCAGTGCTCGGTAGTCCCCCTTGGGAGGGCGAGGCTCCTGCCGAGCCGGACGTCAGTGTTCAGTGCTCAGTGCTCAGTGCTCAGTTTTCAGTGCTCAGTTTTCAGTTTTCAGTAATCGCAAAGCCCACCCCCGTTGGAGCGGATGCTCCCGCCGAGCCGGGGTGTTCGGCTCAGCGGGAGCTTCGCCCTCCCAGGATCGCAGTCAACACCTCTGACAAGGCAGTCTGCAGTTGTGCACAGGATTTCGCGTTGAGCCTTTTTTTTGGCCGCGGAAAAACGTGGAAGAACGCGGAATGACGTGACCTCGGATTGCGCGGGCCAGAAACCGTAGCCTGGGCTTTAGCCCGGGCAAGTTGCGCGTGCGCTTGTTCCATAACGGTATTTTCAACCGGAAACCATGGCTCAACACGAAAGACACGGAACACACAGAAAAGAAATCGTAGGTGTGGCGGTTTCGGGGGAGGCTGAAAGCAGAGCCGGGAGTGTTGTGAACGGTGGAGGCAGAACAGGTTGTTTTGAGAGCGTGTGTGTGTCTTTCTTTTGGCCGCTGAAGAACGCAGTAGAACGCGGAATGACGTGACCTCGGATTGCGCGGTCCAGAAACCGTAGCCTGGGCTTTAGCCCGGGCAAGTTGCGCGTGCGATTGTTCAATAACGGTGTTTGCAACCGGAAACCATCGCTCACCACGGAACACACAGAACACACGGAAAAGAAATCGTAGGAGTAGCGGTGTCAGGGGATGCTGAAAGCGGAGGCGGGAATGTGGTGAACGGGTAGGGGGCAGGTTGTTTTGCGTGTGTGTGTCTTTTTTTTGGCCGCTGAAAAACGCAGAAGAACGCAGAAAATCGCATGGGGACGGGAGTTTTCAGAGTTCAGTGTTCAGTCATCGCAAAGCCCGCCACCGTTGGGGCGGATGCTCCTGTTGAGCCGGGGGAATCCGTGGCGTGCCCGGACCAGCCGCAGTTGAGGCATTTCAGACGTCGCGGCAAACCCGTAGCCCGGGCATTCCTGACGTGAGGGACAAAAGTCGTCTTGTGGCGTCAAAACGACTTCAATTCATTGAACAACGACGCGTTTTTCGAGGGTTGGGCCGGGCAAGAATGCCCGGGCTACCTTTTGTCCTCGGCGTCATTCCTGCCGGGCGGGAATGCACGGCCAAACAACGAACGCACACCAGTTTCTGCCGCTGTGGTGAATCCAGCCTGACTGACGCATGCAGAAAGTCGCAGACGGCCTGACCGTCAGGAAAGCGCAGACCAATCCAAAAACCAAAACTGCAGGCCGGATCTGGTTGCCTCGCTGTTCGCCACAGGCGAGAATTCACGAGGCAGACGGGACGGACAGGCAAACGAACAAGCGACTGGGTGATCGATGTCTCCGGAAGTGGATCAAGCGGGGGTAAGTGCATACCGATGTCGGGGCTGAGTGGCAGATTTTTACGGGCCAGGGCAAAGCTGTTCGGTACGGCGGCAAAAGACATCCCCGTGCCGTTCCAGGTCCTGTGCGACTGCGGCGGACGCGCAGCCGGTATTCGACGGGCGTCTGCGCAGGTCGCTGAATGCTCAGACTGCGGACGCTCGATGTTCGTCCTGCCGGTTAACCCCTACCCCGCAACTCGCCGGATCCACAGCGAGGTGGTGGCGGGAGGTCTGGCAGGTCGAGCCGGTGCCGCGCTGCGCGAGCTGGCCGGCGAACCGTCAGCGACACCCTCAATACGCTCAACACCCTCAACACCAGAAACACCCACAATCGCCCCACCGACGGAACGCGGGCCCGGCAAATCAGCCTCACGTCGCACGGCTGCTCCGCCCACCGCCGGTGCTCAGACAGTTCCAGCCGCAGCGGCAGCGGCCACCGCGGCTACCACAGCAGCCGCTGCGGCTGCTCAGGTCACGCAGATAACACCACCGGTGCCGCTGACCCCGCCAGTCCCGCTGGCGGTGCGACTGCGACGCACCCTTTCCCCCGTGCGGCTGCTGGTCACTGCCAGCCTCGTGCTGCTGTCTCTGACCGTGTGGTGGATGGTGCAGCAACGCCGTCAGGATGTGGCACGGCGCGTCTGGCGACAGCAGCAGGATGCGGTCGAACAGGCGCTGCAGGCCGGCGATCTGCCTCTGCTCACCACGTCTCTGGAACGTGTGGTGGAAGCAGCCGGGATTCTGCGTCGACAGGATGCGGAAGCGCAGCGGGCGGAAGGGCTGCTGCGGCAGTGTCGGGCGGTGAATCAGTTGTCGCAACTGGATCTGGTCAGTTCGCTGGAGCAGTTGTCGGCGGGCAACCAGGTGACGGACGATCGTCTGACGGCCGAGGTGCGCGGCCTGGTGTTTGTGTTTGAGGCGGTGCTGAAACCGCAGGCGGAGCCGGCGGGGGTGCTGGAGCTGGATCTGCCGCTGCTGACCGGTGCGCGGCGGGTCCGGATACTGACCGCTGCGCAGTCGCTGCGGCAGCTGCAGTCTGCGGCTCCGCAGCGACCGGTGTTGTTTGCCGGGACGATGCAGGCGGGTCAGACAAATCCGGCCGACGGATCTCTGCAGTTGCGGCTGGACGACAGTTCGGTGGTGATACTGACGGAAGCTGTGACCGCGGGTGCAGCGGGCTATTCCGTGGCGGACGCGGGTGTGGCGGAGTTATTGCGGCAGCAGCAGTTGTTCCTGGGATATGCCCCCGCGGCTGAGGCGGGGGGTTCTGGAAAGACTGTGGCGGAACCTGTGGGAGCAAAGCCATGAATACCGGCAGTACAGTCCTGCTTTGGTGCGGGTTGTGGGTGTGGCTGCTGCTGTGCTGTTGTGCCGCCCCCGTGGAGGCTCAGACGCTGTCCGTACCGCAGCTGCTGAAGCAGCAGGATCGCTGGGGTGAGCTGGCGGATGCGGGTGCGCGGGTGCAGCTGGAAGGTCGTTTTCAGAGTCGTACGGCGGAATCATTTCGGCTGGAGAAGCTGGAGCTGATTTTTCGGCATCCGCCCACGGTCCGTCTGCCGGATCGCATTCGTCGCGCGCAGCGGGTGGAGGTGACCGGCGGGTTGACTCGCGACGGTTCCCGTCTGTTTTTCACGGTGCAGCGTCTGCAGGTGGGTGAGACGGACGAAGAGCAGTTGCGACGGCGGATGGGTGAACCGGGCAACGAGCAGCCTGAGAAGCTGCTGTTGCTGGCGGCGGAGTATGTGCCGCGGGCGGAATTTTATGAGGACGACGTACTGCGGCAGGAGATTCAGGCGGTGCGTGGTCAGGCGATTCAGCGGCAGAAGCAGTTGGTGCGGAATGATCCGCTCGGGCTGGCGGGTCTGCTGCAGTCGGCAGAACAACTGGGGGTTTCAGCAGAGACGACCGGGCAACTGCGGTTTGAGCTGCTGGCACTGCGTTTGAAGCAGCCGGGCACCGAGCTGCAGTCGCTGCTGGCGGATGCGCGGCGGATGGAAGGCTGGGATGATCGCCAGCAGGTGATCCCGGCCAGTCTGCAGCAGGCCTTTGCGAAGAATGCGGGAGCGGCGTGGACAGCGGCAACTCCGGCAGAACGGCGACTGCTGCAGCGGCTGCTGTATGTGCAGTTGCGGCTGCTGGATCTGCGGCAGCAGTTGAAGACGGACGGCAGCAATGGTCTGGAGCTGGGCCGGCTGGTGCGAGAAGAATTGCCGACCGAAGTGCAGGTGGCTCAGGAACTGGAGCAGCGGGAGGTGCAGTGGCAGTTATCGCGTGCCGCTGAGCTGGATCGCGAGGAGCTGATTGCCGTAAGTGGTCTGCTGCTGCGACTGGATCGCGTGGCTGAAAACACACAGCTCAGAACCGCGTGGTTGCAGGGGCAGGAGCAGCGATTCGGTCTGCAGACGCTGGCCGGACAGATTCGCACGGCGGACGAGTATCTGTTTGTGGGTGAGGAGTGGCAGGACCGAGCGGCTCGGGAGCGTGGTGTGGAGCTGTTGAAGCAGGCGTGGGAGCGGGCGGTGCAGGAGTCCCCGGCAGATGCCGACGGGTTGGCTCAACGGCTGAAAACGCTGGGCTGGGAACGGCTGAAGAACAGTTGGATCAGCAGTGCGGACTTTCTGAAGCGTCCGCCGGATGACGTGCAGCGGGCGGCGCGTGAGGGTCGAGTGGTGAAGGGGATGACGGCCGAACAGGTCTCGCAGACTCTGGGACGTCCGAATCGCACGGCGAAGCTGGCAGCGCAGCGAGTCTTCCGGGAATTCTGGATTTATGAGGAGGCGGGGCTGGTGGTGCGGCTGCGGCGGAATCAGCAGCGGACGAATGAAGCGTTGGTGGTGGAGGATGTGGTGCGGGACGAGGCGGCGAGGCGAAAACAGGACTGAAGAATCCGGAATTATGAATGATTTCGGGGCAAACTGAGCATTTGCCGATGTTCGATGTCAGGAATGCGGTGGCGGCAGCTTCCCACGCGCAGGAAAGTCTGGCTGAAAAAGTTCATTTTGGCCGATCAACACTGCCGAGTGCAGGGGTGGGCGGTAGCATTTTTGGGTTGCCGTGGCGTGGACTTGCGTTAAGTCCGGTCCGTGGTTGTTGCGTGGCAGTGGAAAGGCGGACGGTTCGATGACGATTTCCATGACAGATTACTTCCGGGACCGCAAATCTGACCGGAAGAAGGAAACTCGCTACATCAACGTGATCAACAAGGACAACTGCACGTCGTGCAATTCGTGTGCGAACGTGTGTCCTGTGGACTGTATTTACGAGGTGGTCAGTCCGGTTCCGTCGGAGAGTTACCATCAGATTGACACCAGTCGTTGTATTGGCTGTCAGATGTGTTATCGGTCGCCGAACGACAGCAGCGAATTTTATCAGCTGACGATCTGTCCGTGGAACGCGATCGACATGCTGCACAATCCGAATTCGAAGCCGGATGACGTATCCGTGCTGGCCCCGTACTACCGTGGTTCGACGTCGGATCTGCCGTGGCCGAAGCTGGAAGAGTATGGTTACCAGTTGTTTCTGGACGGCGAAGTTTTCCTGCCGGCCTCAGAGAAGTCACTGCATCGTGTATTCCAGCTGTTTCAGGAGCAGTCGTGGATGTACAGCGAAGAGGACAACGTGCAGATCGTGCAGACCGAGGTGGAGGAGGGTGAGGGGTTTTTGCGGTACCGTGCGACCGAAGAGGGTCGTGAGCTGCTGGACTGCATGTACAGGGGCTGGAAGCGAATCTTCATGGACTGACGGTCATGGGTCGTGTGGCTGTCTGCGGGACGTGGTCTGTTGCGGGGTTACTGGGGTTTGCGGGTCTGTGGCTGAGTCTCAGCGCAGTGGCCTGCGGTCAGGATTTGCCGGCTGCAGTTGCTGCTTTGCCGGGCATTACGGCGCCGCCTGCTGAGCTGCAGGTTTCTGACTATTACGGTCAGTACATTTCGGCGGGTGGCTATCCGATTGTGGCATCGTCGCGGGTGAATCCGTATGCCCTGCGTGAGGCGGCGGCGATCGTGGATCTGCTGTTATCGCGTCGTCCGGACGTTCGCGAGGCGATGATTCGCGGGGGGTCTCGTCTGTGCATTATTGCTCATAACGAATACACGACGGATCTGCCTGAGTGGAAGTGGCTGGGTGATCCTGCGCGGGACGGTCGGCAGGCGCAGGGTGTGACAGCGCGGGATTTCTGGGACGCGCGTGCGCGTGGCATGGGTGGTTCAGCGACGGACCCGTTGTGTTCGTGCGGCGAGGAGAACCTGCTGGGTTACGAGGGTGATCCGTACCGGGCGGAGTGCATTCTGATTCACGAGTTTGCTCACAACATACATCTGCGGGGTATGAATGTGGTGGACCCGGGATTTGACGAGCGTGTGGAGGCAGCGTATCGGCAGGCGATGCAGGCGGGGTTATGGAAGGGCAAGTATGCAGCGGTGAATCATCACGAGTATTTTGCTGAGGGTGTGCAGTCGTGGTTTGACAACAACCGGGAGGACGACCATGACCACAACCACGTGAATACTCGTGAGGAGCTGCAGGCATATGACCCGCTGCTGGCGGAGTTGTGTCGCGAGGTGTTTCGGGACACGGAGCTGCGGTATACTCGCCCGGAGACTCGCCTGCGTGATCATCTGCAGGGGTATGATCCGGCGCGGGCAGCGAAGTTTGTGTGGCCTGAGCGACTGGCGGCAGCGCAGCGGGCGATCCGCGAGGCGGCCGAGTCGCGTGGCCGCTGACAATCAGATGATGCTCAGATCTTTGCCGACGCGGATGAAGGCATCGACGGCATGTTCCAGTTGTGCCTGTGAGTGAGCGGCGGACATCTGCGTGCGGATGCGCGCTTCACCGCGGGGTACGACCGGGAACGAGAAGCCGATGACATAGATACCCAGTTCCAGCAGGGCATTGGCCATGCGAGTGGCCAGTGCAGCGTCACCGATCATGACGGGTGCGATCGGGTGATCACCGGGCAGAACGCGGAATCCGGCAGCGTTCATGGCGGAGCGGAAGAAGGCGGTATTTTTGCGCAACCGGGTGCGGAGCTGGTCGGATTCGCTGATGAGTTCGAGGGCTTTGAGTGAGGCGGCGGCGATGGGTGGTGCCAGCGTATTTGAGAACAGGTAGGGGCGTGATCGCTGCCGCAGCAGATCGATCAGGGGTTTGCGTCCGCTGGTATAGCCACCGGAAGCCCCACCGAGTGCCTTACCGAGTGTGCCGGTGATGATGTCGATGCGGCTGGCCACACCGAAGTGTTCCGGGGTGCCTTTTCCGGAGGGCCCGACGAAGCCGACGGCATGGGAATCGTCCACCATAATGGACGCGTTGTAGCGATCGGCCAGTTCGCAGATCTCCGGCAGTCTGGCGAGGTAACCATCCATGGAGAACACGCCATCGGTGGCAATCAGTCGATTGCGGCAACCCTGAGCGGCCTGCAGCTGCTGTTCGAGGTCGGCCATATCATTATTGCGGTAGCGATAACGCTGAGCCTTGCACAGCCGGATGCCGTCGATGATGCTGGCATGGTTGAGCTGATCCGAGATAATGGCGTCCTGTTCCGTGAGCAGTGTTTCGAACAGACCGCCGTTGGCATCGAAGCACGAGCTGTAGAGGATGGTGTCATCGGTACCGAGGAAACTGCTGATCCGCTGTTCCAGGGCGTGGTGGACCGACTGTGTGCCGCAGATGAAGCGGACGGAGGCCATGCCGTAACCCCAGCGATCGAGTGCTTCGCGGGCAGCCTGCACGATGGCCGGGTGATCAGCCAGCCCCAGATAATTATTGGCACAAAGATTCACAACCTGACTGGCATCGGCGAGGCGGATGCTGGTGTTCTGGGGTGAATCGATGGTGCGTTCCGCTTTGAACAGTCCCTGCGAACGGATGGACTGCAGTTCAGCAACAGCATGATCTGTGAGACCGGACATGGCGATTTTCCTGACGCTTCAGTTGTTCCAGTTCAGAATGACTTTGCCGGACTGGCCGGACTTCATGGCTTCGAAGCCTTTGGCGAATTCTGTGTAGTGCAGTCGATGAGTGATGACGGGGCTGATATCGAGCCCGCTTTGCAGCATGACGGTCATCTTATACCACGTTTCGTACATTTCGCGTCCGTAGATGCCGTGAATGGTCAGCATATTGAACACGACCTGAGTCCAGTCGATGGCAATCTCGGTGGTTGGGATGCCGAGCATGGCCACTTTGCCACCATGAGCCATATTGGCCAGCATGCTGCGGAAGGCGTCTGCATTGCCGGACATTTCCAGTCCGACATCGAAGCCTTCGACCATTCCCAGTTCCCGCTGCACATCTTCCAGGCGTTCGGAACGCACATCCACGGTGCGCGTAGCGCCCATTTTCTGAGCCAGTTGCAGACGCCACGGATTGACGTCGGTAACGACCACGAAGCGTGCGCCGGCGTGGCGAACAACCGCAGCGGCCATCAGACCGATCGGTCCGGCCCCGGTTATCAGCACATCTTCGCCCAGCACGGGGAAGGCCAGAGCCGTATGGACAGCGTTGCCGAACGGATCGAAGATGGAAGCGATATCGCGATCAATGCCGTGGTGATGATGCCAGACATTGGTCATGGGCAGCGCGATGTATTCCGCGAAGGCCCCGGGGCGATTGACGCCGATTCCCTGAGTTTTGGGACACAGGTGTCGACGTCCGGCAAGGCAGTTGCGACAGCGGCCGCAGACCACATGACCTTCGCCGCTGACAATGTCACCCGGATGAAAATCGGCGACGTTGGAGCCAACTTCGACAATCTCACCGACAAATTCATGCCCGACCACCATGGGCACCGGGATGGTGCGTTGTGCCCACGCATCCCATTCATGGATGTGCACGTCCGTACCGCAGATGCCGGTTCTGTCGACTTTGATCAGAACATCATTGACGCCGACTTTGGGTTCCGGAACGTCTTCGAGCCAGAGCCCCTTTTCCGCGTGGCGTTTGACGAGGGCTTTCATCTGAGTTTCTTTCGCGAATTTCAGCGGTTTTTGAATATACTGGAGATTGCGTGCGGTATAGTACACGGAGCGATATTCGATTTGCAAGAAGAATTGTCCAGTATATTGAAATCCGGAAGTGGTGAACGGATGAAATCCGCGCGTTCTGCTGCTGATGCTGCTCAGTCATCCGCATCAGCTGAATCGGCCGAGGATGTCAGTCGGCATGTGTGTCGAAGGATTCACCAGTTGCGTCGTGATCGCGGGTGGTCACTGGATGTGCTGTCGCGGGCGTCCGGTGTCAGCCGCTCGATGCTCAGCCAGATCGAGCGTGAGCAGGCCAATCCGACGCTGGCGGTCACAGTCAAGATTGCCGGTGCTTTGGGAATGAGCATGGCGGAGCTGGTGGAGCAGGCGGCTGCGGCACCGGGTATTGAAATTATCCGGGCCGACGATCGCAGCCACATTTTTCGTTCCGACCAGAACTGCTCGATCCGAACACTGTCGCCACTGCATCTGGAGAAGGATGTGGAGTTCTACGAGGTGCTGCTGAATCCTGGCGGAGCCCTGCGTTCTGCTCCGCACTTCCAGGGGACTCGCGAATTCCTCACGGTACAGAAGGGGCGAGTGGTGGTGGTTTCGGACAACGAGACGACAGAGCTGAATCGGGCGGATTCGGCCAGTTACCGTGCGGATGTTCCGCATGAGATTCGCAATCCGGGCAAAGCCGAGGCGCTGGTGTTTCTGGTGGTGATTTATCAGTAGCCCCGCACCCGGGGATCACGCGTTCAGACCGACTGCGGAACAATAGGAAAACGCAGCCCGGGCATTGCTGACGCGAGGGACAAAAAGGTAGCCCGGGCATTCTTGACGCGAGGGACAAAAGTCTGTCAGGGGTATTGCATTAATACACGTACTGCTATACAAATCTCACGCGGATATCCCGCAGGAGATTGCACGTGAAGAATTTTCATCACCCAAACCAAGGCCTGCTCCACGACGAAGTCTGGGAGTGCATGTGTCCCGCACTGCGGGAACGATGCAAGAATGGGTGGGCCGCACTTTTCCGTAATACCGTGCTCCACGAACTCCCGGCAGAACGCCTCGCCGAAGGAAAGAGTGACGATCATGGACGCCCCACTGTGGGGCTCTACACCATCTCTGGATTGCTGCTCATGCAGCAGATGTTCGACTGGACATTCGACCAGACTGAGGAGGCGTTTCTGGCCCGACTGGACGTACGCTGGGCCCTGCGACAGACACTCGGCACATCCATCTCAAAAAAGACGATTCAGCGGTATCACAAGGTTCTGCAGGGTGATGAGGACTCGTGCGATGAGGTCTTTGAGAATGTGACCAGCACACTGCTGAAGAAACTCGAGATCTCTGTTCAGTCACAGCGATTGGATTCAACGCATGTCCTGAGTGACATGGCGGTAATCGGGCGATCGCTGTTGTTCCGACGAACGATTACCAAACTGCTGCGGATGATCGAAAAGGCTGACATCGCAGTCTACGGGACGATTCCTGAAGAGTTGCGGAATCGTTACATCGGCAGTGACGGCAAGGGTGTTTTCGGGCGGAAACAATCTGGTGAAGAACGCCAGCAATTCACCGAACAGGCCGCTCGAGATATGCACCTTCTGATCAAGCAGTTTGCTGATCACGATGTGATCAGCAAGTCGTGGCAGTATCTCCTGCTCTGCACTGTATTTTCGCAGCAGTGTGATGTGATTGAAGACGTGCCTGCCATCCGGAAAAATCCCGGTGGCAACACGATTCAGAATCCTTCTGATCCGGACGCCACCTACTGTGGGAATAAGGGAGTTGGTTACAAAGTTCATCTGACTGAAACGATGAACGAGACCGGCGAGCCCAACCTTGTAACCAGTGTGACAATGGCCCCAGCCTGCGAGAATGATTCGCTTGCCTTTGAAAACATTCTGGAAACACTGGACGACAGAGGAAGGCTTCCTGCGGTGCTTCCAGCTGATGCCGGCTATGGCAGCGACGAGAATGTTGAGCGAGCGGCATTGAAGGGCATTGAACTGGTTTCTCCGGTCCCTGGCGGCAAGCAGTATGACCCGGCAGAAATCGGCTACGATCAGTTCCAGTTGAATGAGGACAACACGGTTTGCAAGTGCCCTGCCGGTCACGCACCGAAGAGCTCCACTTTTCACGCAGATCGTGGTCAGGTGTGGGCTCAAATGGACAAGGCCTTGTGCCAGTCTTGTCCGCTGCTTGCTTACTGCGGAGTGCAACGAACGAAGTCGACGAAAGAGCCGAATGGGCGAATCAACTTTCGCCTGAAAGCGATCCGTTGTGCGACACGTCGTTGTTATGAACAGACGGAGGAATTTCGCAAGAAGTACCGCCTTCGAGCGGGGATCGAGAGCCTGAACAGTGCGTTAAAACGCAGGATGGGCCTCAAACGCCTTCGAGGCCGCGGAAAGAAGGCGATGCGACACGCGGTCACAATGAAACTCTCAGGATGGAACATCCTGAGAGCTGTTGAGGTATGTAATTACCGCAAGAAAATGGAGCGAAAGGCGATGGTTTCGGGTTGAAAATAAAGAAGAAGGGAGATCTGGGAGGAATAGGTTGTCGGCATATCGCAAAATCGCGATGCTAATAACAGAAACACTACCCCTAGGGGCCAGAACTCTTTTTTTATGGGCTGCAGCGGCGAATTTCCGCGCAACTTTTGTCCTCGGCGTCAGGAATGACGCGGGGGACAAAAGTCGGCTGGGAGTGTGAGACGGATTTCCTCCGGTTGAAAAACGCAGTGCTTTGGGGTGGTGGGTGCGTAAGTTGCCCGGGCTAAAGCCCAGGCTACGGTTTTTGTCCCTCGCGTCAGGAATGCCCGGGCTACGGTTGTGGGCGAACAACGAAAACAGCCCCGCGGCTTGCCGCGGGGCTGTGCATCTGACATCCGTCAACTCGCCATCATTTCCCGGTCAGGAAACTGACGGCCCGACTGTGACTGACCGGGGTGGCTGTCGCCGTATCCCGAATCATCTCGTCCACACTGCGGATGGGCGACGCACTGATCACGGTGGCATTTTCAGTGAACAGGCTGTCCACGGCAGCCATCAGAGCAGCGGCGTCCGATTCGCTGTGAGTGGCCTTGTACATGCGGCAGCGAGTATCGAGGAGCCCGAGGTCCGTCTCGGTGGTGACGATGCGGGCTGTCAGGTCTTCCACGTGCTGACGGATATCAGCGATGGTTCGAGTGTACTTTGCGATGGCTTCGTTGTAGCCATCAATCTGTGCCAGCAGGCTGGAGGTCTGTGCTTCGACGTCGTTCTTTGTGTAGGCCCGGCCACGGATCATGACGGGGAAACTGTCAGCCTGCCACGCGGCTCGGAAGTCCTGAGCGGCGTTGCTGGCGTAGCTGAGTTTCTCCTGCACTTCAGCGTGCAGGTTTTCGACATCCGCACTGCTGGTGCGCAGGCTGCTGCGGGTTTCGGTCATGGACCGCAGGTCGGCTTCTGCCTGCTGGCGGACGCTGGCAAAGAAGGCATCGGGATTGTCCTCGCACTGTTCCTGTGCAGTTTCCGGGGTGATGCCGGTGCTGCCCACCAGCTGAGCGGGGATGCCCCAGTAACCCAGCAGAGTGATGGCCGAAGCGATTGATGAAGCGAGCGTGATTTTCCGCATGGTTCGAGACTCCCTGAATTTCGTCTGTTGTTGTTGCCCAGTCGACATGACTGATGCTGCTGCAATCGGGAGGTGCTGAAATCGCAGGAGTTGCGCGGATTTTTCCGGGGGTGCGGCAGTTTGTTGCAGTTTGGGGTGGCTAAACGTAGCATTTGGGCCGAGTGGGTTTTGCGGAGAGTGTGACTGTGATGCGTTCGTCTGGTGCCACCATGGAAGATCAGTTCAGGACACAGCGCAGTGTGCCGGAACCATTGATGCGGCGCACATTGTCGGCTGACTATGTGGTTCTGCACCGTCTGGGTGGCGGTTCCAATGGTGAAGTTCTGCTTGCAGTGTGTCGAGAAACAGGAATTCGATATGCGGTGAAGCGGTTTAAGTCATCTGGTGACGAAATTTCGCCGAGTGTGCGGCGAGAGTTGCGAGTGCTGCGGTCTGCTGCCGGGGTGGCGGTGCCGGGTTTGCTGCGGCAGGCTGTGGATCAGGATGGGATTTATTTCGTATCGACGCTGGCCGAATTTGGAGATTTGGGTCGACGTCTGAGGTTGGCTGGTGGCTTGCCGTTGGCTGAGTTACTGCGGGTTGCGTGTCAGGCGACTGACGGGCTGATTGGACTGCATTCTGCGGGGTTCCTGCACAATGATCTGAAGCCAGGCAATCTTCTGTGGGCGGCGGACGATGGACGGCGGGGTGGCGATTGCGGAGTGATCCTGCTCAGCGATTTCGGAAGTGCGACGCGGATTGGGGAAAAGCCCGGGAAAGAGTTTACGGCCATGTATGCGGCTCCGGAGCGATCGGAGCAGGTCAGTGGACTGACGGACCAGTACAGTCTCGGGGCCAGTCTGCTGCAGTTGGTGACGGACTGTCGGCCGTTTTCGGTGGGTGCCGCGCTGCGTGTACTTCATGAGTGCGCGTTGGGTGAGGTGCTGAGACGTATGGTCAGCAATCGAGCTGAAGATCGGTTTGCGGATCTTGGTCAGGTGAGAGGGGCATTCCGTAGTTTGTATGACGGGTTGCAGAGTTCGGAATTTGTGGTGCCGCGTCCGCATGAAGATCTTGAGCTGACTGCGGCTGATATGCCACCGGCCCAGCGACTGTGGCACGATTTTCTGGGACTGGCACTGCCGTGGACGGATCAGCATGGAACACGGTTTCGCTGCGTGCCGGCGGGTGGATTTCGTCTGGGGCAGACAGAGACACTGGAGACGTTGCGAGCATGCGGACTGGAGACGGGCGATGCAGACTGGACGAGGCAGTTGCTGCAGGAGGGGCCACCACGTGACGTCCGGATTGTCACATCCTTTCTGATGGCCGATGCGGCCGTTACGGTCCGTCAGTTTGCCGAGTTTGTTCGGCGGACCGGGTACTGCGTGACGGCCCGTCGTGGAATTCGACGCTGGCTGAGTGGGGTGGGGGGTGTTGCGGGGGACGAGTCCCTGGAATTGTCGGGTGAGCACCCGGTGGTGAATGTCTCCTGGTACGATGCTCGGGCGTTTATTGACTGGCTGAATCAAACTGCGGAACAGGTTTGCGGCCGGGCGATCAGGTATCGTTTACCGACTGAGTGGGAATGGGAGTATTGCTGTCGAGCGGGGACGGAGACGCGATTTTTTTCGGGCGACAGTCTGAGTGATCTTCAGGTGGTGACTCGATCCGTTGCGGGTTCAGGAGTTTTTCCCATTCGCAGTTTTGGGGCCAACTGGCTGGGGATTCATGATCTGACCGACAACGTGTGTGAGTGGTGTGACAACTGGTATGATGCTGAACTTCATCGAGTGCCGGATCTTCATCGTGCGCAGTCTTCTGGCGTCTTTCGTGACGGCTGTCGGGCTGTACGTGGCGGATCGTGGCACAGTCCGAAGATGTATCAGCGATCAGCGTCTCGATCGGGCATGCGACCGTCGGAGTGGAATTCCTGGACGGGATTTCGACTGGTATGTGATGTACCGGACCTGCTGCGTGACCCGCGTGGTCATCAGCGGTGACTGACTGCGGGTCTGAAGCGGCGTTGCCGCAGGAGTCGGCGAGCAGTCGCGCCTGCGATCCACAGAGATACTGCGATGCTGCAGGGGACGATGACTGTGAGCTTGCCGGCAGTGTCCGCCGACGCCAGCAAATGTGGCAGTGGCGATGCCGCTGCTGGTCGGGCTGCAGCGGTGGCAGCCATGGCAGCCGGTTCGCGTGTATCCGACAGGTCGCGAATGCCATTAACGTAGTCGGCGGGAGACTGCAGAAACAGGGTTAATGAGCCGCCCACTGCCAGTTTGAATCTGTTCCGATAAGTCCATTGCAGGAAACGAGGATCACTGGATTTTGCCAGCACGTCCAGCAGTGGCAGCAGATCGGCAGAACCCGCGCCAGCCCGGTGCAGGATGTCATTCAGATAGACCAGTTTTTCAGCTGACAAATTCAGTGCATATTCGGTGTGCCTTGTCGAAACAGCGAGGAACTTTTCGGCCTCTGCCCCGTGCTTCAGCAGCAACCGTGCGGTGGGTTCAGGTGCGGCCGCAGTGGTGACCAGTTTGAGCCAGCGAGGATTCCGCTGGATGATCTGGAACTTGTCACCTGTTTTGAGTGCAAGTTCGGCAGCAAGTCGGGGCGATGAATGTGGCGTGGACTTCCCGGCATGGCGAGCGATCGATTCTGTCACATCGCCGACCTCGTCGGCAGAGTTCGCTGTCATCTTTGCTGCGCCTTTCAACAGCTTGAGTCCGCTGGCGGGGACCTGCCCGCAACAGGGCGAAACCAGACAGCACAGCAGAACCGTCTGCAGCAGAACCCGCAGGGAATTTTTCATCTGACGGAGGCTCCTGCCGAGGTGTGCGCCACCTGCTGATTGTGCAGCGTCAGAACGCTGTCCAGCATGCCTTGGCGGATAGTCTGCAGGCCGTGACACAGGCTGCCGGCTTTCGGATTGTCACTATCGCCAATCACGGTCTGCTGCAGGTCGGTCAGATGTGCCAGCAACTTTGCCTGCAGTTCACCCTGCGGGTCGCTGTACCAGTTCCATATGGTGCTGACCAACTGGTCAAACAGGATGCCGGCTGCAAGGCTGATTCCGGCCGTAGCAGGAGTCGCTGCCGCACCGACGGCCGTACCGCTGGCGGTTCGCACGATTCTGAAAGCCACTGCAGACACGATCTGTGACGCGATTTCGGTTGTCAGAGCCGATTGCAGCATCTGCTGCTGCAGTTCGGTCGACGACTGCAGCGAACGAAACAGCGCCTGTTCCACTTCTTCAGCCACAGGCAGCTGCGTGGCAATATCAGGGCCCAGTTCCAGCATCAGTGCGTTATTCGTCTCGGTTACTGACTCTGCAAACCGCTGACGCAGAATCAACTGGAAGTTCTGAATTTCAGATTCAAATTGAGCTGACAACTGCTCAGCGCTGAACAGATGCTTCCTGAACGAGTGCAGTGTGCGGTTTTTCCACTGGTTCGGGTCCAGCCAGGGTACATGCGAAAGCACAAACCTTCCGGTACTTCGGTACCCATTGACGTCCTCACAGAAGGGAGCCACGCCATGTTGCTTTTCAGAAAAATACAGTTCCATCCGCAACGCAGACAGTTCGACCAGGTCCTGCGTGCTATCACCAAAGTTTTTCGCCAGGCGCACAAAATAGTGCTTATCGGGCTGCCATGCCGGTGGCGCCACTGCCCGCTGATCAGCAGTCTCGGCCCTGGGCTGCGGAAGCGCGGCTGCGCTGCCGCGCCCCACTGTGGGATTCCGCAGGCAGTGTGCAAAAATTGTGCAGACCAGCATCAGCAGCATCACGGCGACCACAGCGGTCAATGCCGATGATTGTGCTGAGCCGGCTGTTGTGGCAGCTGACGCCGGTGCAGCGGCCGAATCCAGCGTGCGATTGTGGGCAGGATGCATTGGCAGAACCCTTACAAATTGCTGCAGCAAACAGGACGCAGAACACGCAGCATATTCATAGTGTATGCTGATCTTCACCGCAGCATTCGGAATGTCAAGCAGTTTTTTCGAAAAGGCGGGGGTTGAGTGGGCGCTGCGGGAGTCTGTGGTTTGGAGGGAGTCCCGTGTGAAAGAGTTGGCGATACAGGGATTTGACCACCATTGCCGACGTTGTCTGGCACGATACTCCCGGCTGGTTTGATCGCTGCCTCGCGTCTGCTGGGGGGGCTGATGATTGACACTTTCCCCGGGGCGGCAGACTTGCAGAATTGGTAAGCATGATATAGGCTACTCCAGTAGTCACCCTGGGTGCGAGTTGTTTGCACGGAGAGTTCGATGGCGTCAGAGCACAACGACCATCAGATGCTGACTGAAGAACGCATTATCCCCGACAGTTGGCTGCGGAAGCATGTGTCACTGCCGACCAAGTCGCGGGAGGAGTTTTTTGACATCGAAAATGCCTGCGGTCAGGGTGGTTTCGGGTCTGTACAGAAAGCGTATGATCGAACTTTGCACAGGTTTGTCGCGATCAAACAGTTGCTGGCTCAGCAGAATGGATCATTGGACCAGATCCGGTTGCAGCAGGAGGCGATTACCAGTTCTCGGATCTGTCATCAGAATGTGGTACAGGTTTACGAGGTCAACACAGACTCAAAGGGGCCGTACATCGTGCTCGAGTTTGTTGATGGTGCCAGCCTCGAAGACTTGCTGACCAGGGATGGAGCCTTCGATCTGCAGCGTTTGAAGCCAATTGTCGATGGTGTTTGTGCAGGCTTGACGGCGGCCTACAGAGTTATAAAGTGCCATCGGGATATCAAGCCAGCCAATCTGCTGTTGTCGAGAGGTGGGGTCGTAAAGATCGCTGATTTCGGAATCGCAAGTCTGCTCAAATCCGTGGAACCGGGCCAGGATTCTCGATACATCGGCACGCGAGGCTTTATTGCTCCGGAGCTTTACGCTAACCCTGAGCTCGCCGGTACGTTGAGCGACTTATGGAGTTTGGGCGTGACCGTGCATCGACTTCTGACCGGAAAAGCACCCCAGGAGCATGGTTCGCTTGACTTCAACGGGCTCGCGCCCGGGGTTGGACGATTTCTGCAAAAAGCGACCCACTCCGAGCCTGCCCAGCGTTTTCAGACGCCGGGTGAGTTTCGGGACAGTTTTCTTCGTGCGGCAGAGTCGGGGAAGCCTGCGCTGCGGGGTGCACGCGGCAGCAGGCCAGTTCGAGCCTCAGCGACTGTACCTGCGGCGATCGTCACTAGCAAATCGGATGACAGAAGACTGATTACGTATCTAAGTTGGACAATCGCTGCGGTGACAGATGAGCACCTGCAGCGTCTGTCGGATTTCACAAGGGAGGGCGTGTATCCACTGGCGATGCAGAAGGACCTGCGACATATCAATCTGAGTGAATCGGGAATCACTGATAGAAGCCTTATGCTCCTTGCAAAGCTGCCGATGCTCAAGCACCTCGACGTGTCGCGCACAAGGGTGACAGATGTGGGGGTTGAACATCTGCCGCAGTCGAAGACACTTTCTGAACTGAGTCTGAGACTTTGTCCGATCACAAACAGGTCAATCGAAATTCTCGCTGGCGTCCCGACTCTTACAACACTGCGACTGGCCGGCACTGCGGTCGATGACGAATGTCTCGATGATCTGCAGCGCATGTCACAACTCAGCCAACTGGAGTTGAAGAAGACTCAGGTCAGTGAGGCTGGACTGGCTTTGCTGCGTAGAAACTGTCCTCAGTTGAGGATTCTGTCATGAGTGCGAAACCGTCGCAGCCACAGAAAGTCGAGTTGGTGGGGACTGGACCTGCAAAAGGCCGGAGTACCATAGCGACAGGGGGGGGCTTGCTCCGCTGCGGCCGCAGTTTTGAGCAGCTTGATCCACGGCATAAAGACGTTACGTGTCGCAGATTCGTCTCCTGCCAGTCCTGTCAGACGCCGTATCTCGCGATCAACTGGCACAAAAATTGCGTCACAGTTGGGGACGATGGGGT
>Ga0255093_1000255_pt1 | contig 26377 bp, 19 predicted proteins | sample Colum_Law_RepA_8_2_FD_188437 | JGI IMG/M metagenome (GOLD analysis project Ga0255093, IMG submission 188437) | Freshwater microbial communities from Columbia River, Oregon, United States - Colum_Law_RepA_8d | ecosystem: Environmental > Aquatic > Freshwater > River | place: USA: Oregon...
ACCTGTTCCGTCTGCTGTGGATGGAGGGCACTGGCGGCGCGAACGTGGAGTGGTTCACGGTCAACGCCGACGGTACTCGCGCGCTGGTCAACGGCACGCAAGCCGGTGCCCTGCGCTCCTTCCGCCGCCGCACCGTCGCCGAGCCCGGTGGTGGTTCCACGACTCCGCTGGCTTTCTCCAGCATCGTGCGCAACGCCAATGGCTCGATCACGCTGACCTGGACCGGTGGTGGCACCCTCCAGTCCAGTGCTTCGATCCAAGGTCCTTGGACCGATGTCGCCGGGGCTACCAGCCCCTTGACCCTGACTCCGGATCAGGCGTCGCAGTTTGCCCGCCTGCGCCGCTAAACGGCCCGGTGTGAATCATCACGGAGGGGTCCATGGGTTCTCCATGGGCCCCTCCTTTATTCTTGTTGGAAACCTCAAATGCACCCCAAAGAATTCCAAACCATGCATGCGAAATCGCAATTTCCGATGATTGTGATTTGGTTGTGGATTCATGGGGCCGTTGCCACTTCGGGAGTGTTGGCGGGTGACCGGTTGGTCGATTGGATTTGGCCCTTGGTTCAGCCCCCTTCCTCGTTGCTGGCGACCAACCTCCCCCAGGCCGAACGGACCAACGGATATGTGGGTTCGGCCCAGTGCAGTGCTTGTCATGCCGAAGAGCATTCCGCCTGGCATCGGTCTTATCATCGGACCATGACCCAGCCCGCTATGGCCGAGACGGTGCTCGGGCGTTTCGAGGGGCAGACCATTGAAGTTGGAGGCCTTGATTACCGGGTATTTCGTGAGGAGGGTGGCTATTGGGCCGAGATGCCGGATCCCGATCTGATGATGCAAGCCGAGTCTTCGAAGAAGCCCGTGGACCGGCGGAAGATCCCCAGGGTGCGTCGACCCGTCGTCATGACCACGGGCTCCCACCACTACCAGACTTATTGGGTGGCCAGCCAGCGGGTGCCAGGTCTGCTCCAGACCTTGCCGCTGGTTTATTTGATCTCCGACCAGCGCTGGATGCCTCGCGACGAGGCCTTCATGCGAGGGCCCGAGGACCGGCAACGGCTCATCATCCAGTGGAATCATCAGTGCATCCGTTGTCATAGCACTGCGGGGAATCCGGGTCTGGATGAATCCAGCGGTCTGCTCAAAACAAAAGTCGGGGAGTTAGGAATTTCCTGCGAGGCCTGCCACGGGCCCGGTGAGAAGCATGTGAATGAGCGGCGAACCCTGCAAACGGACCCTGCTCAGAATGGCCCGCCCGCCTACGACCTGATCAATCCCTCCAAGCTCGACCACCGGAGATCCAGTGAGGTGTGCGGTCAATGCCACGGTGCGTACATCCTGCGTCCAGACCAGTCCATGCGATTCGCCACCAATGGCCCGGCTTATCGTCCCGGCGATCGCCTTTTCCAGACGCGCTATGAGGTGAAGCATCCGCGGGTCGATCCGAGGCCGGAACGCGTTGCAGACTACCGGCGCAATCCCGATTTCTTTCGTGAGCAATGGTGGGATGACGGAACCATTCTGGCGGGAGGTCGTGAGTTCAATGGATTGGCCGCATCCAAATGTTTTACGCGAGGCACTTTGGGCTGCGCCACGTGTCACACCATGCACGGGCCTGATCCCGACGACCAACTGAAACCCGCTGGGGCGACCCCGCAGTCTTGCATCACTTGCCACACCGAACCTCGGTTCAAGGACCAGATCTCTGAACACACCCACCACCTCAAGGAATCCGAGGGTTCCAACTGTCTCAATTGCCACATGCCTCACACGACTTACGCGTTGTTCAAGGCCATCCGCTCCCACCAGATCGAATCCCCGAGCAATGAACGGTTGTCCCGTTATGGGACACCCAATGCATGCAACCTGTGTCATTTGGATAAGACCTTGGCTTGGACGCGCGACAACCTGTTTGTCCAGTACGGGCAGAAGCGATACCCATTGACGGCCGAGCAGGAGCGCATCTCGGCCGGTGCACTCTGGATGCTCCAAGGCAATGCGGCCCAAAGGGTGATCGCTGCGTGGCATAGCGGCTGGAAACCCGCGTTGCAAACCTCGGGGACCAATTGGATGACACCCATCCAGGCGCAGTTGCTTTCCGATGATTACGCGGTCATCCGTCGCGTGGTTTCCAAGGCGCTTTCACCGAATCCGGACTTCGATGCGGCGGCGTATGATTTCATGGCCCCGACCGAGAAATTGCGGGGCAGCAGCCAGCAGGTGCTTCAAAAATGGTTGGAGAGCAAGCAACCCAAGCAGCGGACGGGTCCAGCTGTTTTGATCGGATCCGACGGTACGTGGAACAACGCGGAGTTGGAGTCATTGCTGGGCAAACGCGACCAGCGCTCCATCACCATCCAAGAGTGATCAGTTCGGGTTGTCGAGCGGGTCCAGTGTCCAGACGACGCGGGTTTGTGGTACAAACGCCTTGCCGAGATTCGGGCTGCCGGCCGCCGTATCGATCACCTGATTGCCGCGGAGATTTTCGGCGTGTCCGTCGGCGAAAACCAAGTTCCCACTGCCCGAGTGCCGGGCCGAGAAGCGGTTGGCGAAGGCATGCGGCTGTCCGTTATAGGCCGATTGATTGGGGTGGAACTTGAGCTCGTCGGGCATTCCCGCCTCGGTGAAGACCACTGTTTGAGAGGTCATTTGGATCGCGGACAGCTTGGAGGGTTCCCCATTGCGGATGAGTTTGGAATTCATCGCGAGCGAGAAGAACGGGGATGCCTTGCGGACCGTGGGCACTGGTAATTTCGCCGCGGGGCAGGTCAAGAGCGAAGCCTTCTCGTAAAAGGCTTGTCCATTGGTCGCGTAGTCACGAACGGGCCGTAGCCCGATGCGCGGCGGGATCGCATTGCACCAAAGATCCGCATTGTTGGTGCTCTGCGCCTGAAGCCAGGTCAGCTGGTCCTGGCTGAAGGGTTTCTCCCGGGGGAGGTAATCGAGATTGTCCTCCGTATAGAGCATCAATCCGAGACCCCATTGTTTCTGCTGATTGAGGCAAGAGATGCGCAGAGCGCTGCCTTTGGCACGCGCCAGCGCCGGCAGGAGCATGCCAGCCAGGATGGCGATGATCGCGATAACCACCAGCAGCTCGATGAGGGTGAACCCGTCAGAGCGAGAACCGAGCTGTGGATGGCAACGGAAGCCCTTCATTGCACCTCCACTCGAAAGAGTCCGACAGAGGCGTTGTTGGGGTCCAAGAGGATGGAGAAAGTGACGGGTCCGGCGACGGTGGCTGCCTGAGGTTCGCCCTCGTTGATCCAAGAGCCACTGGCCTCATTGCGGCGTTGCAGCCGGTAGGTGCGACCCGAATCGCCGGAGAGGGTGACCTTCAGGGTCACCTCGGTTTGCGTGATGGTCAGAACCGGAGGCGTTGCTGGGGGCGCGATCGTTCCGGCCTTGATGCGGCCCGGGGACCCCCATTCCTTGACGCCTTCCAGAGTGGCGGGAGCTTGGAACACGCCGTTGACGTCCAGCACGCTGAGTTGGCCGAACTCGCGCGTGTCCGGATTGAAATTGAAGCTGATGCCCGGATCGCCGGCGGGGAAATCCACTCCGTCGATGGTGTCCGCGTTGGCCGTGGCCGTGGCGCTCCAGAGGCGCAAGGCGTCGCCGCCGGAACTCAGTCCGATGCCGCTCCCGGTGTAGGTCACGATCTTCAGGCCGGTCGGGAGGTTGTTGGTACCCCACCAGGCGCGGAACTGGTCCGGGGTGAGTCGTTCCACAAACACGATGGATTCGCCGGGTAAGATCACCAAATTGGTATCTGCGACGGTGAGGGCGCTGCCGAGGCTCGCGCTGTTGTCATCAAAGCGCCAGCCGGTCAAAGAGATGGGAACCGGCGAGAAGGAAGTGATTTCCCACCAATCTTCGGGCGCGAAGCCCACCCGATCGATGAAGGCCGGATCCAATGTCGTGCGCGCACTGCTCACTTCGGTGATGCGGATGTCTGGCCGACCTAGAACATTCAAAGTCACCGAATGGGAGATGGCGCCGCTGGCGTTCGATGCGCTGACGGAGTACTGGCCCGATTGAGCGGAAGTCACCGAGTTCAAGGTCAGGGTGGCTGTGGTGGCTCCGGAGATGGGTTTTCCATTGAAGGACCACTGGTAGGCGGGTTCCGGCACTCCAGAAGCGGTTGCGGAAAACGTGGCTACGCCCCCGATGAGAACCGTCAATTCCGACGGTGTTTGTACCCAGCGCGGAGCGGACGGCGCTGCAGCGATTTGGAGTCGTGCATCGGTGCTGGTCAGGGTGGCCAAGCCATTGTCGAGTTGAACCGAATACAAACCGCTGAACTGGGGTTGGGCATTCGAAACGGTGAGACTGGGCCCGGTTTCGCCCGGGATGGGTGTGCCGTTGAAACGCCACTGATAGCGGGGCCGAGGCAAACCGGCGACCTCCAGCGTGAAGGTGGCAGGATCACCCGGATTGACCGTTTGGTTGGCTGGTGGGGTGGTGATGGTGAGCGGGATACTCGGGCCGGCGATGCCTGGCGAACCCCAGTCCCCATTGTCCGTCGCGGAGAAGGCGCCCGGGACTTCAACCGTGGTCCGGGCTGTCAGGAGCCCGGTCTTGGGATCACTGGTGAAGCTGGAGAAATGGGTCCCAGTGGCCGCGAAATCCACCGACACGGCGGGCGATGCTCCCGATGCGGCTGCAGCATCCCAAAGGCGGATGCCGTCGCCGGTCGAACTGAGCCCAATGCTTGCGGCCGTGTAGCTGATGATTTGAAGCGATGGTGACAGAGCAGGGCCCCACCACGAGCGGAAAGCAGCCGCATCGATGTCCTGCACAAAAACAACGGATTCGCCGGGAGAAAGGGTGAGTGCGCCCAAGGTCACTGCTCCGTTGGTCAGGCCTCCGTTGGAATCGTTGAAGCGCCAGCCGAGCAAATCGATCGGTGCCGTTCCGTAATGGGTGAGTTCAAACCAGTCGGCGTGCAGTGTGGGAGTGCCGTTGGTGGACTGGCTGGAGTGCACCTCGGTGATGGCCAACTGGGCGCGCATTTCCATGCCCATCAGCATGAGTGCCACTGCGGCCAGAACGGATCGGATCAGCATTTGAGCGGTCATTGGAGGAACGATTGGAGGTGGGCTTGGCTCGATAAAACCGAGGCTGCATCGAAGCCAAATATCTCTAGATGATGATGAGTCGTTCCCGCCTGAACAGTGACGCTCTGGTGACAACACGGTGACAAGCGTCCAGACAATCGGGTGATACATGGTTCCGGGGTTTCAGGTCTCACCTAAAATCGGCGTCACGGCCGGGTGAGCGGCGTGTGACAAGTTGCGGAAAATGGGGGTATTTCCATCAGGGCCTCTCCCATGCGAATGCGGTGTCCGGTTTGAAGATGCGGGCAGACCTTGAAGCCGGCCGGCGCGAACAGAATGATGGTGGAACCGTGTTCGAACCATCCCAGTTCTTCGCCTCGCTTCACGGGTGTGTTGCAGGGGATTTCGCGAGGTCCTTTCCAGCCTTGTCTCAGCAGGAGGTTCAGAAAGTGCAGTCGGATCGAGGCTACCAGAATGGCGGCCACGGCCACCAAAGCGATCGGACGCCCATCGGCCAGGCGCAGTCGCACCACGGCTCGCTCGTTTTTGCAGAAGAGGTTTTTGACTCGTCGGAGGGCAATGGGATTGACGTTCCAGGTGTCCCCCGAAATGGAGGTCACTTTTTCAACGGAGCCCGATTCCGGGCTGTGGAAACGGTGGTACATGTCCGAGGTCAATCGAAGGGTGATGAAGCTTCCGTCTTGGAAATCCGCGGCGGCTTCGGTGCTGCCGAAAAGATCCTCGATCGAGTAGGGGAATCCCTTCGCTTGGAATGCCTGCATTCCACGGACGGAACCCCAGGCGCCGACGATGCCATCACAGGGGCTGACCAGGATTTTGGGATCCGGATTCACCGGCCGCATTCCGGGTTTCAATTCGCGGGTGAAACATTCCTGGAGGCTGTTGAATCGTTGATCCTTGGATTCACTCAGGTCGAGGTCGGTGAAGAGCTGCCACAAGGCAATGGAAGCCCGTGTCAGCAGTGGGCTTCGAATACTGCTGAAGCGGCCCATGGCATGAGTCAGCAGGGACCGTGGCACCCGATTGGTCAGCAGAAAGTTCAAATCCTCCTGCAGCAACAGTCGGTCGCGGAGGGTACGCAGTCGGCTGGCAGAGTTGCCGCCGCTGTGGGTCGACACATCAAATTTGTTTTTTTTCATGTCTGAATTCCTGAATCCTTCGTGGTTTGCCTTGATCCCTGCTGCCGGTGCGCTGGCATGGGGTCGGAGGCGCCTGCAACTCTCCTTTGCCAAACATCCGTCGCTGGCGGGGCACTCCCGATGGGCCAAGCGGATCACCCGCTGGATTCCTGGATATGCCTACGGGGATGAAGAGGTGTTCCGCGCCGACGGAGCTTCCGAAGCGGTGGAAGCATCCCGTCGACAGGGGTTCTTCCGTCTGGCGGGGCAGTTTGCCGGGCATCATCCGCGATCGATCATCCAGTCGACGGAGGCATCGCGTCACATCTCCGACCTCCAGTTCACCCGAGCCTATCGGGTGCCGTTCCAATTCAGCCCGTACGTGCGGGCTCATTTGAAACTGGGAGGATTTGTCGAGTCGTCGGAGGGCGTGCAAATCACGGATCTGGACGGGCGACGCTACCTGGATTTGACCGGTTCTTACGGGGTCAATGTCATGGGCTATGACTTCTATAAGTCGTGCATGGAGGAGGCGATGCGGCGCGTTCAGGCTTTGGGTCCCGTTCTGGGCAGCTTGCATCCCTGCACCGCCTGGAATGCGGAACGCCTTTGCCGCATTTCGGGCAAGGACGAGGTGTCGTTCCACATGTCTGGCACCGAAGCCGTCATGCAGGCGGTGCGCTTGGCGCGCTACCACACCGGACGCAAGCATCTGGTTCGGTTTTGCGGCTCCTATCATGGATGGTGGGACGATGTTCAACCCGGCCCGGGAAACCCCATGCCGCCCGGTTGCACGTATACGCTGAAGGAAATGGATGCGGACACGCTTCGGGTGCTTTCCACACGCAAGGATATCGCTTGCGTGCTGGTCAACCCCCTCCAGGCGCTGCATCCGAACCGTCCAGCTCCGGGTGACTCGACATTGGTGGATAGCTCCCGCAAAGCCGGCTTCGATCGCCAGCGCTACACCGAATGGCTGCGGTCCTTGCGCGAGGTGTGCACGCAACGCGGCATCGTCCTGATTTTCGATGAGGTGTTTTTGGGGTTCCGACTCGCTCCTGGCGGGGCACAAGAATACTTCGGCGTTGATGCCGACATGGTCACCTACGGTAAAACCCTGGGCGGCGGATTCCCGGTCGGTGTCGTTTGCGGTCGTCGCTCCCTGATGGGGCGCTACCGCGAGGATCGACCTGCCGACATTTGCTTTGCCCGCGGCACGTTCAACTCGCACCCGTATGTGATGGCCGCGATGCAGGTTTTCCTGGAGCGCTTGGAAACGCCCGAAGTGCGCGGATGGTATGACGGTCTGGACGAGCGCTGGAATCAACGCGCTCGGAGCCTCAACGAACGCCTCTCCACGGCGGGCCTGCCCGTGCGAGTGGTCAACCTCTCGACGGTCTGGACGATCTTGTATGAGGTCCCCAGCCGTTATAATTGGATGTTCCAGTTCTACCTCCGTGCCGAAGGGTTGGCGCTGAGTTGGGTGGGCAGCGGTCGACTCATCTTCAGTCTCAACTATTCCGAAGATGATTTTCAGGCGGTGACCGAACGATTCATCCGAGCCGCTTTGGCGATGCAGCAGGACGGTTGGTGGGCGCAAGTTCCTGGCTTGGACAACCGATCCATCCGGCGGAAAATCCTTCGGGAGATGCTGGGGAAGGTTCGAAAGAAACCCTCGGATCCAGTCACCTCCCGGTGAAACGCCAAGCAAACCGCCCCGTCGGAACAACGTGTTCCGGATCAATGGGTCGATTGGGCGTGATCCATGGGGTCGATGAGTTCGCCCCGCAGGAGTGCCAGCGGTGAACGCCAGTACAGCAGGATGTCGTGGAACGGATCGGTCATGATCTTCAGTGCCCAGACCAGTCCGGTGGTCACGTCGCGCAAGAAGAACAGGTGGACCGTGCGGAAGATCAATCCGCCGATGCCGATGTAGAACCAGATCAGTCCGAGGCTCTTGAGGTAACCTCCACGGATCGTTTCCTCATTCAGTAGACCCAAGAAATTGGGGCTGAAGTAGAGCACCGCTGGCGCCGCGGCCCACAGGGCCATGAGCACCACCTTGCGGCGCAGGTTGTAGCCGATCTTGATGTCCTCCTTGTGCTCGTGGGTGGCCCGATTCACATGGTCATAGCCACGCGGTTCAAAGAAAAAATGTCCGGACTGGCGCGAGGTCATCGAAATGCCCCAAGCGATCAGGGCCGAGAGGGCTGGATCAATAAACAGGAACACGTAGGAGACCACGAAGGACATCGCGCTGAGGAGGTGCAGCGATTGGTTGATGCGGCTGTGGTGGTAGTAGCGGTGGTCGTCCCAGCGTTGGATGCGCAACGCTTCGAGGTAGTGGGAAAACGGAGCGGTCATGATGCGATTCATGGGGGTGTTGATGATGCAGACCGTTGGATCGGTCTGGTTTCGATTTCAATGAGGTTGTGTGAAGCTCCGGTGGCGGTCCTGTTTCGATACCGAAATATCGACAATCTGCCATCGGTTCGTTGCTCAGTTGATGCTGGATGGGAAAGTGATCGAGGGGGCCCCAGCCAAGTCGGAACAAAACATCCCGCATCCAGCGCGACCCTTGCGGATTGCCTTGGTGACTGAGACCTATCCACCCGAGATCAACGGGGTGGCGAGCACGGTGGCGCAGTTGGTGGCTGGCTTGTTACTTGCGGGACATTTCGTTGAGGTGACGCGGCCTCGTCAGCCCAAAGTCGATGGTTTGCCCACGACAACGACAAGCCCTAGGTCGGGTGGAAAGGGAGGCGGCGATGGATCACCACAGAGCGAGCCGAATCGTTTTTCGGAGCGACTCACCTCTGGCATTCCCATTCCGCGGTATCCGGAACTCAAACTGGGGCTTCCTGCCACCCATCGCTTGGAACGGGATTGGAAGGCGCAACCGCCAGACATCGTACACATCGCCACCGAGGGTCCGCTGGGATGGTCGGCGTTGCGCGTGGCACGTCGGTTGGGTCTTCCCGTGGTTTCGGAGTTCCGAACCAACTTCCACGCCTACAGTGCCCACTATGGCATCGGGCCTCTCCGCCGTTGGGTTTTGGGTTACCTGCGGCATTTTCACAATCGGTGTGCCTTCACCATGGTTCCGACGGCGGGATTGGTCGCGGAATTGGCGTCGTCGGGTTTTGAGCGATTGAAGGTGGTGGCCCGTGGTGTGGATGCCAGCCGCTTTCACCCTTCCCGCCGATCTCAAGAATTGCGGTCCTCTTGGGGTGCGGGCCCATCCACGCTGGTGGTGGTGGCGGTTGGCCGCGTTGCACCGGAGAAGAATCTCGACCTCCTGGTCTCGGCGTTTCGAAAGATCCGCACCGTCCAACCGGACGCCCGCTTGGTCGTGGTGGGTGATGGTCCCTCCCGGGTCTGGTTGGAAACCGAGACACCCGACGCCGTGTTTGCTGGGCGGCGACTCGGCGAGGATTTGGCGGCCCATTATGCCTCGGCGGACTTGCTGCTTTTCCCCAGCCTCACCGAGACCTTTGGCAATGTGACTCTCGAGGCCATGGCCAGCGGTGTCGCGGTGCTGGCCTTTGATTACGGTGCCGCAGGCCAAAGCGTGGTCTCCGGGGTTCATGGTTGGACGGTGCCCTACGGTGACCGGTCCGCCTTTGAGCGTGCCGCTGAGTGCGCGGTGGCCGACTGGCCGCATCTTCGGAAGTTGGGTTCACAAGGTCGCCAAGTTGCCGAAACGATGGCATGGACCGAAATCGTGGCTGAAGTGCTGTCCATTTACTCCGAAGCCGCTCGCTCTGTTCGTTGCAGAGGGCTTCAAACGTAACATTTGGCGACTTGCCGCGATCGGGATCTGGGGGCACACCATGGGGACCGTTGTTTCCTTTTCGTCACACAATTGTCTCGAGATTGAAAATATCGACCACCTCCCGATGAAAGTGACTAAAACCTCCAAAGCCCTCGCTATCTGCATTTCCGCCCACCAAAAGGTCGAGCAGCGGGTGGCGGCTCTGGTGAAAGCGGCCGAAGCCACCCACGCCGAACACCGAAAGGCGAAGGCGGCCTACAAAGCCGCCAAGAAAGCCGCCCGATCGGCCAAGATCGCTTGGCACAGGGCCCGGGTGCTGGCTCGGGAGGGACAGGCTGCTTTGAATAAGTCCTCCAAGCGGTTGGCCAAGCTCAAGAGTCAGTCTCCTCCGAAGCCCAAGGCCCCATCGGGCCGATAGTTTCCGCCGAACCCGAGTTTCCACGTCCGATTGTGGACCGTGGAAGCGCTTATTTCAGGGGCGTGTCTGATCGTCGGAAACCGGGGTTGCTGAATTCCCTGAGGCGTTTGATGCCCAACGTTTGCGCAACACGGCAAACCCAATGAGGGCCGCCGCCGCCGCTGCTGCACTGGTGGCGGGTTCAGGAACCGCAGAAAAACCGGTCGGAGTGGCCGTCCCGGAGAAACTGATATTGTCGAATCGCACCGGGCCGGATCTGGTATAACTACTCCCCAATTGGGAAGCGCTGTAGGAGTTCAAGCCTGGTGAAAAACTGGAAACGATTTGGACGTACAAGTTGCCTTGATTATCCGATCCGGAGGGCAGGTTCACGGACCGGGTATACCAAGTGTTCGCACTGCCGGTGACCGCTGGAGTGATGGTGAAGACTTGTGCGGTTTGAAAGGTGCCGTTGCCGGTCGACCACAATACGGATTGGGAGTTTGCGGCCTCCATTCCCTGTCGAACATTGTACGAAAGGGTGATTCCAGTAAACCCGATGGTTGAAACCTGCATTTCAATGCCGGCCGTCAAGTTTCCTTGTCCTTGATCCGGGTAATGAGCAGTTCTCCATCCGACATTTTCATCGTCAAAACCGCCGGCAAAAGTTGCCGCCGTGCCGCCAATTAATGATATCGACCCAGTTCCAGACGAAGGGGCGATGGTCGCCGCATCAAAATCCCATCGAGTGATCAGGATTTGAGCTTGTGATGAGGTTGCTACCGACAGGAATCCATAAAATAAAAAACGGCTGAATTGATTGTTCAAAACAATGAATGAACTGTCCAAACAGTGCCTTAAAGGCGAAAAAATAAATCTCATGTACCAAACAGGATCTCTAAAAATGGAATAAAGCTAATCTGGTAATTGAAACTGAGCGCGGCGTGAAAAGACCAAAATGAGTATCACTTGTCAAACATTGATAAAACAAAGTGCCTGAATTATTTCAATACCCGTTAGAAAACGTTTGTTTTAGAGTTTTTTGCGATGTGTCAGGTGATCCAAAACGGGGGTGTTTTTGAGGTGATCGTCATTGGCGGTGGTATTATGGGTATTGCCATTGCTGCCGTGGAGGCTGAGCGAGGTCGCCGAGTGTTGCTGCTGGAGCGGGAAGAGCACCCCGTCGGGGCTTCGGTACAGAACTTTGGCCTGCTCTGGTGTCTGGGGCAGCCCGCGCACCTCTGGAAACGGGCCTTGCGAACCCGCGCCCGCTGGTTGGAATTCGCCTCACAAGCGGGATTTCATGCATCGCCCAACGGGTCCATTCATCTCGCCCATTCCGAGTTGGAGGTGGCCGTGCTGAAGGAGTTTTTGGAGCACGCGCCGGAAGGTTTCCAAGGGCATTGGCTTCAAGCGGAGGAAATTCCGGCCCGTTGCACCGCGGTGCGGCGTAACCGGTTGACGGGCGGCATATGGAGCCCCCACGAAACAACCGTGGATGGTCGTGAAGCCGTGCCGCGCCTCCTGGAGTGGCTTCAGCGCGCACGGGGGGTCGAGGTTCGATTCGATGCCGCTGTCTCTCGGGTTGAAGCACCGGAGGTGGTTTCCGCCGCTGGAACCTTCCGAGCCGATCGGATCTACGTCTGCACCGGCGCCGAGTTGCGCATCCTTTTTCCGGACGTTTATCGAGCATCGGGAATCACCAAAACCAAACTGCAAATGTGGCGGACACGACCCCAGCCCGGAGGGTGGCGTTTGGGGCCATCCCTTTGCGCGGGATTGACTTACTTGCACTACGCGGCGTTCGCCGACTGCCGTTCGTTGCCGACCTTGCGGGCTGAATACGAGCGGACGCATGCCGAACACCTGGCCCACGGAATCCATGTCCTTTTGGCGCAAAATGCCCTGGGAGAAGCCATTGTTGGCGATACGCACCACTACGCGCAGACCCACGATCCGTTCCTGCACGATTCCCTGGACCGACTCATTGCCGACTACCTGAACACCTTCGCTTCGGTTCCGGATCCGCGGGTGGCCCAGCGTTGGATGGGGGTGTATGCCCGAATTCCGGGGAAGACCGACCTCATCGCTCATCCACAACCTGGAGTCACGATCATCAATGCCATGGGGGGAGCCGGCATGACGCTTTCATTCGGATTGGCGGAGGAATTAGTCCCGGAGTGACGAGTCCAAAACTCCGGAGTTGTGGCAAAGTGTGACATGCCTGACACAATCTCAGGCCTGTTTGTGTTGCCAAAGGGGCGGTTTTTGGGGCTTTTGGAGCCGTTGATGTCTGATTCCAACCCATTACGCGGATGACACCCACCCGTTCCTCAGGTCTTCAGCGTCGACTCGCGGCCAATCCCGCCTTGTTCACGCTGGTCGCTGCTCTGGCTGCGTTCGGGGCTTACACCGCGATGTATGCCTTTAGAAAACCCTTCTCGGCAGCCACCTACACCGGGCAAGAAATCGGCGGGGTTTCCCTGAAGGTGCTGCTCGTGGTGGCCCAGTTGCTGGGTTACACGTTGTCGAAATTCTTAGGAATCAAGGTGGTCAGCGAAGCGGGCGCCGGACGCCGGATCGCGCTCATCGCCGGATTGATCGGAATCGCCTTCCTGCCGCTCGTTCTGTTGCCTCAGGTGCCGCGTTGGGCTCAAGTCGTGTGCCTGTTCGTCAATGGATTGCCGCTCGGGATGATTTGGGGATTGATTTTCGGATTCCTGGAAGGCCGAAAGGTCACGGAATTCCTCGGCCTGGGGATGAGCGTGAGCTTCATTTTCGCCTCGGGTTGGACCAAATCCGTAGGCGTGTACCTGATGAAGTCCTGGGGCGTTCCAGAATTGTGGATGCCGGCCGTGACCGGGTTGGCATTTGTTCCATTGTTGGGCGTTTGTCTGGCACTACTGGCCTCATTACCGGCTCCCAGCACCGAGGATGTCACCGAACGGTCGGAGCGGGCACCCATGAATGGGGTCCAACGCCGGCAATTCTTGGCTCGCAATGCCGTTTCACTGACCTTTTTGATCCTCCCCTATGTGCTGCTGACGGTTTACCGCGACTTGCGGGACACCTTCATGGCGGATGTCTTGAAGGAATTGGGCGTCCAGCCAGATCCTTCCTTTTTCGCCCGGGTTGAATCCATGGTTGGGGTCGGAGTTCTGGCCGCACTCGCCGGATTGTGGTGGATTCGCGATCATTGGAAGGCCTTGGGGACCTATCATGTTCTCATTAGTTTGGGGGCCATCCTGGTGGGGGCGTCCACGCTGGCGTTCCAGTTAGGGTGGCTGGGGCCCGCCGCCTGGATGGTGCTCACCGGGTTGGGCGGTTATTTGGGTTATGTCCCCTTCAACAGTGTGCTCTTCGATCGGCTTCTGGCAGCGACACGGCAGGCGGGAACCGCCGCTTTCCTCATCCAAGTGGCTGATTCCGTCGGGTATCTGGCCTCGGCCTCGCTCTACCTCCAGCGGACGTTTTCCAAGGCGTCTCCAGCGTGGACCCAGTTGACTCAGAACGGGGGATTGGGCCTGGCCGTTCTGGTTCCTGTGCTGCTTGCGGCCTCGTGGATTTCGCTGAAATCCGCGCGCCGTGCTCACCCAATAGCCAGCTCGTAGCCCGTTACATTTCTGTGTCGGTCGACACACGAAATTCGTTTGAGAACTCCTAACGGTAGTCCATAAGTAACACAGATGCAGTTAGTTCTTGTTCGGGTACCCAAAACTCAGACATCACGCCACTCGGGGTTTACCCTCATCGAGTTGCTCGTGGTCATCGCCATCATCGCCATTTTGGCAGGTATGCTTTTGCCGGCTCTGGCCACGGCCAAGGCCAAAGGTCAGCAGGCCGCCTGCATGAGCAACCTGCGGCAGATTTCCATCGGCACCACGATGTACACCCAGGACAATGCCGATCTATTCCACAACCGTGGCGGAGCGGCTCCCAATGACGGCCAATGGACCGCTTCACCCGCTTCGCAGGTCATCTTGCCTCCGTCGGATTCCAAGGCTTACTGGGCCACGGCTTACATTTCGTATTTCGGTGGAACCCGCCGTATTGGCCGATGCCCGGGTGCCCGCACGGTGGACGATTGGCGCGACGACGGCTCCCGGCCGAAGTGGCCCATGGACTGGTGGCTCGACTCCAGCTACGGCCTGAACCAGTACGCGGTACTCGACTTCAAATCAGCAATGGGACGCCCCCTAAAGATTTCGACATTGGCCAATCCCTCCACCCTCATTTACGCGCAGGATGCGGCCGAGCAGCGCATGGATGGTTCGGATGACACCCTGGGCATCTGGCCTGGCGGATCGCCCGTCAATCTCAACCAATGGCGTGTGGGTTTGGCGTCGCTCTATCCGGGCAAGCGCATGGAGTTCGAGTGGTTCCGCCACGCCCGCAAGTGCAATACCCTGTGGGCGCTGGGCAATGTTTCCGTCATTCCGTATAGCACGGGTCCAGGCATCGACTACCGCTGGTACACCGGTGAGGAAGCGTTGATTTCCCCACGTTAAATGGTGTCCGCGATTCGTTCTCATTCATTCCCATTATGAAGATTTCATTTCTGTCCGTGATCGCCCTCTTGTTGGCCTTGGGTTGTGAGCCCAAGTCCGAGGTGTCCGCGCCCAAAGACAGCTCGGCCGAGGCTAAGGCCTTGACCGATGCCGCCGCCAAGGCTGCCGCCGAGAACCCTGCGGATGCCTTGGCCTTGGCCGAGAGCATCAAGAACCGCGAGGATATCTCGGCCGCCGATCGGGCGGCTGCCCTCAAAGCCCAACAAGACGCTCTCAAAAAGCTCTCCGATGCCGCTGCCAGTGGTGACGCCAAGGCGCAGAGCGCTATCGATAAATATCGGTCTTCCAAGTGATTCTCTCCCGTAACAACCACAACACCCAATGAACTACATCCGAAGAACCTCCCTGGCCGCCGCTCTGGCGCTGGCCTCGGGCATGACGTCGACGGCGGTGCATGCCGCCCTCAAGGACGGTTTGGTCGCGCACCTGGCCTTCGACGGCAACGCCACTGACGCCTCGACCAAGGCCAATAACGGAACCGCCGTTGGCGAGCCCACCTACGCAGCCGGCCAGCTTGGCCAAGCCGTTTTCTGCAGCAATGCCAAGGACGGCTCCTTTGCCAACTTCATCACCCTCGGCACCGCTCCCGACGTGCTCTTTGGCGACGCCACCGACTTCTCGGTGGCCATGTGGGTGCAACTCAACGCTTTCAGCGGTGACCCGGCCCTCTTCGGCAACAAGAACTGGAACAGCGGTGGCAACCTGGGCTTCGTGCTCGCCACCGACAACGACCGCCGCGTGCAGTGGAACTTCAAGGAGGAGGCCACACCGCGCCAGGACTTCGACAGCCCGGGTGGCCAGTTCGCTGAAGGCAAGTGGGTCCACGTGGCCATGACCGTCAAGCGCGACGGCAAGATCACCACCTACGTCAATGGCCAATTGCTCAATGCCAAGGATGCCCGCCCGGCCGGTGCCGCCCCGAGCACCATCGACACCGACGCCGCAGGCCTGGCGATGAACATCGGCAACGACGGTACCGGCGCCTACACCGATAATGGCAGTGTCAGCCACGGCAACACGGGCATCGACGACCTCGGCCTCTGGCGCCGCGAGATCTCCGCCTCGGAGGTCGCCCGCATCTATACATCGGGCCTCGAGGGCGTGAGCCTCACCAAGATTGTCGAGCCGACCATCGCCGCGATCGGCACCCAGTCGCCCGCGCCGAACGCGCTGAATGTCGCTCCGCTGGCCCCCATCGAGGTGGTCATCAGCCACCTGGCCACTGCGGTCAACCCGGCCTCGGTCAAGCTGACCTTCAATGGCGCGGCCGCGACCCCCACGGTGGTGAGCACCACCACCAACACGGTCGTGACGCTGGCCCGGACCAACTTGTTGGCCCCGAAGTCGACGAACTCCTACGAAATCACCTTCTCGGACGACGCGACCCCGCCCAACACGACCACCTCCAAGGTGACCTTCGTAGTGGCCAATTACCCGTCGCTCACGCTCCCGACGCCAATCTGGCTCGAGACCTTCGAGTCTGCGACCGAGGGCAGCGTCCCCGCAGGTTGGACCTTGAGCAACCTGTCTTCGGGCGCATCCGGCACCTCCGACCTCGATGACCCCAACAGCGACGCCTACATGGACTGGGTGCTCATCAGCAAGGAGCGCATCCAGTCGGTCGGTGCGGCCGGCAAGTGGGATGGCGCCCGCCGCCTGAACGTCTCCGAGGCCTACGTCAACGGGGCCAAGGTCACCGACCTGGCCGTCGGCAAGTTCCTGTACGCCGAGTCCGATGTCCGCGGTGGCAACCAGATCCAGTATGCCTTCTCGCCCGACGTCGACCTGACCGGCAAGAAGGACATCTTCCTGTCGTTCAACAGCATCTACGAGCAGAACCAGGACAGCATCGGCTCGGTGGAGTACTCCATCGATCAGGGTGCGACTTGGTCGCCGATCGTGTACATGATCGATGGCCCCGACATCAAAAAGGACGCCAACGGCAATGTGGATCCGGTCGCCACCCTGACCGACGCCAACAACGACGCGGCGGCCTATGAAGATCCGATCACCGGCGAGGCCCAGGGCAAAAACTACGGCGCCTTCATCGGCGTGGCCAAGTCCGAGTGGGCCAGCCTCGCGCCCTTCATCCAGGCCCGCATCAACGACGACCCCGTCGAGTCCAAGCGGGTCGAGCTTTTCCGCCTGCCCAAGGCCGACAACCAGTCCAAGGTCCGCCTGCGCTTCGCCCAGGCCGGCACCGGCAGCTGGTACTTCGGCATCGACAACGTGGGCTTCTATTCCATCACCCAGGTGGCCCCGCCCCAGTTCACGGCCCAGCCGGGCGCGGCGACGATCGTCGTCGGCCAGAACGGCCGCCTCACCGCCACGGTCACCGGAGCGGGCGTTAGCCTGCAATGGCGCCTGAACGGCAATCCGATCGTGGGTGCGACCAACGCCACCTTGACCCTGTCGGCGGTCACCGCCGCCCAGGGTGGCACTTACACGCTGGTGGCCACCAACGCCGGCGGCAGCGTCACGAGCGATGCGGTCGTCGTCACGGTGCCCGAGGCCCTCAAGGATTTGTCGCCGATCCGCTCCGGGCTGCTGGCCTATCTGCCCTTCGACGGCAACGCCTCCGACCTCTCAGGTCTGGGTAACAACGGCACGCCGGTCGGTGCTCCGACCTTCGCGGCCGGCAAGGTGGGCTCCGGCGCCCTGGCCTTCAGCAGCGCCAAGGATGGATCGTCCTTCAACTACGTGACCCTCGGCACGAACCTCGTGACCGGCACCAACAGCTTCTCGGTGGCCTTCTGGGCCAAGCTCGACGCTTGGACGGGTGATCCGTCCTTCATCGGCAACAAGGACTGGAACAGCGGTGGCAACGTCGGCTGGGTGGCTGCCACGGCTGGTGACGGCCGCATTCAGTGGAACTTCCGCTCCAAGGGTGATCCGCAGCCGGCTCGTCGCGACTACGACAGCCCGGGCGGCTACTTCAACGGGGCCGTCTGGCGCCACATCGTGGTGACCTTCGACGTCAACGGGAAGGCTTCGACCTACGTCAACGGCGACCTCGTCGACTCCCGCGATGTCGGCCCGGTGGCCGGCGGTCCCGACTCCGGCCTGCCCATCAATATCGGTCAGGACGGCAAGGGCACCTACACCGACGGCAACAGCGTCTCCGGCCAAGGCCTCATCGACGAAGTCGCCCTCTGGGGTCGCGTGATCTCACCCGTTGAGGCCGCGTCGCTCTATCAGGGCGGCAACTCGGGCAACGCGCTGGTCGTCCCGGCGGTCGTCACTGGCCAGTGGGACTTCAACGGCAACCTCGACGCCACCGTCGGTACTGCTCTGCAGTACTTCGGTGACACGGCCTCCATCACGGCCTTCCAGGATGCGACCATCGGCGGCAGTCCGGCCAAGGTGATGTCCTTCGGGGCTGCGACCAAGACCCAGGGTTACCTCATGACCCACGGGGCTGGCGCCAACGGCGGCGGCACCAAGGTCAACCAGTACACCTTGATCATGGACGTGATGTTCCCGACGGCCAGCGACGCCAAGTGGCGCGGGCTGTTCCAGGTCGACCCGTCCAACGCCAGCGACGGCGAACTGTTCGTCAACAAGGCCAATGGCATCGGCATCAGCGGGCAGTATCAGGGCAAGGTCGTCGCCGACACCTGGCACCGCTTGGCCTTCGCCTTCAACCTCAACGACAAGTCGGTGTCCAAGTACATCGACGGCGTGCTGGTCAACAAGCAGACCCTCGGTGAGGGCTTCGATGGCCGCTGGGCCCTGGGGTCCACCGCGCTGCTCTTCACCGACGAGGACGGCGAGACGGCCGCAGGCCTGGTCAACAGCGTTCAGATCCGCAACGGCACCCTCAGCGACGCCGAGATCGCCGCCTTGGGCGGTGCCACTGCCGCGGGCATCCCTAGCGTGGCTTCCACGGCCATCCAGATCGCCGGCATCAGCGCCAGCGGTGCCAACGTGGTCATCACCTGGGCCGGCGGCGCCGGCATCAAGCTCCAGAGCGCGGCCACCCTCGGTGGCGCCTGGACCGACGTGGCGGGTTCGACCGGTGCCAGCACCGCGACCGTCCCGGCGGGCGATACTGCGGCGTTCTTCCGTCTGGTGAAGTAATTCACTGAGGCTTCGGCCTCATTCGAACAGGGGCCGGTCGCAAGACCGGCCCCTTTTTTATTTTCCATGGGTTTCCCCGGTGGCGTTCCGGCGGTAGGATGGTGTCCATGTCGAAGGAGTTCATCCGTGTCGTCGGGGCGCGGCAGCACAACCTCAAGAATCTCTCGCTGGAAATCCCGCGGGATCGTCTGGTGGTCATCACGGGCCCCAGCGGATCAGGAAAATCCTCGCTGGCCTTCGACACCTTGTTTGCCGAGGGACAACGCAAGTACGTGGAAAGCCTCTCGGCTTACGCGCGGCAGTTCCTCGACCAGATGCAGAAGCCCGAGGTCGACCACATCGAGGGATTGTCTCCGGCCATTGCCATCGAGCAGCGCACCAGCGGGGCCAACCCGCGCTCGACCATTGCGACCACCACGGAAATTTACGATTACCTGCGGCTTCTCTACGCGCACCTCGGTCAGCCCCATGATCCGGAGACCGGCACGCCCATGGCCTGCCAGTCGGCCACCGAGATCGTCGATCGCATCGCGCTCTTGCCCGCGAAAACGCGGCTCATGGTGCTGGCCCCGGTGGTCGATGATCAGCGCGGAGAATTCCGCGATGTGCTGGAGCGACTGCAGCGCGAGGGATTTGTCCGGGTTCGCGTCGACGGCCAAATTCAGGAGCTGAATCCGAAGGAACCCATTCGCCTCGACGCCAAGGCCACCCACACGGTCGAGGTGGTGGTGGACCGCATTGTCATCGCCGAGGGCGTCCGGGTGCGTCTGGCCGATTCGGTGGAGACGGCGCTGCGCTGGGGGGAAGGGCGACTCAAGGTGCTGCATCAGGCCCCGGACCGACCGACGGATCCGTGGACCGAAACCCTGCATTCCACGCGGATGTATTCCCCGGCCACCGGTCGTTCATTCGACACGCCCACACCGCAGCATTTTTCCTTCAATTCACCCAAAGGCGCCTGCCCGGTGTGCCACGGGTTGGGGCAGAAGATGGTTTTCGATCCCTCGCTCATCGTGCCCGACGAAACCAAGACGCTGGAAGACGGCGCCGTGCAACCTTACCGGCGCATGGGCGGCAAGAAGATGGTGAGCTACTACAAGGGGCTCATCAAAGGAGTCGCCCAGCACTGCGGTGCGCCCTTGGATCGGCCGTGGAAGGAGTTGTCAGAGGAGGCCCGCCGCACGCTGATGCATGGCTCCGGGACCGACGAGGTGGACTTCTGGTTCATGTCGGGAGGGGCGCCCAAGAAGACGCGCAAGCCCTTCGAAGGAGTCCTGCCCAATTTGGAACGGCTCTATGCGGACAGCGAGAGCGAGTTCACCCGCAATCGGCTGAAGGCCTACATGACGCTGCATCCCTGCGATGTCTGCCGCGGTCGTCGGCTTCGGCCGGAGATGCTGGCCATCACACTCGGATCCGAGGTGATCTCCGGCTCGCGGGTCCCGGGTCGGAGCATCGCCGATTTCTGTTCGCTCTCCATTGCCGAGGCCCATGTGTTTCTGGGTGGGCTTGCCTTGAGCGATCTCCAACGCCGGATCGCCGGCGAGGTGATCCTCGAAATTCGCAAACGCCTGGGATTCATGGTCGAGGTGGGCCTGGGCTATCTCACCCTCGACCGGGAGAGCGGTTCGCTGAGTGGTGGCGAGGCCCAGCGCATCCGCTTGGCCACGCAGATCGGGGCCGGACTGGTCGGTGTGCTTTATATTCTGGATGAGCCCAGTATCGGGCTGCACCAGCGTGACAACGACCGGTTGCTAGAGACGGTTCGCCGCCTGCGCGATGCCGGCAATTCGGTCATCGTGGTAGAGCACGATGAAGACACCATTCGCGCGGCCGATCACGTCTTGGACATAGGGCCCGGGGCCGGGATTCATGGCGGGGAACTGGTGGCTCAGGGGACGCCGGCTGAGATCATGGCCAGTCCTCGTTCCGTGACTGGGCGCTACTTGTCGGGTGACTTGTGCATCCCGGTGCCGCGTCACCGGGTGGATCCGCGTGAGGACAAGGGGTGGATTGAAATCATCGGGGCCACCGAGAACAACTTGCGCAATGTCGACGCCCGCATCCCGCTGGGCACGCTGACTTGCGTGACCGGCGTCAGTGGCAGCGGCAAGTCCACGCTCATTGACGACATCCTTCGGCGCACCGTTTTCCGCCAGTGGTACGGATCCAAGGAGCGCCCCGGGGCGCATCGCGAGATTCGCAATTTGGAACTCTTGGAGAAGTGCATCGTCATCGATCAGGCAGCGATTGGTCGCACCCCGCGGTCCAACCCGGCCACCTACACCGGGATGTTCAACGAAATCCGCGACCTCTTCGCCTCGGTGGCCACGGCCCGGGTGCGGGGCTACGACGCGGGCCGATTCAGCTTCAATGTCAAAGGCGGGCGCTGCGAGAAGTGCGAGGGCGATGGTGTGCTCAAGATCGAAATGCACTTCCTGCCGCCGGTGTATGTCACCTGCGAGGCGTGTGCGGGCAAGCGCTACAATCGCGAGACGTTGGAGATCACTTACAAGGGCCTGAATATCGCTGATATTCTTCAACTGACGGTCGATGAGGCGGTGAACTTCTTCCGGGCAGTGCCCAAACTGCACGCTCCCAGCCTGACACTGGCCGAGGTGGGGCTGGGTTATTTGCGCCTGGGGCAATCAGCCACAACGCTCTCCGGGGGCGAGGCTCAGCGACTCAAGCTGGCCGCTGAATTGTCCCGACGTCAGACCGGCCGCGTGCTGTATCTTCTCGATGAACCGACCACGGGTTTGCACTTCCAGGACATCGCCAAACTGCTGGAGGTCCTTTTCAAGCTGCGCGATGGCGGCAACACGCTGGTGGTCATTGAACACAATCTCGACGTGATCAAGACGGCCGACTGGGTCATCGACCTCGGTCCCGAAGGCGGGTCCGGTGGCGGCCAGATCATCGCTCAGGGGACGCCCGAAACCGTGGCCGCAACGCCCGGCAGCCACACGGGCCGATACCTCACCCGCGTGCTCCGTCAGAAACCCTCGCCGACGTCCCGCTCGAACCGAGGTTGACGTCGCACAGAGTCCGCCCACGTTGCTCCCATGCTCCGTCTCGAGGATCTCGCTGAACTGGCCGCCCGACATGCCGATGCCCTGCCGTCCCGCGTAGCCGCCTTTGATCTCGGGGGGCGCCGATTCGATGGCAATGTGCGCAGCGAGTTGATGGGGGTCATCAATTTGTCGGCCGATTCGTGGTATCGCGAGAGCGTGGTGCTCACAGCCGAGGCGGCCATCCGGCGCGGTCGGGTGCTGGCGGCCCAGGGTGCTGCGATCTTGGATATCGGGGCGGAGTCGACGCTGTCCCATGCGGCCCGGGTGGATGACGTCGCCCAGACCTCGCAATTGCTGCCAGTGGTCCGGACGTTGGCTGCTGAAGGGCATGTCGTCTCGGTGGAGACGTATCATCCGTCGGTGACCCAGGCCTGCCTGGAGGCGGGAGCCAAGGTGCTGAACCTCACGGGCAACGATCGCAGCGATGAGTTGTTTCGCATGGTGGCCGATCACGAGGCGGCGGTGGTCTTGTGCCACGTGCAGGGAGCCAATGTCCGCGAGGTGGGCGAGTTCAACCTCGAGGGCGATCCGGCGGAGCATTTGTACGAGCATTTCGCGCGGCAAACCGAAGTGGCCCTGAAGAACGGAGTCACGCGTCTGTGGATCGATCCGGGTCTGGGGTTCTATTACAAGAATCTCGGCGATTCGAAGACGCGCATCCGGCACCAGATGCGGGTGTTCCTCAACACCTTCCGGCTGCGCTCGCTGGGCTTCCCCACCTGCCATGCCTTGCCCCATGCCTTCGAGTGTTTCGAGGACGAGGTGCGCTCGGCCGAACCCTTCTTCGCCGTGTTGGCCGCGCTGGGAAAGACCGACCTCTTGCGGACCCACGAGATCCCCAAGACGCGCGCCGTGCTGGAGACCCTCGGGGTTTGGTGAGGAGGGGCTGGGTGTCAGCCCCGCGCTGATGACTGTTCACTGGTCGCTGCTCGCTGATTGCCCTGCGTCTCATTGAAGGCTTGAACGGTTGAACCGTTGCCTTGAGCCGCGTTTCCGGTTCAGCATTTGCGCTCTTGGACCCGTCTCTCACCATCCGACCCATCGGTTTCCTGCGATCCGGGAAGGGGGTGCGCTTTAAGACGCTGCATCAGCCCGACGAGACGGCGGAGGAGACCAATGTGCTGGAGCTGAAACCGGGTCCTGGCATCCGCGAGGCGCTGCGGGATCTCGACGGCATGGAGCGGGTTTGGCTCATCTGGTGGTTTCACCGTGCCGAATCCTGGAGGCCTTTGGTGTTGCCGCCTCGGGGGCCGTCGCAGCGGCGTGGTGTGTTCTCCACACGTTCCCCGCATCGGCCCAATCCCATCGGGATGACACCGGCCCGACTGGTGGGCATCGAAGGGCTGAGGTTGCTGCTCGGCCCCTGTGACTTGCTGGAAGGAACCCCCGTGTTGGACATCAAGCCCTACGTTCCGGCCTACGATGCGTTTCCCGAATCCCGGGCCGGTTGGATCGAGGCCGTCGAGGCGCTGCAATCCGAGCCGCCCCGATTTACGGTGTCCTGGAGCGCATTGGCGCAAGAGCAGGTGCAGTGGCTCAAAGTCGAGTGGTCGGTGGACTTCCAGCAGCGGGTGGTGGAGATCTTGGGGCGCGATCCCAGTCCGCATCGTACCCGACGAATCCGAGGCCGTTCCCAGGGTGGCTTCGAGATGGGGTGCGGGGCCTGGCGGGTGGAGTTCCGTGTGCGGGATGCCGTAGTGGAAATCCTCGCCGTGAAGCCGTCTTTTCCGGTGCGGTTCCTGTTGGAGTCTTGGCGTGACGAGATTCCGGATCACGATGCCCAGTCGGCCTTTCTCCAACAATGGCCGTGTCCCGAATTGGATCTCCGGGAAGGGTTTCCACCCAGCCAGACTCGACCGTCGTGAGCCGCAAACGCCTCCTGTGCTCGAGCGGGCGAGGAGGCGGATTTGGCTCAGGTCTCTGGGGGTGTGGATCTTCGGATGGATTTTTTCTTTGTGTGTGAGCTTGGTTTTCGCCAGAAACAGCGTTCTTTGATCCGGCCATGGCCCTGATTGTGCAAAAATTCGGCGGAACTTCCGTCGGCAATACCGAGCGAATCCAGAATGTCGCTCGACGCGTCGCCCAATATCGGGCGAAGGGCGACCAAGTGGTTGTCGTGGTCTCCGCCATGAGTGGAGTCACCGACAAGCTCATTGGTTTGGCCAAGGAAATCACGGCGCTGCCCGACGAACGCGAGATGGACATGCTACTGGCCACCGGCGAGCAGCAAACCATCGCCCTGACGGCCATCGCGCTTCAGGCGCAGGGTCAGAAGGCGGTTTCCTTCACCGGAGCTCAGGCGGGCATCGTCACCGACGGCACGCACACCAAGGCCCGCATCCAGAACATCACTCCCGACGAGGTGCACAAGGCCCTCGACGAAGGCAACGTGGTGATCGTGGCTGGTTTCCAGGGCCGCACCCGCGACGGCGACATCACCACGCTGGGTCGTGGGGGTTCCGATCTCTCGGCCATCGCCCTGGCTGCGGCGCTCAAGGCGGACCTTTGCCAGATTTATACGGATGTCGACGGCGTCTACACCGCCGACCCGAGGCTCGTCCCTGCGGCGCGCAAGATTCCTGAGATCTCCTACGACGAGATGCTCGAAATGGCCGGCGCCGGATCCAAGGTGATGCAGCTGCGCTCGGTCGAGTTCGCCAAGAAGTTCAACGTCGTGTTCGAAGTCCGTTCCAGTCTCAACGACAATCCCGGTACCATCGTGAAAGAAGAAACCTCCAGCATGGAGGACGTCGTCGTCCGCGGCGTCTCGCTCGACAAGAATCAGGCCAAGGTCACCGTTTGGGGCTTGCCTGATCAACCCGGCCGTGCGGCCCGCATTTTCAACGCCCTGTCCGAGGCGACCATCAACGTGGACATGATCGTCCAGAATGCCAGCCATGCGGGCGGCAATCCGGCGACCGACCTGACCTTCACCGTCGACAAGCCCGACCTCACCAAGGCCGGCAAGGTGCTGGAAAGCCTCCGAGCCGAGTTGGGCTTCCGGGAGGTGTCCACCGATGAGAGCATCGGCAAGGTTTCCATCGTGGGCGTGGGCATGCGCAGCCACAGCGGCGTGGCGGCGCGGATGTTCACGGTGCTGGCGGCCGAGGGTGTGAATATCGGTCTCATTTCCACCAGCGAGATCAAGATCAGCGTGGTGATTGATCTGGCCAGCGGTGAGAAGGCCATGCGCGCGCTGCACCAGGCGTTCCTCGAGTAGTCGTTCGCTGGGTGTTGGCCCGTTATCGCCTGGTTTTTGGGCGACTTTCTTGGCTGCCATCCATCCGCTCCACTTCGGAATCGGCAAATCCCCGCTTGCCGCCAGTGGATCGGCTGCTTAACGAAGGGCCGTGATTTCGGCTCTTCGACCTCGCTCCTCAGCGTTCACCCTCATCGAACTGCTGGTGGTGATCGCTATCATCGCCATCCTGGCCGGCATGCTTCTGCCGGCGCTGGCCAAGGCGAAGACTAAGGCCATGGGCACGGGTTGCATGAACAACCTCAAGCAGCTCCAGCTGGCCCACATCATGTATCCCATCGACAATGAGGATCGCATTACCCAGCCAGGCAATTCGCGCGATGAGAGATTCCAGTGGGTCGGGGGATGGATGGGCTGGCCCGGGCCGTTCCCCGGAGACAACACCAATCAGCAAATGCTGCTCAATGTGTCCAATTCCTGGCTGGCTCCGTACCTGCAGTCGGCGGCCATCTACAAGTGCCCGGCCGATCTGAGCATGGTCACCTTGTCGGGCAAGAAGTACGCCCGGGTACGCAGCATGGGCATGAGCCAAGCCATGGGGGGACCTGGCGGATGGTTGCCTCCGGGCTCCGGCTATCAGGACAATCAGCAGCGTTACAAGATCTTCAAGAAATCCTCCGACATCGCCGCGGCGGGTTCCTCGCAAATGTATGTGATGCTCGATGAGCACCCCGACAGTATCAACGCCGGCGGCTACGCCAATCAGATGGTGGAAAGCGCTGGCGCCGCACGCATCATCGATTACCCCGCCAGCTACCACAATCGGGCTGCGGGCATCAGCTTTGCCGACGGGCACACGGAGATCAAAAAGTGGCTGGATCCGCGGACCGTCCAGCCGGTCAAGTTCTACGACATGCCGCTGAATGTGGCCTCGCCGAACAATGTGGACGTGATCTGGTTGGCCGAACGGACCACGGTGAGGAATTAGCCGGTTCCACCGCCGACGTTGGATTTTTACGCGCCGGTCCGTTTGCCCGGATGCAGGAAACAAAAAAGGCACCCCGAAGGGTGCCTTTTGCGTGGGGGCTG
>Ga0255093_1000259_pt1 | contig 26215 bp, 20 predicted proteins | sample Colum_Law_RepA_8_2_FD_188437 | JGI IMG/M metagenome (GOLD analysis project Ga0255093, IMG submission 188437) | Freshwater microbial communities from Columbia River, Oregon, United States - Colum_Law_RepA_8d | ecosystem: Environmental > Aquatic > Freshwater > River | place: USA: Oregon...
ATTCTCATGGCTACTCACCGCGAGTCAGCTTGCGGAATCGTTCCAGCAGATTATTCGTCACAGGCCCCGGTTTGCCGGTTCCAATTTGACGACCATCGAGGCTGGTCACTGCGATGACTTCGGCAGCCGTGCCGGTCAGGAAACACTCATCAGCGGTGAAAATGTCGTGACGAGTCATCACGCATTCCTGAACCGTAATGCCCGCTTCAACAGCCAGCTTCATGACGGCGTTGCGAGTGATCCCTTCCAGAATTCCAGCGTCTGGCTGAGGAGTCTTCAGGACGCCTCGCTTGACGATGAAAATATTGTCGCCGGTGCATTCGGCCACTTCGCCATTGTGGTTCAGCATCAGAGCTTCCACGGTGCCGGCATCCGTGCCTTCAATCTTCGCCATGATGTTGTTCAGGTAGTTCAGCGACTTGATGCGCGGGCTGAGTGCTCCTGGATGATTGCGAATGGTCGCCGCCGTCACGAGCCGCATACCGGTCTGATAAAGCTCCGGCGGATAAAGTGAAATCGTGTCGGCAATGACAATCACCTGCGGATTGCTGGTGCGGCGAATGTCGAGGCCCAATGAACCGGATCCGCGAGTCACCACGAGACGCACATAGCCGTCAGCGATCTCATTGGCCTTCACGGTATCTTCTACAGCCTTAGTCATTTCACTGTGGCTGATTGGAATCTCCAGACGAATCGCCAGAGCGCTCTCGTAAAGTCGATCGATATGCTCTTTCAGCAGAAAGACTCGCCCGCCGTAGACTCGAATTCCTTCGAAAATTCCGTCACCGTAGAGCAGACCATGATCGAAGACGCTGACAGTCGCCTGTTCAGCAGGAACCAGCTTTCCAGCCACATAAACTTTGCGAGACATAAAGAACCTGTTCAGGATGAAAAAAGTACCAGGATGACTTCGACTATGAACCTTCCGACTATCGACAACTGTTTTCGTCAATTCTTCAGTTTTGGGTAGGATGGGCATTCTTGCCCGTAGCCGGTTTGTCAGACAAGAATGTCCAACCTACGTTTCTGGGTCTGACAATGCATCTCCAGTTCCGCCCCCAACGCACCGGAGTGTAGCGTACCACCGTCGTCAGCGGTACGGCTCAGATTTGCTGCTCTGTCCCGGTGGCAAAAAATGCCAGTTGCGGCAAAAACGTCGGCTGGCTGTGGAAGCCGGGGAGTTGGGCGGTTTCCGGCAGCCTCTGGGCTGGTCAACGGCAACGCATCTGGCTTGCTGGTTTTCACGGCTTCTGTCACCATCCGTGCGGTTTTGTCCAAGGTCTCTGGATCCGGATTATCACAGTCCAGAGGTCGCTCAACTGATTCATCGTCTCTTTCCGACTGGTTGCAAACGTTCGTGCAAGACAACGTTTTCCAAAAGAAGACTTCGCGCGGGCATTTTAGTGCCTCGCCGATCATCATTGCAGGATTGCTTGCAGTGACGTTGATCGCGATTGGCTGTCAGAGCACTCCCAAGACCACGTTTTCCACAGATCGTCCGTCTCTGCACAGCGTGGCCACCGGACATTTCGTCATCAACAGTGACGTGCGTCTGGATCAGGACAACGTGCTGGTAAAAGAACTTGAGGAATTGCACGATCAGGTTTACGACACTCTGCAACTGCCAGAGCAACGTGATCCGGTTCATGTGTACCTTTTCAGTGACGAAGCGTCATATCGTTTCTATATGCATACGACATGGAAGGATCTGCCTCCTCGCAGAGCTTACTTCGTCGGGACGGCTCGCGAGCTTGCGGTTTACTCGTTCATCAGTCCTCAGGTCAAAGAAGACTTGCGGCACGAGTTCACTCATGGGCTGCTGCACGCGACTTTGCAGTCTGTGCCATTGTGGCTTGATGAAGGGCTGGCGGAATATTTTGAGGTCGATGCGTCGACTCCCGGGGCGGCTCACGCTTCTCATTTGCGTGAGCTGCGAATGGCCGAGTCTGAGAAGTGGAATCCGAATCTCTATCGCCTGGAAATGCTGACCGACTTTCGCGATCTCACGACACGCGACTACGCGGAGAGCTGGGCGTGGGTTCATTTCATGCTGAACGATTCTGACGAGTCGGCCAAGGTGTTGTTGGACTATCTGACGGTTCTGCGTTCAACAAAGACACCCAAGCGACTGATGCCTGTTCTTGAAGCGGCCGTTCCCAGCTACTTCAACGGCATGCAGACTCATGTTCTGAAGATGCAGCCCGGGCACCCTATTGCCGGCACTGCAGTTCTGACCGGCGGCGAAGATTAATCCGCTTGCGTCGCCTGCTGCTCCGTCATCGATACTCAACGCTTCATGAGATTTCCGCTGCACTCCCACGACGCGTGCTTCCGTTTTCTGCTCTTCGCCAGGTTTTCCAGCATTTTTGAGCTGGCGACGTAGTGACCAATGAGAAGCGGTCAGCCGTCAGTTGCCACTCGTTACCACGCGGTCCAGCCACCATCGACTAACAGGTTTTGCCCTGTGATATAACTGCCGGCATCGCTGACCAGCATCAACAGCGGGCCTTTCAATTCATGAGGAACGCCCATTCGCTTCATCGGGCTTTTCGTCTTTAGTCGCTGCACCATCTCAGCCGGAGCTTTCTCGGACGGGAACGGGCCAGGACTGAGGCAGTTCACGCGGACGCTATCTTTGGCCCAGTATACGGCCAGATGCCGCGTCATATGCACAATCCCGCCTTTCAAGGCGTGATACTGAACCGGGCTGGCTACGCAGATGTTTTCATAAGCATCGGGGTAAGATCCAACCACGCCATACATCGAACCAATCATGACGATCGATCCCGTGGCTGCGCGACCAACCACATGATCACGCAGACGTCGCGCGAGCAGAAAATATCCCGTCGCGTTCTGAAGATCTCGATTGAACTGTTCCCCGGTAATCGTGGTCAGATCAACCGGATGTCCCTGCTGTCCGTTGTTGATCACGATGTCAATCTTGCCGGCCGCAGCAACTGCCGCATCAAATCCGCTGTTCAGAGATGCTTCGTCCATCTGATCCAGTACAACCGCATAATGAGCCGCACTGCCGACTACTGGCAGAGCATCAGCCACCGCCCGAGCGCGGGGTAATTCGCGACTGGCAACGACAACGCTCGCCCCGGCCTCCGCGAGTGCTCGTGACAGGGAGTTCCCCAGAAATCCCGAACCGCCGGTGATCAGAGCAACTCGCCCCGTGAGATCAAACAGATTCTGAATCGTTGGTTCGGTCATGATGCGGCCTAAAGCAATGCTGGTCAATCTCGGCGCCATGCAGGTGGCAACGACTTCGCAGACTAACACAACCAGAGAAAAAGAGAACTACAGAGGTTCCCGCGGAATGAGTCCCGTCTCTGATGGAAGGTCATGTCCTTCTTGTCGCGCTCATCATCACCCGGCACACGCGAGAGATGCTCCATGTCAAAACCGTCCGTTTGCGTGCTCGGATGCACGGCTGGGTTCGCTGCTATCAAGTGTTCGCCGTTCTTGTGACAAACCATTCGAAGCTGGACGAAAGTGAATGTTGTCCTCGCTCGTCATGAACGTCAACATGGACTGTCAGTAAACACCGCCCTTTTACGGCTAGTTCGGCGAGTGATTGATCGATCATCGTGAGCGAAGTATTGATCTTTGCTGTGACCCTGCCGTTCGCGGGCTTCTTGAACTTGGCCTCAACGCGACGCACGACAGGGACGATTCCCACTTCGTTCGCAAGAGTGTTGAGAAGAAATTCTCCTGAGCACGCCTCGGCGAGTGCAAGTTGTGCACCTGCGTGTACGGTGCCAATGTGGTTAAGGAATTGCTCGCCAGATGGTAGTTCCAGCAACCCTTCGCTGGTCGAAGACTTCTGAATGCCCACGTGGCGATTGAAAGGTAAAGTCGTCACTGATTCAATCATTACAGACCACACATGAATGCTGGAGTTACAGCAACGAACGTCAAAATCATCCGGCTGCAGCGAGTGGCTTGGCAAAGTGTAAAAAACGCACCACCGCAGCTCGGGTTCATTTTATCGTAATGTTGCTACTACATGCTACGCGATTAGTTTTCATCACAGCTCTCCATGCAGGGTGAACCAGAGGTGGAGCCTTATTGCCTTCGACGAACCGCGAGCATTTATGCGGCCCGAAGCCTTATTGCATTTCCACAGCCGACGGTCAGCCTATGTTTTTCGCTCATCGAGCAGACGCTTCGCCTCTTGGTGCCAGAGCTTGTAGTTAGGGTCAGCCAAAACGCCTTCAAGGATTTCGTTCGATTTCGAACGGAGTTGAATGTTTGGATGCATGTCATAGACCTTCTTGACGGAGTAGACAAGACTGACGATGAAACTGAGACCAAAGGCGATCGCTACATACCAGCTGATGGGGTATTGTTTGTAGAATTCATGCTCCGTCAAGCCGAGGTAAGATTGCAACCCCTTGAGCAAACTGAGTCCAATGAAACTTCCGCCAACCGCACGCCTCGCGATCAGGACACAAGCAAAATCGCGTTTCAGCTGATTCATTGCATCGCAACATGACGACTGCAATCACCCGGTTGGCGCGAGTGATTTGGTAAAGTGAACTTGGCGCCGCCGCCAGATCGGCGGGCATAGCATGGTTATGTGTGCAATTCTACACGACCGATTTGCGGCATGCATCCCAGTACTCAATAGCTGCATTGTCAAAAAGTTGCTCCAGGGCTTCAATATCATGGGTTACTTTGAATTCTTTTTCAGCCGACGAAATCGGAAGCAGCCAGAGAACATGGACGTGACCGCCATCGTAGTTGCATACTTCAAGTTCCGGACCAAAGGGATACGGTGTTGAGATCAATATCTGATCGCATAATGAACCTGGCAGCCACGGGTGACCAATTGGGACGGTATGTCCCCATCCAAGTGCCTTTGTCTTGTGATACCACGCAACCATTGTGACCAGTTCAACGTGACGCAGATCTTCGGATGGTGCTACGACAAAGAATTCAAGCAATCCAGAACTGTCGTGTGTGATCAACGAAGCGCCGATTGACAAGTAGGTCCAGAAGCCAGTACGTGGCCCCGGTCCTGCACACAGAATCCGGAACTCAGGCATCGCATCCGGCACAGGTCCGAGCATCCACTGATGCTCCGTGATTGCGTGCCCTGCGAAGAACCGCCGAATGTGATCTTCCACTAGTTTGACGGGGACTCGCGATGTCACATTCGATTTCCAGTTCTTGACGCATAATGACACGGTTAACCGAGCCGCGGTGAACCAACGTTGATTTCAGAAACCGCGCGGCCCGCCTCTTCAGTTGAACCGATTGTCAGGCAACTCTGCTGAGCACACGGTTCAGTCTCCTCACATGGCTTGCCACTGCCTTCCAATTCCATGTGCGAGGTGAGTCCCATTCTGGGTAAGTTGACTCCCACTTTGCAGCCCGTTTCTCGGAGTTAGCGGCAATATGCGAACTTCTATTTGGGTGATCTCCCCTTTCAAGAATAACTGAGATCAAGCCCCAGCCTTCCCAGGTATATCTGAGCTTATGCCCCGGAACGCTGCCTGGCTTCAATTGGATTGTCTGTCTGACTGCGCGGCCACCCATGTCTGGATAGATCACAAAGAAGAACGCAGATGCATTTGCCGAAGAGAGTCTCTCCTTCGCGTACTGCGCCAATTCAGATGGCGAAGTGAATTGGCGTGGCGGGGCGTCGAAGTCTGAGTAAGCTTCAACAACCCAGGCACCGGGTTTTTCAAACACAGCTACCGCGAGGCTTTCGATCGCCAGGTCCGTCAGCATTATTGGCGCGGCCATAGGAAGTTGCCCAACGCTACGGTTAACCGGGCCGCGGCCAACCAACATTGATTTCAGAAACCGCGCGGCCCGCGGCTCCCGTTGAACCGATTGTTAGGGGCCCACTTTGATCTACACCTTCTTCCACTTGTCGGCGAACAGGTGAAGACCAGGTTCGCCCTTGTGGCGCGGCCCCGGTTTGAACAGCCCGCTGAAAGCCAAATCCTGTATCGCATTGGTGAAGCCATCCGACCCGACGGACTTGGCCCAGGGGCGTCGCTTGTGGCCGATTAGCTTCGCCAAGGTCAGCTCTCGCAATGCAGACACTGCGATGTCTACCTCAGTCGGATGCCGTTGGGCCAACTCCGATACTACGGCAAGAATCACGACGGGACTGAACAGCAGGCTTTTACGCGGCCCGCCTCCAGGCGACTCGTCGGCAATGGACAGAAATACGTCTGGTGCTAAGTCTTCGCGTTCGCACGCTGTCCACGCAGGTGCCCAGACTTCCGTACACAGAAAACGCCACGACCTGGAAGTATCCTTGTTTGCTGGCGACCCATGACACCATTTCTGGTGATCCGCCTCATTCCAACCGAGCCGCCCAAACTTAACGTCGCCTGCAAGTTTGGCCAGGAACTGCGTCGAACGAACGGCTGGCTTCCCACGTGCGGCATTGATCAGCGGGTCGATCGCGGGCAGGAACTGTTGCCATGCTTTCCACTTCCAGAGTGGTGCAGCCTTCGGATCGCCGAGGGCGACGTAAACATTGTAGTTTGCGGAGTGAAAGCCCATTCGTCCTCGCCCCTTACGATCGCCATCAGCGGATGGCGAGAATTGACTTCGATCTCAGAAAACGCTGGCCACCGCCACTCCGGGTGAGTAGGGCTAAACTCTTGTGTTTAGGATACGGTTTGTTTTCCCTGTTTGCCACGTGGTTGCCCGTGATGGTGTCACAATATTTGATCCATGCACAATTGAGGTCGCCCACTCGTAGAGCCGGACGTGCGCTGTTAACGGATTCGGCTCCCAGCCGTTACCTGGCCAGCGCGTGGCGTCACAGCTCACTGATGGATGTGAGCCAGTCGCCCGCGTCAGCATTGAAGAAGACAGTTTACCGTTAGCCCGTCTTTGAGTACGCACGGTGCTCGGTCTGGATCATGTCACAGCCTGGCCGTCTTACCTGCACCAATATTACAGGCTTCTCGCCGGCCGATTAGCAAAAGAAAGAGACCTGACCATTTATCTCTGGCTCTGCGCGAAATGAAGTGCGCCGGTCCGAAAAGCGTGGTCTCTGGAAATGAAGTCGCCCGCCGCCAGTCAGCGGCGTGCGCATCAGAATGATCCAGATCGCCGGAATGTCGCCATTGCGATTCGGCCCAACGGGCCTCAACAAGTCAGCCTGAGGCAACGCCTCAGGTGACGTCGCACGGAACACAACCTGCCCTGAAAGGGCCGTATAAAAACACGTTGTGGAACCCCTTCAGGGTTCATCCTGGACCAGAACGTTCACCTGGGGCGGCGTTCATCCACAGTCGTGGATTCACTTGCCCCAGGCTGATTTGCACAAGCCTTTCAGGCTTAATCAGAACGGAATCACTACTCAAAGTTCACCGCGCACTTCATTTCGCGTAGAGCCTTATTTCTGCTGCTGAGCTTGTTCGACAATGTCCATGCCCACGAGATCGCTCCAGGCCGCCAGCAGGCGTTGAGTCATTGGTCCGACATGCCCGTTACCCACAACCAGCCCATTGCACTTTGTCGCCGGCATAATGCAGTACGGAGTACTCGTGAAGAACACTTCGTCGGCTGTGTAGAAGTCGTAGATCTGCAGGCGAGTTTCCTGAACCGGGATATTAAGTTTCTGAGCCAGCTCAATCACAGTCTGCCGGCTGATTCCGTCGAGACAGTTTTCTGTCGAAGGCGTCTTTAGAACACCGTCTGCAATCAGAAAGATGTTTCCGCCCTTGTTCTCGGAAACGTTTCCATCAATATCCAGAATGATGACCTGAGCATCGGGGTCGACGAGCCGAGCTTCCGTGTCGGCCATCGTATAAAACAAACGGCTGCGGTTCTTGATTCGAGCATCCAGTGACTGAGCCGGGATCGCTCGACTAAACGATGTCACCGCATGGCAGCCTTCGGTGTAGTATCGCACCCAGCCACGCAGATCCATCGGGCTGGTGAAGATCATAATCGTCGCGGGATTGGTCTGAGCCGGACTGGGGCCGGGCTTCATGAGACCTCGTGAAATATTGTGGACGATCCAGCAGTCATCATTCGGCCCCATGTGACCGCGATTCGCTTCCAGCACTTCCAGTGTCGCTCGAGTCATCTCTTCCGGAGTCAGCCCCGGGTTGACTCGACTAACCTTCAGCGACTTGTAAAGCCGCTTGATATGGTCATCGAGCCGAAACGGTTGATGCCGAAATGTTCGAGTCGACTCTGTAATGCAATCGCCCAGGAGAACCGCGCTGTCGAAGATGGAGATCGTCGCTGACGACTCCGGCACCATACGACCAGAAATATAAACTGTTCGTTCAGCGGACTGCGTCATCGCGTTTTCCTGACCGGGTTTTGGGCACGAATACTCTTTATTGCAGAACTGTGTGGATCCGTTCGAGAGCCTCTTCAACGTTCTGGCGACTATTGAACGCGCTCAGGCGGAAGTAACCTTCGCCTGCTGCACCGAATCCGCTGCCCGGTGTTCCCACGACATGGGCCTGATTCAGCAACATGTCGAAGAACTCCCAACTGCCCAGATTGTTCGGAGTCTTCAGCCAGACGTAAGGAGCGTTCACTCCGCCGAAAACGCGAATGCCGACCTTCGTCAAACCTTCACGCAGCAGACGAGCGTTGGTCATGTAGAAGTCAATCAGACCCCGCATCTCGACCTTGCCTTCGTCCGTATAGGCTGCTGCCGCACCCTTTTGAACGACGTAAGACGCGCCATTGAATTTGGTCGATTGACGGCGATTCCAGAGCTGATGCAGAGAAACCTTTTCTCCGGTTGGTGTCGTGCCCATCAACTGCTTTGGCACGACGGTCAAGGCACAACGAACGCCAGTGAAGCCGATGCTCTTGCTGAAGCTGCGGAATTCAATCGCGACATCCTTCGCACCTTCGATTTCGAAAATGCTGTGCGGAATCGACGGGTCTGAAATGAAGGCTTCGTACGCGGCGTCGAATAGTATCAGCGAATTGTTGGCTCGAGCATAATCGACCCATTTCTGCAGCGTTTCGCGAGTCGCCACAGTGCCCGTTGGGTTGTTGGGATAGCACAAATAGATCAAATCAACTTTCTCGGACGGCAGCTCCGGAACGAAGTTGTTCGCTTCATTCCCTGGAAGATAAACCAGCCCTTCAAAGCGACCGGACGCATCCGCCGCGCCGGTGTTTCCAGCCATCACATTTGTGTCGACATAGACGGGATAAACCGGATCGGTAATCGCGATCTTATTGCCGTCGCCGATGATGTCCAGAATATTGCCGGTGTCGCACTTTGAACCGTCAGAGATGAAAATTTCATCGGCCGAGATATCAACGCCACGAGCCTGAAAATCATGCTGAGCGATTGGCTCCCGCAGAAACGCGTAACCCTGCTCCGGGCCATAACCCTTGAACGAATCGCGGCTGGCCATGTCATCGACAGCCGCATGCATGGCCTTGGTGATCGACGACGGCAAAGGTTCTGTCACATCGCCAATTCCAAGGCGAATGATCCGTGCCTGCGGATTGGCCTGAGAGAACGCAGTCACGCGGCGACCGATCTCAGGGAAAAGATAGCCAGCCTTCAGTTTAAGATAATTTGCATTGATCTGGACCATGGACGAAATCTATCCCGTGAATAAATCAAAAGGTCGTCGTTACCCAAAGGCTGAATTCCACCCTGGCAACGGAAATATTGAGCAAAGGAACAGGCCAGTGAAATCCCTGAGCAGAATCAATTGTCGCGTCAGGATGTGGTGCCTGAGCCACAAGTCCAGGTCCAGAAAAATCAGACCTGAGGAACTGGATGCCCTGAAACAGCAGGCCGCCCGGACACTCAATTGGCATGCGCAAATTCTTGCATGAGGCTTAGGAGCCTGCAGATTCGCTGGATGCCGGATCGCCTGACGGCCCAAATGCTCAGGACTTCGAGGTCGTCGCAGCATCACACGAAGTGTCGGCCCCGGATTCCTCGGTAATCGTCCGGTCTCGCATCATGGCGATTCGCCCGGTGCGGACCATCTCGAGAATCCCAAACTCTCGCATGCGATCGATGAAGGCGTCGATCTTACTCTCACGACCGGAGATTTCGATCATCACGTGGCTGGCCCCGACGTCGACGATGCGACCTCGGAAAATATCTACCAGTTCACGGATCTCACCACGTCGGCCATTCTCTGTGCTGACCTTCATCAGCATCAGGTCACGTTCCACGTAATCCGCACCTGAGAAGTCCTGAACACGAACGACAGTCACGATCTTTTCAAGTTGCTTACGAACCTGGTCCAGCTTCTTTTCATCTTCGTTGACGACGAAAGTGATCCGTGAGAGTTCAGGGTTCTCGGTGGCTCCGACGGCAAGGCTCTCAATGTTGTAGGCTCGGGAAGCCAGCATGCCGGAAATATGAGCGAGAACACCCGGTTGATTCATCACCAAAGCGGAAAGAACGTGTTTCATGAGAAATTCTTGTCAGTCAGCGATTCAAAATGCGGCCGTACGAATTTTGAGCACATCTGTACTCGTTCGCCCCGCGCCCAAACAGCAGCGAGATTTTATGAAGACAGCAGTCGGTCAGCAACGGAGGAATGTTTTCTGCCCGGATTCCTCAAAGAAAAGTCAGTATTCAACGTCCAACTCTGAAGAACCGGGAATTTCCATCACGCGATTACACGCATTATGACGCCAAATTCCGCTCCCATGGCGTCACTGCGGCAAAACGGGAGCAGCCCCGGACACGGCAGGAAAATCCCCCAGATGCCGGGCGGTCAGCTGCCACAACGCCTGAACCACGTCAGGAGCGATGTTCCGATGCTGATGCGGGGCATCAGAATCCCGAGGCGTCACTAATCACTCGCCTTTTTCCTCAGTCTTTTTCTTGTCGAGGAAATAGTCGATATCGGCCTTCACTTGTTCAAGGCTGCCCTTTTTGGTCTTGCCGCCGACCTTGGCCGAGTATCGCCTATTAACTCCGGTACCGGCTCCAAATCCCTGAGTGAAGGAATGATCTTCCTTGATTTCATGATCTCGATAGATGTTGCCGCTGACTTTACCCTTGGCCATTGATACGAATTCCAGAACAAACAAGTGAAATGGTGAGCCGTTACTGAGAGCCACCAACAAAGCGGGGATAGGCACCCCTGACAGTCACATGTCTCCGTGATTTCAGGCTCTTTAAGGGAGCCAATCCCGGTTTTGTTAGTCGCTCTAGGGCCCTTTTTAGCTTTCCTGACGAGAATGACAAACGCCAGTTCAAAAATAGATTGCCAGCCAGGAACTTTCAGGCCTCTGCCTGTGGCCTTTTGATTTAATCGATTAACCGCATGCCACAGGCGTGTCCGCCCCATTTCGACTCCGCCTGCAGCTTGCGGCTAAACGAAAACGCTTCGTACGAGGCTAAATCACCTGTCCGCCAGCGAGGAACCTGCCATCAGCCGTTTCAGGGAGCCGTCGCAACCGGGGAAGAGTTGAATCTGACTCGATGGCCAAAGGCCTCCAGATCCAACTGGTTGGCCGTTGTTCTTGTCAGCCGGATTTCCGAGAATGGACGCTGAGCAGCGACCTTGTAGCTAAATCGCGAAAGTCCGGTCGCTCGCGAAAGGCCTTTGATATCGTAATTTTGGCCCATCTGAATCATCAGCCCCGGAATATTGAGAGGTCGCCCACCGCCCGGGTTGGCCGCAACATTCTCGTTGATCTCAGCCACAACAATAAGTTCGTCCGGTCCGTCAACGTAAAGACTGCCCGACGCCTTCATAGGATGTGCCCAGGCAAGTTTTCCGGTACTTCGACTAAAGGCCACTACGCTTGTCTTGACCGGAATTAGACGAGCCGTTTCGAAAGCAAACAACCCGAGTCCATTGTCGTCCATTTCGTAGACATAATAGTTCAGAGCATCTGCATGGAATGCCATTTTCGTTGGCTCAATCGATAACGACTTTGCGATCTCCGCCCCAGAGCCGGCAAAGTCCTGCTGAGCCCCCGTCATCAGGTCAACGACTCTCAGATCACCATTCTCAGTCAACACCGCCAGTGTTTCTTCTTCCATGATGGTCGCATGCATTTTCTGTGACAACTCCAACTGGCGTTTCACAAGCCCATCAGCCTGATTGATCCACAAGAGCGTTGGTTGATCTTCGAAGGGATGCCTCAGGGTTAGTATCGAATCCGGCGTCTCTCGAAGAAGGGCCATTCCTGATAGCTCTTCCGCACTCAAAACAGCAGAGGTTTGGTCCTTACCGTCAACTGGATTCAACACTAAGAAATGCGAGAATCCTCTGTGGCCAATAATGGCTGAGCGATAAGCCAGCACTGAACTATACGTTTCTTCCAGAGGCATTCCCCACAGACGATTACCAGTAAAGACATCAATCACTTCAACGCTGTCATTCGACTTCAGACACACCCACCGAGCGTTTCCTCCGCAAATATCGACGCCAGATCCCCCAAACCATATCGCCAAAGAGCCAAAGCCCGTATCGAGCTTTCCGAATGTCTTTTCTGTCAGTCGTGAACGTCGACTGGAAAACCCGTCGGCGGCCGTTTTCCGCCACAACCATCGCTGCTCAGTCACTGAAAATGCAGACAAGCCATCGCTGTCCGCCAGCAGGAGTACGGTGCCAAACCGATAGAGTTCCTGATTCCGCAAGTCATTGACGTTGCTCGACGCCTCGCGACTAATCGTCCACGGCGCAACAAATGGCTCGCGAACAGACTTCGCCTGAATTGCTCCAGGGATCGTACGCACCGACCAGCGAAATGCCGAAAGGAAAGCATCAGATGCGGAGCTCACATTGACATCGGATCTTCCCGGCATTCGCCCCATCATCCTTCCCGTATTGCTGACTGGCAACATGGTCAAAGGAACGTCCGGAGTGCCCGCGACACGATTGACGATGAATTCTCGAGTATCATCCGGAGCTGCAATGGTCACGCCCGGCAGCTTGCCCTGAAGTTCGTATTGTGCAACCGTCAAAATTCGATCCACAAGCTCCCGATGAGCCGACTCCACATTCGACTTCTTCAACAGCAGCTCACGAGCCTTCCCAAAGCCGTCTGCAATTCGAACGGAGAGCTTGATCTTCTGTTCGCTATCTGACGCATTTACATCTCCTGTCAGACCCGCATCCAACTGGGCATCAGCCGCAGACATCAAAAGCTGCAATGTCAGCTCATTACATTCACCGTTCTGCAACTGCACTTCAGCTCGCCGCAATGACTCCTCGGCAAGACCCTTCGAATGCATTTCTGCAATCAAAACATCCGGGACAGCGGCTAATGCCAGAATGATAGCACTTTGCTCCTTGGCTTCAGCCGTCGCAATTCGATCCCGCAGCTGCATCAACACCCAGGCTCGAAACGTCACAAATCGCTGATCAATCGAGGTTTTTAGCGGGTTCCGAGCCAACGGGTCACTTCCCGCAGCATCCGCGAGCAGTTCCTTCATGGAGGAGGTCACCGGAACATCGACCATCTGAACCGACTCATCCAGAGTTAAGGCATCAATCAATGACGGGACGACATTCTCGGGAGCCGTTCGCAGCAGGTAATCAAGCCGCAGAAAATGTGTGAGGGCTTTCTCATGAGCGGTCTGAGCCATGCCGGCGATCTCTTCCAGTTGGGCCGCCTCCTTTGCGATCAAATCCTTCGCCAACGTCGCTGAGTTATCGCTTTCCTCAGCTTTCAACATCGCAACGGCAATCCGAAACCTCAAACGCCGCACGGCATCTCTGCGCAAAGCCGTTACCGGAATCTTCGCCGCAGCGATCGATGCCTCTTTTACTGCACCGGATTCAAACAGGAATGTCGCATGTTGAAGTGGATCAGTCTCATCATGGCCGGTTACCGGCTCACGCGACATCAACGTCAAATGGTCTGGTGCATGACTCAGAATTCCGCCCTGCGTTGAATAAAAACCTCCGGTACTCCATGCGGGCCGGAATCGCTTGAGAGTTTGTTTCAACGTTCCGTTCTCGATCGCAACAACGGCCGCTGAGCCGTCGGCCAGAGGAACGTACAGATCGTCTTCCTGACGTGATGCAGGTCCGACAGGGGGAGCCGCCGGGTCCGTTACTTTCAGAGTCCATGCCTTCTTGAGTTGTGGCTGCCTAAAACCAACAATGGATTCGGCTGAGGCCAGAATCAGCCATTGCGAATCATAATGCAGAACGACAGTAACTCCGGAAGCGGGAATCGATGTGGAACGAGTCCTGCCACTCCTCGGATCAATACAAAGCAAGGTTGCTGATTCTGCGGTCGGAACCAGCAGTTTGTCGCCAAGAAGAATAGGCGGTTGAGAACGCCACGCCTGTTTCAGTGGCGCAAGATCAGTCATGAACATTCCGGTATTGCGAAGCAGACGTTCATCTCGACCGTCCGCTGATCTCGTGTTGAGCTTTCGAGCCCAAAGTATGGAGTGTGTCATCGTATCAATGGCGAACAGCCAGCCGGTTGTTGAAGTCGTATAGACGAGGCCGTCTTGCACACGGGTCTGAGCAGCCAGCAATTGCCGCGCAGCATCCAGCCCAATCTGGTTCTGCGGATAAGACAAAGGAACACGCCAGAGCAAACGACCTGTAGCCGCCTCCAGACAAACCAGTTGTACGACGGACTCTTTCTCAATCACCTGAAACAGCCTGCCTTTTTCGACAGCAGGCGGCCCCGCCAGCCACGCAGTCGCCAGTTCATTGCCGAACTTTTCTTCCACAGGAGGGCCACCCATCGTCCACAGTCTCCGGCCGGTTTCCTTATCGATGGCGACAAGTTCCCACAGTCCGGCTTTGGTCTGGTCCGCAACACCTCGGATTCGCATCATGCCACGGGAAACGACAGGACCGTTGCCAGCGCTTAACTGGGACACCAGATACAATCGCTCAGCATCCGACGTCATCCGCCCCACCATCTCGTTGCGATGCAACTGCAGGATCTCCGGACTGTTCATCGCTTCCTGCAATGGATTTCGCTCGACTCCAAATCCACCACCAATAAAGTCCGGCTCCAGAGGACGCACGGGCGACTGCTCATGACTCAGAGTTCTCGTCCACAAATGTTGCCCGGAACTCAATCGATAAGCAGAAATCAATCCTGGCACACGAACATACACATGCTCGGCATCCAGCTCCGGCTGCCACGCAGACCACGGAATCCCCTTGATCTCCGGAGCTTCTCGCAACAATTGCTGAGATCGCGTTCGCGCTGTGCTGGAAATCGGAAGCGACTTAAACCAGTGCCGCTGCTGAATAAACGAATCACCCACTGCGTCAACGTTCTGGCTTGGCGATGATTCCGAACCCGGCGCTGACGGAGATTCGTCACTGTCTTGTGCAGACTTCACAACAGACGGATCTGTCGTCGCCCCAGCGTCAGGAGATGAATCCTGCGGTGACTGATTGCCTGCAGTCTTATCACCGGCATTCTTGCCATCAGAACTCTGCTCGTCTGTCGTTGGTTCAGGGGATTTGTCTGAAGCCGCATTGTCTGAAGCCGCATTGTCTGAAGCCGCATTGTCTGAAGCCAAACGGTCTGCGTCGGGTGGTTTAGCGCCCGCGTGAGCTGGCTCGGTTGCGGGCACCAGCCGAGCGTTCATCCTCTCCGCAATAACCTTCAATTCAGGATCGGCCTGTTTGGTGAGCAGGGGGGCCAGCCAATACTGAGCTGCCAGTTTGTGGCCCCGATCCGCATGTTTTGCGGCCAGAAGTAAATGAGCTTTTCCCGCAGCTTTCGTCCCTGCAAATTGCTGCAGGAAGGTTGGCAAGGCCACTGCAGTATCAGCCTCAATGGCCAATCTTAATGCGGCATCGGCCCCCGGATCCGATTTTTCAATCGCCTCCTGAATTTCAGAACTGAATCGCTGAATCAAAAGAACCAGATCCCGATGCAGAGGCACAAAGACCTTATCCGATCCGCGAACAATCAACATCGGATCTGCAGCTCTCAGAGACTCCAGATGTTCCAGAACTTCTGATGTGTTCTTCTTTCTCGCTGCAGCAGACATCTGCTCCAGCTTCGTCTCGACGCGTCGCTCGGTATGCAGACCATCGCCTTCGTCCTCCGATTCCTCGGGGCCGTTCATGCCGGGAATCCGAAACATCTGAGCCTCGAGCTTTGAGGTCGCCTCAGTCCAGGAGAAACTTGCCACAACGGCCAATAAACTCACCAGCCGAAGTAACCATGAGACGCGTCGACTGGATTCCATTGTTGATTCCGTTTCCCGTGACTGACTCAAATCCGTTTTCCATCACTGATAGCAGCGGAACCGCCAAGCTATTTCTTCGGAGCCGTATCAAACGTCGTCAGGCCATCAGCCTCGGCCTTCACTTTGGTGCTTAGGATCAGTTTCTTTGCTTTTTCATCCACAATCAGCACCAGCGGATCACGCTCCTTGGCATACTTCAGAATAATCTCATGCAGGGCCGCCTGAGCAGTCACTGATCCAAGGTCAAACGTCTGCGGCATGTTCTGAGTAAACCCAGCTCCCTTCAGTGCATCACCGTCAATCGCTACTTCTGTCTTGATTGATTCGCCGATGTAACCAAATGCTTCCTGTAGCGGCGTGCGGCGGAAGTCAATCAGTACCTTCATCTGCAGTCGATCAACCAACTTATCCGGAATTGATGTCGTGTCGCCTTTGGCAACAATCTTTTCATCGTCGAAGTTTGTCAGCAACGACTGATTCCAGGTCAATAACGCGCCGGCGGCCAAATTCACAGACGCCTGCTTTGGCAGAACCGTCACCAGCCTTGCAAACGATGGAGCCACATGTGCCGTCGTACCAACGTCCAGAGCTTGCAGCATCGCCGGAAAACGGCCGATCATCTGGCGAGATCCCTTCGTGGCTGGCTTCATCTTTTCAACACCCGCCAACATCTCTTCCGCAAGCTTGCTGAACTGCAACTGGGCATGTCGCTGCACCTTCATGACCGAACTGTCGGACGAATTATGCAGCAGCGTCTCCATGTAAAAATTCGGTTCAAGATGCATGCTCCAGGAGACCGTTTCGATCTCATTCCCCATCCAGACAACAAACTTGTCGACGACTTTCTGCATCTGCGTCATGAAGATATCTTCGCGGTGGGAGTCGAGGATCTTCAGGTCGAAAATCAAAGAGGCGTGTCGTTCGCGATCTGAAGCCTGCAGCAACGGCTCCATATCCGGGGACGCCAACGCGGCATCGTTGCGAGACAGCTCCAGTTCCTGGGTGAGACTCACCGGAGCCGCGGCAAATGTGCGATCATCGATCAACATAAAACTGAATTCGGACGACTCATAAATCTCCGCTTTCAAATCGGCTTTGCGCTGTCCCTTGAATTGCTTCAGGAAATTGGACTTTGCCTGAGCTTCCTTAAGGCGAACGACAACGGCAACATCCGGCACCGACATGCGAGGCCCAAAATTGACAGCGATCGTCAGCTCTTCAATATCGTCTGGCTCAAAGCGAGTTCGACTCCGAATCTGCTCATGGAGCCACGTCCCCAGATCACCCAGAATGGCCTGAAACTCAACCGTCGTGCGATCCGATTTTTTCCATAACGCGGCTGGGCGCAAATGACAGATCAGATGAGGCGTGAACGGCAGATAATCCAGTGGAATCGCTTTCCCCGAAGTGGGGCTTAATGCTTCAGCGTTTTCATTCGACGCGGCCAATTCAACTTTCTTCGCTTCCCAGCCCTTGTTAACCGCAGGCGCTTTCTTGACCTGCAGCGTCTTCTGCTGATTGATTACATACGCGCCATATCCGCCGGCTGCAACGAGTATCGCAGTGATCACCATCGCGATGATCCCGGCACGACTTCCGCGACGACGCTTCTTTGCGGCAGGTTTTCCCTTGGCCCGTGTTGAGGCTGCAAGTGCATTCGGTGCAACGGCACCTGCTGTAAACGGAGCCCCGGTATTAATCTCGGCTGTGGAAGCCTTCCCGCCCGCGGCGGTCGGCGGCGCCAGAAAGTCGGGGATCACAATCTCATTGCTGCCACCACTCAAAGGCGGTGAGCCAAACGCTCCCGCGTTCGGCGTTTGCGAAAACTGCGGGAACACCGGTGCGGTCGGTGGTGCCGCGGGGTACGCCGGTGCTTCATCCGGAACCCAGCGCGCGCCAGTTCCCATTTTGGGAGCCAAAGGCAGCACGGGGACATCTGCCAGTGCCAGAGGAACCTCGTCGGTTTCCGGCAGTGTCAGGACAAACCGATGCCGACACTTGGGACACTTAGCCGTCTTGCCGATGAGGCTTGTATCCGGAAGTTTCAATGACGCGCCACAGGCGGGGCAAGGAATTGAAATCGCTGGCATAGTCTTCACTCACGGCGAGAATATTCTGGCATCCTGCACTCACCCCGGCAGTTTCGCAGGCTTCCCGATCGAAATCAATTATGAACCGCCTCCTCCGCTAATAAGGACTCAGTTGTGAATCTCGGTCGGTTCGGCCGGGGAGCAAGTCTTTCTTAGGCCCGTTTTGCCGCGCAGGGCTGCATGGCATGCCGCGACGAATAGGCACAAAAACACAAAACGGGGGGAACTCATGCAGTCCATCACAGTCGGCCCGTCCTCAGTTACAAACTGAAACTTCGTTCAACAGCGGGCCACAGGCGCAGGCGAAATTAGGCAACGCCTGCGGCTAGCCGTTAAACGAGCACGAACCCCAGAAACTCGCGGGGACGATGTCACATGTTTGTCTTAGTATCTCCGCCCGAACCGCCGGCGACTTTCTGGAGTGCGGCGTTTAGTTCGCGATCATGACCATGATCGCGGCTGTAAATGCGGAAGATGATGAAACTGGTCGGCAGACTGCGGAACAATTCGTCATCATCCAGCTCATGCGAGAGACCACTAGCCGTGTCGTACCAGTAATTCTGCTTGCCCGCCGGCTTTCTGGCACTCGGTCGGTGATAGTGGCGAGCCACGTCGATGCGAAGAGGAATCTCCCGGAGTGGTTTCGGAAGCGACTCACGAACTCGCCGCTCCACCAGATCCGGTTCTGAAAAGATCGTTGTGCTTTCCGCCTGACCGCTGTGGAAGTGCATTGTACGTTCACACGCCATCCGCCACATTTCTTCGCGGTTGATGATCGCCTTCCAATGCGTTCCCAGCTCACGAAGTGTGGGATCAGAACTGTCGGCCCAGCGAGCCACATCGACCAGAAACGAAGTCTCCGTCAGTCCCTGATAAGCCTTCAAATGCTGCAGAGGATTCCCGGGGAACAATCGTTTCATCGTCTCCGCAAAGTATTCTTCCAACGCAATGTCGATCCCGCGAACGGTGCGATGGAAGTAAATCGTCCGGAACAGATTTGCGCGTGTTTCGATGAAGTTGATCAGCGTCGGCAGACCGCGCGAATGAATCGTCAGGCCGTTCTCCGTAAAGAAGCTGTAATGAATGAGGCGGGAGATATCGAATGCCTTGGTGTTGTAACCGGACATGTACGCATCACGCAGCACGAAGTCCATGTTGTCGACCGTGTAAATTCCACTGAAGAGTGCTCGCAGTTTCTTCAGCCAGTCGGGATGTCCTTCCTGGTCGTCCGGATGTCCGGAAGGTCGCCGAATCAGCCACGCGATTTGCTTGGGGTCAAGCTCTTCCAGTGGCTGGAGTTTTCCATTTGGGTTTCTGCGAATGCGACGAATGATATCGCCCAGTTCATGCTCGATAACATGGCCACCGATGTCTTCGTGAGTCAGATTAAACTGATCCAGATAGTGATCATCGAAGAAGTGACCGAAAGGCCCGTGCCCCACATCGTGCAGCAAACCGGCGATACGCACCATGCTCTCAACGCACGCTCGCGAAGGCACATTGCGGCAGCAGTCCGCCAAGGATTCGTACCATGCATTGACAGTCACGGACCCCAGATGCATCACGCCAAGTACGTGCTGAAATCGCATATGTTCGGCGGATGGAAACACCCACCACGCCGTTTGCAGCTGATGGATCTGCCGCATCCGCTGAACCCACGGATGGTCAATCAGATCCTGTTCGGCCGCCTCGCCTGCCGGCAGTCCGACTCGTGAGATAAACGGGATGTAGCCGTGAATCGGGTCGTGGGACAAACTCTCGGTCGTAAAATCTCGAACCATTCCAATTGGCCTGAAAATCAGAGAAAACAATGCTCTGCGGCCGGACAAACATCCTGTGACTGCCCGCAGCGAACGCACTGGAAAACGCGAATGATAACGAGATCACTTGATTTGTCTTGCGGACTCCAGCGATCTTCCTGCAGCGAGTAGTCGTCGCGGATTTCTGCAGGTTCTGCTTGCCGCGCAGGACTGTGCGGCTTGCCGCGACCTCTGGGCACGTGATGGTGCGATGCAGTCTATAATTCTTACTCAATTGCAAACGAGGGTCGCCTGACGGCGAAGGCTTTTCCGCGAACAAAAGCCTCCTTTTAGATGCCATCCGCGACTGTGCCTTCGCTCAGCCACTCCGGATCGTCTCGGTAGCGTTGTTCTTTCCATGGGTCACCGACGTTGTGATAACCGGCCTGTTCCCAGTAGCCCGGAACGTTGCGTTCGGTTAGTTCAATTCGATTCACCCACTTCGCACTTTTCCATGCGAACAGTTTGGGCACCACAAGGCGAACAGGTCCGCCATGGTCGTCGTCCAGTGGCAAGCCATCGTGCAGATCGGCCAAAAGAACGTCATTGTCCAGCAGAGCCGACAGCGGAACATTTGTTGTCCAGCCGTTATCACATCCACCGATGATCGCGAAGGCGGCCGAGTCCTTTACGCCAGCTTCCGACAACAACCATCTGAGTGATACGCCTTCCCACAGATTCCCCAGTCGCGACCAGGTCGTTACGCAGTGAAAATCCGCGAAAACCTTAATGCGAGGCAGCTCCCGAAACTGCGCCAGAGTAAACTCCAACGGCCTATTGACCAGGCCATGAAATTGCAGCGTCCAGGCAGCGGGATTAATCACGGGAACTGTCGACGCATGCAGCACCGGCCATTTGCGAGTACGATGCTGTCCGGCGGGCAGGCGATTTTCTCGATGAGTATCTTCCGAGATGATCACATCGTCCGGCAAACCGATCGGACGCTGCTCGTCGGTAGTTTGATATTTGGGGTCTGTGTTGGGACTGTAAAGTGACATGGCTTGCCGATATCCTGAGGCTGTTATGTTGATAATCTAGTCGCAGTTCAAGTTGTCGTGTTGGTTTTAGCCAGCATTTCAGACGGATCATGACTTAGCATCCGACTTACGTCGCCGCGGCGAACTTGTCATTCCCGACACATTTCAACGATTTTGTGTAGGGTGTGACAACTGAGCCTCAGCGAACGCAGGCACACCGGGCGAGTCTCCATTTGATTGCCCCGGACACTGTTTCGGGACTGTTCCTAGAACTCCACAGGCCCCGTATTTCGGCTTCATTCCAAGGATTCCACAAGTGCAGTTTCGAACATTAGGCTCAAGTGGGCTCAAGATCAGTGTGATTGGTCTCGGGACCTGGGCAATTGGTGGCGGTGACTGGAAATTCGGCTGGGGCGACCAGAACGAATCTGAAGCCATCGGGGCGATTGTGCGTGCGGTCGAACTGGGGATCAATTGGATCGATACAGCCGCCATCTATGGCGAAGGTCGCAGTGAGATTCTGGTCGCGAAAGCCTTGGAGGCCATTCCTAAAGCAGATCGGCCGATCGTCGCGACAAAGTGCGGACGAGTTGCTCTGGGAAACGGAGAAATCGGCAAGTGCCTGAAACGCGAAAGTGTAATCGCAGAATGCGAAGCGAGCCTGCTTCGTTTGAACACAGACTGCATCGACTGGTACCAGATGCACTGGCCAGAGCCTGATGAAGAAATCGAAGAAGGCTGGCAGACACTGGTTGACCTCAAGCAACAGGGAAAGGTTCGGCACATCGGTGTTTCGAATCATTCGGTCAGTCAGATGCAGCGGCTTCAGGCGATCCATCCCATTGCCTCACTGCAGCCGCCGTACAGCATGATTGCACGTGATGTCGAGGCTGAAATTCTGCCGTTCTGTGGCAAAGAAAACATCGGCGTTGTTTGTTATAGCCCAATGGGCAAAGGTCTGCTCACAGGGAAATTCACCGCCGAACGAGTTGCCGCGTTGTCGAGCAAAGATCATCGCTCGAAAGACCCTCGTTTCCATTCGCCTCAACTGGAAATCAATCTGGAATTCGTGAACACGCTCGGTGTTCTTGCGGAGTCGTTGCAGTGGTCGGTAACAGATGTCGCGATCGCATGGACTCTGCGTCGGCCCGAATTGACATCAGCGATCGTTGGAACTCGCAGTCCGCAACAGATTGAACAAACCGTGACGGCCGGCGACAGAACTCTTGATGCCGCCAGTCAAAGGGTCATCTCCGACGCCATCGCCAAACGCGATCAGCAGCTTGAAGCAATCGGCGGAGCAGCGAAGCCTCGCGTGTGAGACCCTTTTGGAGTGCGGCAGCCTGCTGCCGCTTTCGAGCCCACATCCTGCTGTGGACAACCGTTCTGTAACAAAACGAAGCTGAGACGCTGCAGTTTGGCAGCAGGCTGCCTGCACAAAAGCGGCAGCAGGCTGCCGCAGTCCAAGGTTAAGGTTCGAGGTCCAAGGTCCAACGAGCAAAAAAAAGAGGCCACGATAATGACAATCGTGGCCTCTTTTGATGCGTTTAAAAGTCAAGAATTTCGAGGCTGACTCCGCTTACAGAACCTTCGTGACCCCTGGCATCGGGATTGGATAGGTCATGTCGGCGTTTGGAAGGATCGGCGGAGTATCCTTGAACGAATGATACGTCTCGACCGGTGAAATGCAGAGATCAGACTTCAGAGCTTCCTCGAACGAAATCTCCTTGCCGGAGTAAGTTGCGAGGCGTCCAAGGATTGAAGTCATGGTGCTGTGAGCGCCGTAGTCGCCTTCGTTTGGAATCTCGCCCTTTCGCAGAGAAGCGAACAGGTCGTGATGCTCATCCTGGTGACCGTCATGAATATTCTTTCGCTTGCCGTCTTCAGACTTGCGATTGTATTCCCACTTCAGGTTGCCCTTGGCGTCGAAAATCTTTCCGTCACCAATGTTGCACGAGCCTTCCGACCCGTGAGCGTATTCAGACACTGAACTCCAGCAATTTGGAATGTGTCGGCACTGGCTGAGCAGGACGGAGCTTTCGCCGTCCTTTTCATAGGTGAATTCCACGAAGTGATGATCGTAGATTTCTCCGTGCTCTTTCCCAGTTCGTACCTGACGACCACCCTGTCCCTGAGCCATCTTCGGAGGACCACCCATCAGCCAGTTGATGACGTCGAGGTTGTGAATGTGCTGCTCGTTGATATGGTCACCGCACAACCAGTTGAAGTAGTACCAATTGCGCATCTGGTACTCCATCTCGGTCTGGCCATCAAGGCGTGGGCGAACCCAAACACCGTCGCCGTTCCAATAGCAACGAGTCGCGACGATACGTCCGATCTCGCCGTCCTGCAGACGCTTGATCGTTTCGATATAGATTGGCTCATGGTGTCGCTGCAGACCAACGGCAACCGCGAGGTTCTTTGACTTGGCTACCTGGTTGGCGTCGAGCACCTTGCGAACACCGACGGCGTCAACAGCCACCGGCTTTTCCATGAAAACGTGCTTGCCGGCATTGATCGCGGCTTCAAAATGCAGCGGGCGGAAGCCTGGAGGTGTCGCCAGGATCACGATATCGCAATCCTGCTCCAGCACCTTTGTGTAGGCGTCGAAACCAACGAACTGACGATCTTCCGGAACGTCAACTTTATCGCCGTGCTGACGCTTCAACTGACCAACGGCACTCTTGAGGTTATCGTCAAACGCATCGGCGACAGCAACAAGCTTTGTCGGGCCAGCGGTATTCATCGCCTGATCCGCAGCACCTCGACCTCGACCACCGCAACCGATGAGACCGATGCGAATGGTCTCATCACTGTTAACATGAGCCGCGCGGATTGGGCTGAGGTTCGTCAGGATAGAAGATCCAGCCGCAGCCACTGCAGAGGTCTTCAGAAAGCCACGACGTGAGGAATCAGATGGTTTGTTCGACATCTACGAGAACTCCAAATTGTTCAGGAGGGACGGCCTTACTGAAGAAATCTGTCGTACATTCAGCAGGAGATGCCGACCAGAATTGTTCAGGAAGGAACCAGTGGGTGAAAACTCAAATTCAAAATTGACAAGCCGCCAAGGCCTAAACATTGTCAACTAAGACGGTGAGATCCTACTTTTCCGCATCGTTGATCGCAAATCAATTGCCCCGGAAACACAGCAATGAGCATAGTCGCTGGTTTGAATACGCCCTTCTGAATACGTCTTTCCGGGCAGGACTTCATGACTTGCCGCGACCTCTGTGCATGTCATGACACATGCAGCGTGCAATCCTCACCTGATTGCACGCACGATGCGTTCTGTCGCGAAAGATCTTTCCAGCAGAAAAGCCCGGCCTTCACCAATCAGCAACGACAGGTTAAATCGTCCAAACTCGTTCCAGTAAAGCAACTCGACAACCTATTTGGCTCTGCGGCGATCGCGTCCTTTGTTGATTGGCTTGACTGGCTTATCATCAACAGGCCGGAACGGTTTCCGCTTAGCCGCTTTGCTGGATGGTCGCTTGCGTGGCGAAGGCTTTTGAATCGGATCCAGAGAAGTGTTGGGGTTCTTCTGCCTCGCTTCGCGTGCCGGGGCTAGCCCTTCCTGATTCGCCGGTCGGCGTTCTCTGACGGCAGGACGATCCTTCATTGGCGAGCGTTCCCTCACCGCAGAACGCTCCTTCATCGCAGGACGTCGCTCAGGACCTCGTTCACTACTTCGGCCTCTCGTTTCCTGCTGCGAACTACGCCGTTCGGGAACTCTGGCACGGCTATCCTGACGTGGGGCTCGTTCCGGAGCCGCAGCCTTGGTTTCGGCAGGTTTAACGTCTGAAGCCGATGGTCGCGGATCACGAAGTGATGGAATTGGTCCGGTTGGCTTTGGGGGTCTTGTGGAAACACTCTCCGTCGCCGGTGCAGATCGCTCGGCCGGCGCGTCGGGACGTCGACGAGTATTCCGCGTTTGACCAGTGCGATAGCCAAAGCTGCTGCCTTTCCGAGGCTGCGCGGCACCTGGCTTTTCGCCATGCTCGGCGAAGTAACGCAGCTCATGAATTTCGAACGGCTGCAGTTCGCGATGTCGTCCGGGAGCCAGACTTCCCAACTGCAATGGCCCGAACTCAATTCTCTCCAAAGCCAGTACCTTGTGCCCGACTCGCGCCATCAGACGGCGAATTTCACGGTTCTTGCCTTCCTGAAGTTCCATCTCCAGAATCGAGCTCTGGCCTTTGCGGCGATGAATATGCACGTTGCGAAACTTAAAGAAGCCTTCGGCAAAGTACATGCCTTCGCGAAGCTGCTTCAATGTTTCCGGATGTGGAATTCCCGCGACATGACAGCGGTAACGGCGGATCACTTCAAAACGTGGATGAGCCAGTCGCTGAGCAAGGTCGCCGTCGTTTGTGATGAGCAGCATCCCCTGAGTCATCTCGTCGAGCCGACCGACGGTAAACATTCGCTGTTCAGAAGCGGGTACCAGGTCGACAGCTTTGGGGCGTCCCTGAGGATCGTGATTTGTACACAAAAATCCTTTAGGCTTGTTGACCAGAAAGTAGCGTAATCGCGGCATCCGCAAACGCTCGGAATCCAGTCGCACATCCTGTTTCAGGGGATTGACAGAACGAGCCGGGTCGGTCACCACTTCGGAATCCACAGTCACTCGCCCCGTACGAATGTACTCTTCGCATTTGCGTCGCGAATCCACACCGGCCATGGCCAGAAACTTCTGCAGCCGCATGCGATCGCCGTCTTCGCCGGACTCTTCCTCAATCTCAGGAGGCAAATCAGCAGAGATGCGACTGCCGCGTGATTCCGCTGCCTGGTCGGGACGTCGAGAATTTCGGGATGCACCACCGGGGCGTCCCGGACTTCGTTTTGCGGGGCGGGATTTGTCTGGACGATTGTTCGAAGAACCTGGACGTGGACGCGGGGGCATGGATCGAAACTTTCGGAATTTTCTCAACGATTTGACCGCGACAGTATAACAAAGCAAATCGAAGAGAGACCGGCAGATTCCGCTTTGGCCAGTCAGGATCTCCGGAAAGTCCGGATGATTCCCAGTTTCGCGGACCCCTACGACCGAAATCTTCGGACAAAACAGTTTTCTGAAGGTAGCGACCAGAACAACAAAAATTCAGGAAACCGAGATCCGTCCAGACGATTCGATTGTTAGACTCAGGACCAACTCTGTCTCGGGTTCGATACTAGAATGAGGCGACTTTTGCTCCCAACAGCTTGCTGCAA
>Ga0255093_1000272_pt1 | contig 25441 bp, 8 predicted proteins | sample Colum_Law_RepA_8_2_FD_188437 | JGI IMG/M metagenome (GOLD analysis project Ga0255093, IMG submission 188437) | Freshwater microbial communities from Columbia River, Oregon, United States - Colum_Law_RepA_8d | ecosystem: Environmental > Aquatic > Freshwater > River | place: USA: Oregon | collected...
GTATGGGTTGTTGTGGGGTGCAGCAGCCAGACTTTGGGTGAGCGGATGCCGGGTCGGATTTCGCCGCTGGGGATGATCCAGAAGTCATCGACGGCGACGGTGGGTGTGGTGACGACGGCGGGTGTGAACGGGGTGGTGGTGTCCCAGGCGGTGTGGTGTGGTGGGTTGAGTGAGAGGCTGAGTGTGGTGTTTGGGAAGCCGCGGTGTGAGCGTGGGTCGCTGTTGGCCTGGCTGCCATCATCGCCACCGAGCAGGATGATTGATTGCAGCAGGTTGGGTGCGGGTGAGGGAGTGGCGACGCGTGGTGCGGGCAGGTCGGGTAGTTGTTGCCAGCCGTTGTCGGGTGACCACCGCCACGCGTCATTGAGCCACGTGCGTATGGGTTTGCCGTCTGGTCCGGGCTTCAGTGAGGCTCCGCCGATAATCCGGAAGTCATTGCCGTTGGTGGCTGCGGTGGCGAGGATGCGGGGTGGACCGGGGCAGTCGGGCAGTCGGTTCCAGCCCTGTTCAGGTTGTGTGAGGTCGAGTGTCCACGTGGCGGATTCGGCGGGAGCGGAGTTGGGTGTTGTCTGTCCACCGGAGATGAACAGCAGGTTTCCGACGCGAGTTCCGTGGTGATTGGCGAGTGGGTTTGGCAGGTCGGGCAATTGTCGGAATGTGAGAGTGGAGTTGTGGTAGCGGACGGCGATGACGGAGTTGTGGTGTTGAGTGGCGTTGCTGCCACCGACGCAGAGGACTTCGTTGTGGTGTGTGACGGAGACACCGTAGCCGCAGGGTGTGGTCCAGCGTCCGGCCAGTTTCCAGGGTGTGCGGTTCATGAGCAGTGCGGGGTGCGTGGGTGTGTGGCCGTGGCGGATGCTGCGGGGGATGGACAGAGGCAGCGCGTAGACTCGATCGGACCAGACTTTGGTGCCACCGTCCCAGGGTTTTTTATCGGGGAAGTTGGCACCGCCGATGACGAGCAGGTGAGTTTCGGAGATTCCGGCGAAGGATCCGGCGAAGCCTTCGGCATCGGGGAGAGGTGGCAGTTCTTTGAGGCTGAAGGCGGGTGGTGTTGTGGTGTTGTCCGGTGTCTCCGGGGTGTTGACGGTTGGCATTTGTGCCAACGTGGTTGCGGAGTGATTTGTGGCGAGGGTGAGCAGCAGAATCAGCGGTGTGAGTGGCTTGCAGCGATGGGTGTGAGCGTGAGGCATGGTGCGACGTCGGCTCCGGTGGATTCTGTCTGGTTCAGTGAAATCCTTTGGGCAGATGTTATAGTGGGTGGGGGGCATTGGGCGAGTGGAAGCGGCTGAAAGTGAGCGGTAGTTGTGGAGGCTGAGTGATGACGGCGACGACGGCGACGGTAACGATGGAGGACGTGCATCTGGCGGAGGAGCGGATTCGTGGGCATGTGTATTCGCCGCCGCTGATTCGATCGTGGGCGCTGGAGCGCTGGCTGGGTTTCCCGGAATCGCGGCGTGTGTGGCTGCGGGACTACGGGTGGACTCCTTCGGGTTCCTTCAAGTTATTTGGTGCCTGCAACTGGATGGCTCGTCATGCCCCGGATCTTTGTGGCCGGCCTGTGGCGGCGCATTCGTCGGGCAATTTTGCAGCGGGGATTGCGTATGCGGGGATGCGGTTTGGTGTGCGTGTGATTGTGGTGATGCCTGATACGGCTCCGCGGGTGAAGTTTCAGCGGACGCAGTCGTTTGGTGCGGAGGTTCGCACTTACAACATTGCTCGGGATCATGAAACGGGCGAGCGTGACCGGATGACTCGTGAGATTGCCGAAGTGGAGCGTGCTCTGCAGGCGTCACCTTATGACGATCCGTACGTGATTGCGGGCAATGGTGTGGGTGCAATGTGGACGGTGCGTGAGTTGAAGCGTGAGGGGCGGGGATTGTCGGCATTTCTCTGTCCGGTGAGTGGTGGTGGGCTGATGTCGGGTCAGGCGTTGTCGATCAGCGATGGGTTTCCGGAGGCGGAGATTATTGGTGTGGAGCCTGAGGGGGCGGATGATTTCCGGCGGTCTCTGGAGGCGGATCAGCGCGTGCGGCTGGAGCGTCCGGCGAGCATTTGTGATGGGTTGTTGTCTTATGATGTGGGATTGCACAACTGGCCGATTCTGCGTCGTCTGGTGCGTCGTTCGCTGGCGATACCCGACCTGCAGACTCGTCAGGCGATGCGCTGGCTGTACGAGCATCACGGGTTGAAGACGGAGCCATCTGGTGCGATTGGTGTGGCGAGTTTGCTGCGAGGTGGGTTGTCGCTGGCGGGTGATGGTGATGTGGTGGTGGTGGTGAGTGGTCGGAATGCGGACGAGGAGGCATTTCGGGGTTGGATTGACGTTCCGGCACTGGAGCGTGCGTGAGTGTGCGGGATGGTTTGAGGTTGGTGTTTGGGGGCGTGCGGGCCGGGCCGGCTGTTGTCTGCCTGCGGTCGATTCCGTGGGATTTTTCGTTTTTTCCCGTCTTTTCGGTAAATTCCGCAGACTTTACGTGACCGGATTTCCAGGTGTTCCGGGGTGGATCGGACTTTATTCAGCGTAGCGGTCAGGAGATCTGGGTTATTTGCAGTAATCGGGCTGGGCGGGGGATTTTGTTGATTTTTGTCGTGATTCACGGCGAATACTTGTCCATTGGCATTTTGTGTCCTAACCTGTTTTTGCTGGATTCCCGAGCTTGCCACTGTCTATTCCAGCCTGCGGGAATCGAAACGCCTTTTCTTTGGGGCACCACCTGACATGAGCAAACGTCTGTTGAAGCGTCTGTCGTCCAGTTTCAAGCGTCGCAGTGTTCGCAATTACCGCGAGTCATCGGGAGCGGGCCTCGTGCAGGTCCTCGAGGTGCGTCAGCTGTTGACGGCACCGACCCTGGATACTCTGTATGACCTGACCCTTGCCGAGGACGCGCCAGAGCGTGCTGTGGATCTGACGGGTATTACGGCGGGAGCCGGCGAAGTTCAGCCTCTGCGAGTGACGGCGATTTCCGGTAACACGTCGTTGATTGCCGCGCCTGCGGTTGACTACACGTCGCCGAACTCGACCGGCACGCTGCGGTTCGCGCCTGTGTCCAATGCTCATGGTTCGACGACGATCACAGTGACTGTGGAGGACGGAGGTCCGGACCTGGATCTTGGGACGTCCGGGGACAACGAGACGTTCAGTCGCACATTCAACGTCACGGTGACTCCGGTTAACGACGCCCCGACCCTGAATTCTCTGCCAGACCTGACATTGAACGAAGAGGCGCCGCAGCAGACGGTGTCTTTGTCCGGGATTACTGCGGGTGGCGGTGAGAATCAGCCGTTGCGTGTGACAGCGACCAGCAGCGACACGGCGCTGATTCCGAATCCGACAATGACCTACACATCGCCTCAGGTGACCGGTTCCATCCGGTTTACTCCGGCTGCCAACCGTTACGGCACTGCCGTGATTACTGTGACGGTAGAGGACGGCGGTCTGGACTCGAAGCTCAGCACTGCCGCCGACAATGCCACGTTTTCCCGCACGTTCACGGTGACGGTCAACAATATCAACGACGCTCCGTTGTTTGATGCGATTTCTGATCTGACAATCAGTGAGGATGCGCCTGAGCAGACGGTGAATCTGACGGGAATTCAGGCAGGTCCGTTTGAAGTGCAGCCGATGCGAATTTCGGCCAGCAGTTCCAATCCCGGTCTGGTTCCCAATCCGGTGGTGGACTACACATCGCCGAACGCGACTGGTGCCCTGCGACTGCAGCCGGCAGCCAATCTCAGTGGCACGGCATTGATCACCGTGTTGCTGGAAGATGGCGGGCAGGACGAGGATCTTTCGACGTTGGCGGACAATCTCATGGCGACCAGGACCTTCCTGGTGACTGTGAATCCCGTAAACGATGCACCGACGCTGGACCCTGTGGGCAATCTTTCTCTGAGCGAAGACGATGCTGAGCAGACGGTGAACCTGTCCGGTATTTCGGCGGGTGGTGGCGAGACGCAGACTTTGCGTGTAACGGCATCCAGCAGCAACACGGGTCTGATTCCGGATCCTGCGTTGACCTACACATCTGCGGATGCGACAGGTTCGATTCGATTTACTCCGGTGGCCGATCAGAGTGGTACTGCGTTGATTACGTTGACGGTTGAGGACGGCGGTCTGGACTCCGATCTCAGCACTGCTGGTGACAACGCCACGACGACTCGCATTTTTTCAGTGACCGTGGCTGCAGTAAACGACGCTCCGACGCTGAATACTCTGTCGGATCTCAGCATCAATGAGGACGCTGCGCAGCAGACCGTGAATCTGAGCGGTATTTCGGCGGGTGGTGGCGAGACGCAGACTTTGCGAGTGACGGCATCCAGCAGCAACACGGGTCTGATTCCGGATCCTGCGGTGACTTACACATCTGCCGATGCGACAGGTTCGATTCGATTTACTCCGGTGGCCGATCAGAGCGGTACTGCGTTGATTACGGTGACGGTTGAGGACGCTGGCCTGGATGGTGATCTGTCGACGTCGTCTGACAACCTGACTGTAACTCGGACATTTCTGGTGACAGTCGCGGCGGTCAATGACAAGCCGACGGTGAACACTCTGGCGGATCTGCAGTTGCAGCAGAACGCAGCAGAGCAGACGGTGAATCTGAGCGGTATCTCGGCGGGTGGCGGAGAGAGTCAGCCGCTGAAGGTTTCGGCTGTGAGCAGCAACACGGGTCTGATTCCGGATCCGGCAACCACTTACACATCGCCTGAAGCGATTGGCAGCATTCGGTTTACTCCGGTGTCGGCGGCCAGTGGTACAGCGATGATCACGGTGACGGTTGAGGACGGTGGACCGGATAATGATCTGTCCACTGCCGGTGACAATGAAACATTTTCCGTGACGTTTACGGTGGTGGTGAATGATGCGCCGTCGCTGGATGCGATTTCGGATGTGACTGTCAGTGAAGATGCGGCCGAGCAGTCAGTGGGTTTGACGGGTATATCAGCGGGCCCCGGCGAATCGCAGGCTCTGCGTTTGAGTGCATCCAGCGGTGACGCAGTTCTGATTGCGAATCCATCGATTACGTACACGTCGCCGGATTCAACGGCCACGCTCAGGTTTACCCCGGCGGCTGATCTGAGTGGATCAGCGGTGATCACGGTGACTCTGGAGGACGCTGGTCCTGACGGCGATTTTTCCACGCCTGCCGACAATCGTTCATCTTCACGAACATTCACGATTACAGTGACTGCTGTGAATGATGTTCCGACTTTGAACACGCTGTCGGATTCCACGATTGCCGAGGATGCAGCTGAGCAGACTGTGAATCTGGGTGGTATCACGGCTGGTGGCGGGGAAACGCAGCCTTTGCGGGTGACGGCTTCCAGCAGCAATACGGGTTTGATCCCGGATCCTGCGGTCACATATACATCGGCTGATGCCACGGGTTCAATTCGCTACACGCCGGTGTCTGATCTCAGTGGCACGGCGACGATCACGGTGACGGTTGAGGACGCCGGTCTGGACGGCGACCTGTCAACGTCCGGGGACAATCTGACGGTCAGCCGCACTTTTGTGGTGACGGTGACGGCGGTGAACGATGAGCCGACGCTGGATGCTCTGTCAGACCTGACGATCAGTGAGGATGCGGCAGAGCAGACGGTGAGTCTGGCGGGTATCACGGCAGGCGGCGGGGAAACTCAGCCCCTGAAAGTCACGGCCAGCAGCAGTGTGACGGGTCTGATTCCGAATCCAGTTGTGACGTACACATCGGCCGACGCCACGGGTTCGATCCGATTTACTCCAGTGGCGGATCAGAGTGGAGCAGCGACGATCACGGTGACGGTTGAAGACGGCGGTCTGGACGGCGATCTGGGAACGTCAGCGGACAACGGCGTTTCGTCGCGGACGTTTGTGGTCACGGTCGCGGCGGTGAATGATGCTCCGACTCTGGATACTCTTTCTGATGTGACGATTGCGGAGGACGCAGCCGAGCAGACTGTGAGTCTGAGTGGGATTTCGCCCGGTGGTGGCGAGGCTCAGATTCTGAAGGTCACAACGTCCAGCAGCAATACAGCGTTGATGCTGGCACCGACGGTGGAGTACACATCGCCAAATTCGCTCGGCTCGATCCGGTTTGCTCCTCTGGCCGATCAGTCTGGCACGACGACAATCACTGTCACGGTGGAAGATGCAGGTCTGGATAATGACCTCAGCACGACAGCAGACAATCTGTCATTCAGTCGTACCTTTGCGGTGACAGTGACATCAGTGAATGATGTTCCGACGATCGACCAGCCGGCAGATCTGACGCTGGACGAGGACGCGGCCGAGCAGACGTTGAATCTGACGGGTATTACAGCGGGTGGTGGGGAATCCCAGCCATTGAAGGTGACGGTATCCAGCAGTAACACCAGCCTGATTCCGACTCCGACGCTGACCTACACATCGCCGGACAGCACGGGTTCGATCAAATTCACGCCGGTGTCTGATCTGAGCGGTGTTTCCACGATTACGCTGACGGTTGAAGACGGTGGTCCGGACCTGGATCTGGGAACTGCCGGTGACAACCTTGTGACGACGAAGACCTTTGTGGTGACAGTGCGAGCGGTGAATGATCAACCGACACTGGATGTGCTGTATGATCTTACGGTGACGGAGGATTCGGGTGAGGCCACAGTGGATTTGTCCGGGATTACAGCGGGTGCGGATGAAAGTCAGACGCTGCGAGTTTCGGCGACCAGTGGTGACGTGGGCATGGTTCCAAATCCCTCGGCTGTCTACACATCAGCCAACACCACCGGGGCCATCAGGTTCACTCCGGTGGCCAACCGGCATGGGATTGTGACGATTACTGTGACGGTTGAAGATGCTGGTCTGGACGGGGACATCAACACGACTGCGGACAATGGTTATTTCAGCCGGTCTTTCCCCCTGACGATCACTCCGGTGAACGACGCTCCGGACTTTGACCAGCCGGTCGGGGTGACAGTGGATGAGGATGCGGCTGAGCAGACAGTCAGTCTGACGGGCATTTCTGCGGGTCCGTGGGAATCCCAGCCGTTGAAGGTCACGGCTTCCAGCAGCAACACGGGTCTGATTCCGACGCCGGACGTTACTTATACGACCCCGGATACCACGGGCACTTTGAAGTTCAAGCCGGTTGCGGATCAGAGTGGTACGGCGGTGATTTCGGTGACAGTTGAGGATGGTGGCGGTGATGGCAAACTGGAATCGTCGGCTGACAATGTGACAATCACGAAGTTGTTCACGGTGACGGTCAATGCGGTGAATGATGTTCCGACGCTGGACGGGCTGTCGGATGCCACAATCAGCGAGGATGCGGACGAGCAGACGGTGGGTCTGAGTGGTATTTCGGCGGGTGGTGGTGAGAGCCAGCCGTTGCGGGTCACAGCATCCAGCAGCAATCCGGGGTTGATTGCTGCTCCGACAGTAATTTACACGTCTGCGGACGCCAGCGGGACAGTGAAGTATACGCCGGTTGCTGATCAGAGCGGTGTGGCTGTGATTACGATTAATGTTGAGGACGGTGGTCTGGACGGTGATCTCAGCACGGCGGGAGACAATGCAACGACGACTCTTACGTTCACTGTGACGGTAACCGCCGTGAATGATGCTCCGACGCTGAATCAGCCGTCAGACGCAACGATTGACGAAGATGCTGTTGAGCAGACAGTGAATCTGACGGGCATTTCAGCAGGTGGCGGTGAAAGTCAGCCGCTGAACGTGACGGCCAGCAGCAGCAATCCGGGGCTGATCGCGACCCCGACAGTTGTATACACATCTGCAGATGCGACGGGTTCATTGAAGTACACCCCATCTGTCGATCAGCATGGTACGTCTGTGATCACGGTGGTTGTTGAGGACGGTGGTCCGGACGGGAATCTGAGCACGACTGGCGACAATCTGACGGTGACGCGCACGTTTACGGTGACGGTAAGTTCGGTCAATGATGCTCCGACGATTGATTCGCTGTATGATTCGACGATCAGCGAGGATGATGGGGAGCAGGTTGTTGAGCTGACGGGAATCAGTGCTGGCGGTGGTGAGATCCAGCCATTGAAGGTGACGGCATCCAGCAGCAACGTGGGTCTGATTCCTGTGCCGACGATTGAGTACACATCGGCTGACGCGGTGGGTTTATTGAAGTACACCCCGATTGCGGATCAGAGTGGTTCTGCGGTAATCACGGTGGTTGTCGAGGATGGTGGTCAGGACAATGACCTGAGCACGACCGCTGACAACGGAACAACGACGCTTTCGTTTACCGTGACGGTGACACCGGTGAACGATGTGCCGACGCTGGACGAGTTGTATGACGCAACGATCGCCGAGGATGCTTCGGAGCAGACCGTTGATCTGACGGGAATTTCTGCCGGTGGTGGTGAAAGTCAGCCTCTGCGTGTGACAGCGACAAGCAGCGATACCGCGCTGATTGCTGATCCGACGGTGGTTTACACTTCGGCGAATGCGACGGGTTCGATCAGGTACACTCCAACTGCGAATCTCAGCGGAACGTCGCTGATTACCGTTTTTGTTGAGGATGGTGGCCTGGACGGCAATCTGAGTACGGAGGGTGATAATCTGACGGTGACAAAGACGTTTACCGTGACAGTGACACCGGTGAACGATGATCCGACTCTGGATCAGCCTGCTGACGTGACCATTGGTGAGGATGCTGGTGAGCAGACGGTGAGTCTGACGGGCATTTCGGCCGGCGGTGGTGAAAGTCAGCCGTTGAAGGTGACGGCGACCAGCAGCAATACGGTTCTGATTCCGGATCCGACGGTGATCTATACGTCGGCTGACGCCACGGGTTCGCTGAAGTTCACTTCGGCAGTGGACCTGAGCGGCACGTCAGTGATTACTGTTGTTCTGGAAGACGGTGGTCTGGATGGCAATCTCAGTACGACGGGTGACAATCTGACTGTCACGAAGACATTCACGGTGACGGTGAATGCCGTGAATGATGCTCCGACGCTGAATCAGCCGGCGGACGTGACGATTGATGAGGATGCTTCCGAGCAGACGGTGGGTCTGACTGGTATTTCGGCGGGCGGTGGTGAGAGCCAGCCGTTGAGAGTGACTGCGACCAGCACGAATTCGGGCCTGATCCCGGATCCCACAGTGACATACGCGTCAGCGGATGCTACTGGCACTCTTGCATTCACGCCGATTGCGGATCAGAGTGGTGAGGCATTGATCATTGTGACGATCGAGGACGGTGGTCCCGACAATGATCTCAGCACCACGGTTGACAACGCCACAACGACTCTGGTCTTTGCAGTGATTGTCATGGCGGTCAATGATGCTCCGACGCTGAACCAGCCGTCAGACGTGACGATTGACGAAGATGCGTCTGAGCAGACGACGGATCTGACTGGTATTTCGGCGGGTGGTGGCGAAGTTCAGACACTGCGCGTGACGGCGACCAGCAGCAATACGGGTCTGATTCCGGATCCGACGGTGATTTACACTTCTTCTGACGCGACGGGTTCCCTGAAGTATACTCCGATTGCAGACCAGAGTGGCACAGCGGTGATCACGGTGGTTTTGGAGGACGCCGGTCTGGACGAGGACTTTTCGACGACCGATGACAACCTGTCTGTGACTCGAACGTTTACCGTGACGGTGAACGCGGTCAACGATGTTCCGACGATTGATTCCATCAGCGATGCAGCGATTGATGAGGACTCACCGGAGCAGGTTGTGAATCTTGGGGGCATCTCTGCCGGTGGCGGGGAAATTCAGCCGCTCAGTATTACAGCGAGCAGCGACAACCCGGGTTTGATTCCTGATCCATCGGTGATTTATGCAGCGGGCGATGCTGCAGGTCAGTTGCTGTACACGCCAGTAGCAGATCAGAACGGTGTGGCTGTGATTTCGGTGAGGGTTGAGGATGGTGGTCTGGACGGTGATTTGTCAACGACTGGTGACAACGCCGTGCTGGTGATCTTCTTCACGGTCTCTGTGGCTTCGATTAACGACTCCCCGACAATTGATGTGCCGGGCGATGTCACGATTGACGAGGATGCACCAGAGCAGACGGTGAATCTGTCTGGAATTGCTGCGGGAGGCGGGGAATCTCAGCCGCTGAAGGTGACGGCATCCAGCAGCGACTCGGTGCTGGTCCCGGATCCTGTCGTGATCTACACGTCGGCAGATGCCGTTGGTTCGCTGCTGTTTACGCCGGCCTCGGATCTCAGTGGTGTGGTCGTAATTTTCGTGACGGTTGAGGATGGTGGTGAAGACGGTGATCTGGAGACTCTGTTTGACAATTCCCTGACAACCGTGACGTTCAGCGTAGTGATCAATCCGGTGAACGACGCACCGACTCTGGATGAAATAGCGGATCTGGAGATTGACGAAGATGCTGCTGAGCAGTCGATTCTGATGACCGGCATCTTTGCGGGTGGCGGTGAGAGTCAGCCGTTGCGGGTGACCGCCACCAGCAGCAATATCAGCCTGATTCCTGATCCTGCGGTGCTGTATTCGTCTCCGGATGACCTTGGTCTGCTGAACTTTACTCCGCTGCCCGATCAAAGCGGTGTGTCAGTGATTACGGTGCTTGTGGAAGACGGAGGCCTGGACGGTGATTTGAGTACCACAGGTGACAACCTGGCGGTCAGCCGCAGCTTCACGGTGGTTGTGAATCCGATCAATGATGAGCCGACTCTGGATCAGCCATCTGATCTGGTGATTGATGAGGATGCGAGCGAGCAGACGGTCAATCTGACGGGTATTGCTGCCGGTGGAGGCGAGTTGCAGCCGCTGGAGGTGGTGGCGGTCAGCGGCAATGGTGATCTGATTCCGGATCCACTGGTAACGTACTCCTCAGCGGACGCGACAGGTTCACTGAAGTTCACGCCGACGCCGAATCTGAGCGGTACGGCAAGCATCTATGTGACAGTGACAGATGGTGGTCTGGACGGTGATCTATCGACGCCGGATGACAACCTGTCGACCGTCAGGGTGTTCACGGTGGTGGTCACGGCAATCAACGATGCTCCGACAATGGATCCGGTGGCTGATCTGACGATTGACGAGGACGCACCACAGCAGCTTGTGGATCTGAGCGGTATTACGGCAGGTGGTGGCGAAACGCAGCATCTGCGAGTGACGGCTTCCAGCAGCAATCAGACTCTGATGGCGGATCCGAGGGTCACTTACACTTCGGCCGAGTCCACTGGTCAGTTGCGATTCATTCCGCTGCCGGATCAGAACGGGACGACAATCATCACGGTGACGATCGAGGACGCGGGTTTCGACGACGACATGTCGACAGCGGGTGACAATGCCACTTACAGCTACAGCTTTACGGTGACGGTGCGACCGATCAATGACGCGCCGCTGCTGGATCAGCCGGCCGATCTGACGATCGCTGAGGATGCGCCACAGCAGACGGTGGGTCTGACGGGTATTGCAGCCGGTGGTGGTGAATCTCAGCCACTGCGAGTGACCGCGACCAGCAGCAATACGACACTGATTCCGTCGGTGGCCGTGGATTATCTGACACCGGCTGCGGTGGGTTCCGTTCGGTTTACTCCGACTGCTGACCTCAGCGGCAGCTCAGTGATTACGATTGTGGTGGAAGATGGCGGTGATGATGGTGATCTGGCAACAGCCGGGGACAACCTGACAGTCACACGCACATTCACAGTGACAGTGACACCGGTGAACGATGTTCCGACACTGAATCAGCCGGCTGATCTGACGATTGCCGAGGATGCTCCGCAACAGACGGTCACGCTGACGGGCATCACCGCAGGTGGCGGCGAAAATCAGCCGCTGAGGGTGACGGTGTCGAGCAGCAATACCACGCTGATTCCGACTCCGACGCTGAATTATGTGACTCCGGATTCCACGGGATCCATCCGGTTCACGCCGACTTCTGATCTGAGTGGCACCGCCGTGATCACGCTGTCGGTGGAAGATGGTGGTCTGGACGGCGATCTGGCGACTGCCGGTGACAACCTGACGGTGACGAAGAGCTTCACGGTGACAGTGACGCCGGTCAATGATACTCCGCTGCTGAATCAGCCTGCGGATGTGACGATTGCGGAAGATGCGGCCCAGCAGACGGTGAATCTGACGGGTATTGCGGCGGGTGGCGGTGAAACTCAGCCACTGAGTGTGACTGCGACCAGCAGTAATACCGGATTGATTCCGAATCCGTCCGTGACATACACCAGTGCCGGCGCGACTGGTTCCATCGCCTTTACTCCGGCAGCCGATCAGAACGGTACGGCAGTGATTACGGTCACTGTCACTGATGGTGGTCTGGACGGTGACCTGAGCACAGCGGGGGACAATTTGTCGTTCAGCCGCAACTTCACCGTGACGGTGACTCCGGTCAATGATGTTCCGCTGATCGACACGCTGTCTGATCTGACGATCGCCGAGGACGCTCCACTGCAGACGGTGAATCTGACGGGTATTGCTGCGGGTGGCGGTGAGAGCCAGCCATTGAAGGTGACGGTGAGCAGCAGTAACACCGGTCTGATTCCGACTCCGACCCTGAATTACGTGAGTCCGAATGCAACCGGTTCGATCACGTTTGCTCCAGTGGCAAACCTGAGTGGTTCGGCAGTGATTACCGTGGTTCTGGAAGATGGAGGTACTGACGGTAATCCTGCGACTGCTGCGGATAATCTGTCGGTGACTCGCACATTCACCGTGACGGTGACTCCGGTGAATGATGCCCCGACGCTGGATGCACTGGCTGATATCACTCTGGACGAGGATTCTTCTCAGCAGACGCTGAATCTGCGGGGTATCAGTGCGGGTGGTGGTGAAAGTCAGCCTTTGAAGGTGACGGCTTCCAGCAGCAGCACCGGCGTGATTCCGAATCCGACCATTGTTTACACGTCGGCGGATGCGACGGGTCTGCTCCGATTTAGTCCGGCACCTGATCAGAGTGGTGTGGTGGTGCTGACAGTGAGGGTGGAGGATGGCGGCCTGGACGGCAATCTCAGCACGACATCGGACAACGGAGTCTTGACTCGCTCATTCACCGTGACGGTAACTCCGCTGAATGATGCTCCGACGCTGAGTCCGCTGTCGAACCTGACGATTTTTGAGGATTCGACAGAGCAGACGGTGAATCTGAGCGGTATCACGGCCGGTGGTGGTGAGAGCCAGCCGCTGAATGTGACGGCCGTCAGCAGCAATGCCGTTCTGATTCCTGCTGCCAGCGTGACGTATACGTCAGCAGACAGTACGGGAACATTGAAGTTTACGCCAACGGTTCGCACGACCGGTATCAGTACGATTACGGTCACGGTTGAAGATGGTGGACTGGACCAGGATCTGTCAACGACGGCCGATAATCGGACGTTCAGCCGCAGCTTCAGTGTGGCGGTTCAGGCGATTCGTCCGGTGATTCTCAGCCCGATCGGTTCGACTCCGGCACAGCGTCCGATGTTTACGTGGACTTCTGTCCCGGGCGCAGCTGCGTACAAAGTGTGGGTGAAAAACGTGAGCACGGGTGTGAATCCGTTCCATCAGGCGACCAGCATTTCGACTCAGTACCAGATGCCGTTCAACGTTGGGATTGGCAAGTTTGACGTGTATGTGCAGGCGGTGTTTGCGACAGGTGCTGTGAGTGACTGGTCGTCGATCAATCGCTTTAATGTGGTCACGCCGGTCATGGTGGCTCCGCTGGCACAGCGTCAGCCTGTATACCGGCCGACGCTGACATGGGCGGCACTGACTGGTGCCAGCCAGTACGAGATCTGGCTGGACAACCGTTCGACGGGTCAGAGTCAGGTGTATCGAACCTTTGTGACGACGACATCGTGGACGCCGGATGCTGACCTGCAATTGTCTCGCTATCGCTTCTGGGCTCGCGGCATCGCGGTGGATGGTACCCCGGCGGGGTGGAGTCCGCAGACGGACTTCCTGGTGGTAACTCCACCGCAGCCTGTGACGCCGCTGTCATCCACATTTGATCGTCAGCAGACGTTCACGTGGACGACGGTGCTGGGAGCGACTTCATACGGCGTGTACCTGCAGAACACTTCGAGTGGTGCTGTGGTGGCAAATGTTTCCGGACTGTCGACTCCGAGCTGGACACCGACGGCTGCTCTGGCTGACGGCAACTATGCATGGTGGTCGATTGCTGAATCCACGATTGCTGGATTCCGCAGTGACTGGTCGGTGCGTACGGACTTTTATGTGGGTGGTCGCCCTGTCGTGACGGCTCCGATCGGCCAGGCAGCGACGCTGCGTCCGACGATTCGCTGGGCGGATGTGGTGGGTGCTGACAAGTACGACGTGTGGTTGAATCGTACCTTCGGCAACCAGATTGATTTCAACGTCTTCAAGCAGTTTGGCGTGACGGGGAACTCGCTGCAGGTGCCTGCGGATCTGGTGAACGGAGCAGAGTATCGAGTCTGGGTGCGGGCTGTGAGTGCGACCGGCGAAGTGTCACCGTGGAGCAATCCGCGGGACTTTTCGGTGTTGGTGCTGGCACGGCAGGATGTGGTGCCGCAGTCGGGCGGTTCAGGCGGTCTGCAGTTGCTGGCAGCGGAGCCGGCGGTGGTGCAGATACCGCAACTGCAGTCGTCACTGGTCGCGGAAGTTGTGCGAAGCGAACGATCTGTTGTCAGTGTTCGGCGGTCTGAGCAGGATGAACTGGACATTGAGCGGTCGGCGGTTCTGGCTGCTGCAGCTCAGCAGGTTCATTCGGCGGCAGCGGTCGAGGCAGATGACTTCGGTGCAGAGACGGCTGTGGACCAGTCGATTCAGGAGATCGTGGAGGCGCTGCTGTCCGGTGGTCTGAATCTCAGTTGAGTCTGAAGTTCAGCGAGTAATGAATCTGTAAAGCCGGCAGTGAAAACTGCCGGCTTTTTTATGGATCTGGACAATCTCCTCCGGGTTCGCAATCATATTGGGGCATGACTCGCTGTTGAAATCAACTTTGAATCCGCAACTCAGGAGTGAATTCATGAAGACCAGCGTCCCGGGACTTCTGTTGGAAGCCGGACCGAACGGATTGTCTCGGTTGCGGGTGCAGACAGGCGTGGCCAGTGGGGAGTTGTTTCTGCATGGGGCCCATTTGACCGGGTGGCAGCCTGCGGGTCACCGGCCGGTGCTGTGGCTGAGTGGTTCTTCGTGGTTTGAGGCTGGCAAACCGATTCGGGGCGGGGTACCGATTTGTTTTCCGTGGTTTGGTCCGCACCCGCAGGACTCGTCATTGCCCGCGCACGGAACTGCTCGGCTGCAGGAGTGGCAACTGCAGACGGCATCGGCCGGGGTCGATGGTGCGATCAATCTGCTGCTGCAGGCGGCGATTGGCAGTTTTAGTGTGCAGTATGAGCTGGTGATTGGCAGAGAGCTGCACCTGCGTCTGACATGTGAGCTGCCTGCTGTGGCGGCGGAGTCCGAGCGATTTGAAGCGGCGCTGCACACATACCTTGCCGTTTCGGACATTCGTGCGGTGGAGATCACGGGGCTGGAGAACGCGGGTTATCTGAACAAGGTGCCGCAGCTGCAGTGGTGTGAGCCGACAGGTGAACCGATTCGATTTTCGGCAGAGACGGATCGGGTGTATCAGAATACGACGGAAACGGTGGTGCTGCATGATCCGGGAATGCAGCGGAAGATTTCTGTGAGCAAGCAGGGATCCATGTCGACTGTGATCTGGAATCCGTGGATCGACAAAAGTCGGCGGATGCCGGATTTTGGCGATGATGAGTGGACCGGGATGGTGTGCATAGAGACCGCGTGTGTGGGTGATCAGGCGATTGTGCTGCGGCCGGGTCAGTCACATCAGATATCAGCGACAATCAGCGTAGCCGAGTGAGGCGAGTATCGGCTGGTGCCGTCGGCCATTATTCCGGCGTGGTCTGATCGGCAGCGGTTTCGCGATTCAGTCGCAGTTGTCCGCAGGCGGCGTCGATATCCGCACCTTTGCGTTTGCGGACTGTGGCGGGGATGCCGCGGCGCAGCAGGATGTCGAGGAATTTCTGGGTATGTGGTTCGCGCGGGGCGGTCAGAGTGAGCTCGCTGACGCCATTCATGGGGATCAGGTTGACGTGAGCCGTGCGGCCCTGCAGCAGTGCTGCCAGTTCTTCGGCATGCTGTGGCTGATCGTTGACTCCGGCCAGCAGCACGTATTCCCATGACACGCGTCGTCCGGTCTGCTGATGGAAGTCTTCAGCCGCCGCCACGATTTCTGCAATGCCGATGCTGCGATTGACCGGTACGATCTGAGTACGCAGATCATCGTTGGGGGCGTGCAGTGAGATCGCGAGGTTATACTGAGCTCCGAGGCGTGCGAATTCCCGGATCTTTTCGGGCAGACCCACTGTGGATACGGTGATGCGACGGGAACCGAGTCCGAAGCCGTCATCGGCAGTCAGTACATCCAGTGCGGCCGTCAGCGAGCGAAAGTTGGCCAGTGGTTCGCCGATACCCATGACCACGATATTGGTGATTTTTTCATCCGGCTGCAGCAGTCGGTGCAGAACGAGGACCTGTTCGAAGATTTCGGCCGCCGTCAGATTGCGACGAACTCCCAGCAGACCACTGGCGCAGAACACGCAGCCCATTGCGCAACCGACCTGTGTACTGATGCAGACTGTGCGACGATCGGTTTCGCGCATCAGAACGCATTCCACCAGTTCGCCGTCCTGCAGTTTCAGCAGCAGTTTTTCGGTGCGGTCTGACGCAATCTGATGATTCAGTATTTCGAAGGAACAGAAGCGGAAATTCTGCTGCAGCAGTATTCGCAGTGCGGCCGGCAGATCGCTCATACTGTCGAACGAAGTGACTCGGCGCTGAATCAGCCATTGTCGAATCTGTTTTGCACGGAACGCGGGCTGGCCGACGCTGTGCAGCCATTCGATCAGGGAATCGGGTGAGGATTCGAGGATCGCCGGCAGCATGCGGGTCGCCGGAGCCGGTTCTGCTGTCATGACAGGCAGCAGGTTATGAGTTGTCTGGTTGGTAGTCACGGCTGGCCGGACGTCCTTTCCGGAGCAGGATTGCGTGAACGAGCCAGATTGCGGCGATAGCTGCGAATCATCCCGGAATACTCGCTGTCAAGAACTTCCCGCCCACCATCCTTCACGTCATTCTCCAGTTCATCCTGCAGTTGTCCCCATTGTCGTCGTTGTCCGCGTTTGACGGTCACGTCAGGAACAGCGCCGTCAAACACCGCCGCATTGCCGCGTGAGCCGGGATCGGATGAGGACTGGCTGCTGTCAGACCCCAATTGGCCGGGGGCGAATCTGGCGGGCAGTGAATTCTTCGCGGCATTTTTCAATGATTTGGCGGCATCGGCGAGCGACTGGGCACTGCCCTGCCCCGGTTGCTGTCCGGTTTGCTGTCCGCCCGGCTCGCTGCCCGGCTGTCCCGGCTGACGAGACTTTCGGCTGTCCTGACTGTTGCCCTGTTGCCTGCCCAGGGCATTCTGCTGTCCGGGCTGTCCGGCAGTCTCGGGCTGCTGCGGCTGGTCGCCAGCCTGTGGCTGCCCGGCCCCGGGTTGTTCCGATTGCCCTGCTTCGGTTTGTCCCGGTGCACCGGATTCACCGGGCTGTCCTGAGCCTTCAGAGTCCTGCGTGACGGCCGGCTGCTGGCTGTCTTCCTGGGCCATACGCTGGGCTGCCTGCTGCAGATTCTGCAGTGCTTCCCCGATGCTGTCACCCACTTCCTGGGGGACAGGGTTGGACGGATCGCGTAAGCCCTGAGCGGCCTGGGCCGCCAACTGACCGGCTCGACTGAGCTGTCCGGCCGCCTGTTCAGCCGCCTGCCCTGCCTGTTGTAACTGGGCCTGCTGCATGTTGCCTGCGGCCTGTCGCCCACTGCTGGTTGCCTGCTGTGCTGCCTGAGCGGCCTCCTGCGACGGGCGTGCCAGGTTCTGCAGTCCGAGAGCCGGGTGATTGAGTCGTTCGGACAGTGACTGTAACTGCTGCGGCAGTTCCCCAGCCTGCTGATTGACATTCTGCTGAGTCTGTCGCTGAGCGGCCGTCTGTGCTGGATTGCTGGACTGCATTTGCCGCAGTGTGTCGGCCATGCGAGTCAGATCATCGCGCTGCTGCTGCAGTTGTGCGATCTGATCCTGGAGTTCCGAGGCATTCATCTGTGCGGCTGCCTGCTGAGCGTCTTCAGCGGCGGATTTCAGTTGTTCGGCGGCGCGCTGAAACTGGCCGGATTCGGCTGCGCGCAGGGCATCACCGGCTCTTTGTGCAGAACGTTCCGCACCGGCCTGTGCGTCCTGCGGGCTGTCAGCGTCCCGTTGCAGTGTCTGAGCCTGCGGGCTGTCAGCGTCCCGTTGCAGTGTCTGAGCCTGCTGGCTGGCAGCGTGGGCCAGTTGATCCAGTTGCTGTAACATCGCTGCCGTGCCCCGCTGCTGCTGCCCCGGCTGTTCCGAGCGTTCGGCTGCCAGTTGCTGCAGCTTCTGGTTCAGTTGCTGCAATTGCTGCTGTAACTGCTGAGCCTGCTGTTGCGGGCTGCCGGGTACCTGCTGCCGGGTGGCCTGATCCAGTTGAGCGGCGGTTTGCTGCAGGACCTGCTGCGGTGCGGCGAGGTTGCCCTGACGCAGATCGCGGACGGCCTGATCGAGTGCGGCAGGGTCAGGTTGAGATGAGGCCGGCGACGCGGAATCGGCGGGCTGCTGTTTCAACTGCTGCATGACGTTCTGCAGATCGCCTTTCAGTTGCTGCAGTTGGTTGGCGAGCTGTTCCGCATCACGACCGGCATCGCGAGCCTCTTCCTGGACTGCAGTGGCCACACCCTGCTGTCGCTGAGCCAGCTGTTCGAGCTGTTTGGAGAGTGCAGCGGCCTGATCCAACTGAGCTTCGCGGGCGGCCTGCAGCAATTCCTGTTGTTTTCTGAGCAGTTCCTGCAACTGCTGATCCAGTTGCTGCTGTTCGCCCTGCAGCCGCTGCTGCTCGGTGGCCAGTTGCTGCTGAAAGTCTTCCGGTGACTGTCCGGCTGCCGGCTGTCCCTGCTGACGCTGCTGCTGGTGCTGCCGTGAATCATCGGCCAGTTTTTCCGCGTCGAGTGCGAGGCGGTTGAGTTCGGCGAGGTCCTGTTCGAGTTTTGCGGCGCGTTCCATCTGAGCGGCTGACTGGTCCAGTTCATTGCGAATCTGCTGCAGGCGGTTTTCTGCCTGCTGCAGATGCTGGACAGCCGGGTCGCGTTCAGCTTCTGCAGCTGCATTCAACTGTTCGGCAACGTCACGACGCAGTTGCTGTGCCAGCGTCGCCAGCTTGTCTGCGGGCTGTTTCATCAGCGGGTGCTGTGCCGTTTCCTCCGCCAGATCCTGCAACTGATTGCCTTGTGTCTGTTCCTTCTCGCTGAGGCCGCGGACGTCATCGCGGGTTTTTCGGTCGAGGTCCTGCTGCGCCTTTGCGCGGAGTTGTGCGGCTTTGGCAGCGTCGAGCGCCAGTTCCTGGGACAATTTGCGGAGAGCTTCCAGCAACTGGCGATCTGCCTGCTGCAGTGCCTGCAGTCCGAGTGGTGCGGCGGTGCTGGACACCTTCAGGATCCACGGACCCTGCCAGACAGTCTGGGGTCCGGGGTTTGGTCGCTGGTCGGCGGTGCGAGCGCGCAGTTCGAGGGTATCGCCCTGCTGCAGCCCGAGCGGTTTGAGATCCAGCCGGAAGTCGCTGGCGACTGCTGCGGTACCTTTTTCAAGTGGCTGGGCCGGCTGAATGCGGAAGGCATCCTGATTACGGCGGAAGTGCAGTTCCAGTAACCCGATGCCGATGTCGTCTGTGGCGATGGTGTTGAGCGGGACGACGTCATCCGGCCGAACTTCGAGGCCATCCTGAATTCCGGCAGCCTGCAGTACGGGCGGTTGGTCCGCCACGGCGGTCAGACGTCGATCGGCAGGTTCACTGATGGGCAGGCCGACCTCGTCGCGGGCCTGAAACAGGAAGCGTCCGCCCCCGGTGACGCTGAATGTCAATTCGGCCTGCAGGCGATCGGGTGACCACTGCATTTCGGGGATGGCAGGATCTGCGATGGCCTGCTGGCTGGCTTCCGCCATGGGCTGTCCGGCGGCAGCGGCAGCAAGTTCTTCGGGCAGCAGCTGGCTGTTTTCGCCCGGTGTCATTTCTTCGCCCGTGCCGGCTGTATGCGCGGGCAGTGGCTGCCAGTTCTGCCAGACCAGTTGCAGATCGGCGATGGGTTTACTGAATTGCAGCAGCATCTGAATCCGGCTGCTCTCGAAAACGAAGATTTCGCCGGTGATGCCATCGACAATCTGCACAGGTCGACGAGTGTAGGCGGGGGGAGTTTCAGTGAGTGTGGCGGCGAGGATTCGGGGTGCTTCGGCGACTGTCAGGGTGTGCCATTCGGTGAAAGTGCCACCCCCGGTGACACGGTACTGCAGCGATTGTCGGGCATCACTGAGCACGGTTGTGTACTGCTGTTCGGCTTCGTTCCAGTTCATGCTGAGCTGGTCGAGGCGACCGTCCTGTGTCTGCAGTTCGAGTCTGACCTGCTGCGGGCGAGTCCCCGGGATGGCGGAACGCCAGCGCGGAGTGGCAGCGAAGGTGACGTCGGAACCGACGGCGGCAACCTGCTGTGGCAGGGTGATTTCAAACCACAGGTTGGTGGGTGCGGCCAGATTGGCGAAGGGTGTCAGCAGTCGCCATGCCAGCAGCTGTGTGCCCGCGGGCCAGCAGACCATTGGCAGGATCACGGCCAGCAGGCAGGCGGTGGCCTGCAGTGAACGACGCAGGGTTTTTTGACCGGGGACGACCTGGCCGGGCTGGATCTGAGTAAGTTTCTGAGCGGTGCGCTGCACGAGGAGGGCCCGCATCAGTTCCGAACCGGATTCGAGTTGTGAAACATCGGGGCGATTGAGTGAGGCGAGTGTGGCGAGTGCTTCCTGCAGGTCCGGGAACTGCAGGTCGACGGCGGCAGAAAGTTCGTCTTCGCGAAGCGTGCGCAATGCCGGCAGCAGCAGTCGGCGAATACAGACAGTGCAGCAGGTGCAGACGGTGATCAGCAGCAGCAGCAGTCGAAGAGTGGATGGCAGCAGCAGCAGATAGTCGATCAGGCAGGCCAGCAGCAGGGTGATGGAGGTGGTGGCAATGGTTTCGGCCGACCCGCGGAGCACGGCCTGCAGTCGTACAAGTCTGCGGCACCGCAGCAGCAACCGGGGAAGTCCGGGGATCTGGCTGAGGGTGGCGGAGGACATGGGGAAACCTGCGGCGGCGAAAAACGGAGGCTCAACGTGCACAGAAAGTCTACCGTGCCGGGCTGCAGACCTGCCACACTATCCGGGGGATTCTGAGCGGTTCATAACGCAAAAACCCGCGTTCCCCGGGAGGAAACGCGGTTTCAGGTCAACAACAGCCGGCACGCTGATATCAGTAGATATCAGTAGCGGTAGTGTTCCGGCTTGTACGGGCCGGTCGGCTTGACGCCGATGTAGGCGGCCTGTTCCGGAGTCAGGACTTCCAGTTTGGCACCCAATTTGTCGAGGTGCAGACGGGCAACTTCTTCATCCAGTTCCTTCGGCAGCAGATGCACGTCAACCGAGTACTTGCCAGGGTTGGTCCACAGTGCAATCTGAGCCATGACCTGATTGGTAAAGCTGTTGCTCATTACGAAGGAGGGGTGACCGGTTGCGCAACCGAGGTTCACCAGCCGTCCTTCGGCCAGCACGATAATGGCCTTGCCGTTCGGATAGACGTACTTGTCAACCGGACCGCCTTCATCAGCAGCCGTCTTAATGCGGATGCGACGAACCGACTTGTGATTATTCAGGTAGGCAATCTGAATTTCCGAATCGAAGTGCCCGATGTTGCAGACGATCGCCTGGTGCTTCATTCTGTCCAGATGTTCGCCGCGGATCACATCGATGTTGCCGGTGGCGGTGACGAAGATGTCGCCGAGGGCAGCAGCTTCATCCATGGTCAGAACCTGATAGCCTTCCATCAGCGCCTGCAACGCACAGATCGGGTCGATCTCGGTGACGATCACGCGAGCACCCAGACCGTCCATGGCGTCAGCACAGCCCTTGCCCACGTCGCCGTAACCGCAGACCACGACGACTTTGCCGGCGACCATGACGTCGGTGGCACGCTTGATACCGTCGGCCAGCGATTCGCGGCAGCCGTACAGATTGTCAAACTTCGCTTTGGTGACTGAGTCATTGATATTGATCGCAGGTACTGCCAGTTTGCCGGCAGCCTTCATCTGACGCAGGCGATGCACACCAGTGGTCGTTTCTTCGGACAGGCCGACGATACCCGGCAACAGTTCCGGGAACTTGTCGTGCACCATCGTGGTCAGGTCGCCACCGTCGTCGAGGATCATGTTCAGCGGCTGGCCATCCGGGAAGACAATCGTCTGCTCGATGCACCAGTCAAATTCTTCATTGGTCATGCCCTTCCATGCGTAGACTGGAATGCCCACAGCAGCGATGGCCGCGGCAGCGTGATCCTGCGTGGAGAAGATATTGCAGCTGGACCACTGGACCTGGGCACCAAGTGCCTTGAGGGTTTCGATCAGCACAGCCGTCTGAATGGTCATGTGCAGGCAGCCAGCGACGCGAGCACCCTTGAGTGGCTGCGAGTCGGCGAATTTTTCACGAAGCGCCATCAGTCCGGGCATTTCGATTTCGGCGATTTCAATTTCTTTTCGCCCGAGTTCGGCCAGTTCGATGTTGGCCACTTTATAAGGCAATGACGATACGGCGCTCATGTAAATCTCACCTGCAGGACAAACTTAAAAGATTCAGGCCCTTGGCCTTTCCGCTGAACAACGCCCTACTTTAACCACGGTTTTCCCGGAAACTCCAGGGAAAAGCCATTGTTTTGCCCGTTGCTGCGGATGGGAAACGGGGGAAATCGGCACAACTGTCAGACTCAGATGCCTTTCGAGCGACTGAGGCGTTTGCGTTCCGTCTCGGTCAGCAGCGTTTTTCGCAGTCGAATGACCTGTGGAGTCACTTCGACGTATTCGTCCCATTCGATGTATTCGAGTGCAGCTTCAAGTGTCATCTGGCGCGGCGGACGCAGGATAATGGCCTCGTCGGCGCCCGTCGTCCGCATATTGGTGAGCTTCTTTTCGCGGATCGGATTGACAACCATGTCATTGTCACGGCTGTTTTCTCCGACGACCATGCCCTCGTAAACCTCGTCCCCGGGATTGACGAACAGGTCGGCTCGTTCCTGCAGTTTCCAGAGTGCGAAGGCGACGGCCTTGCCACCTTCCTGAGATACCAGTACGCCGTTCAGGCGATGCGGGATCTCGCCTTCCACCGGCCGGTACTCCTCAAACCGGTGGTGCATGATGGCTTCGCCGCGAGTGGCGTTGAGCATTTTGGTGCGGAGCCCGATCAGTCCGCGGGCCGGAATACTGAATTCCACGTGGGTCATGCCGGTGGAGGTGGAGTTCATGACTTTGGCCTGACCACGCCGGGACCCAACCAGCTCCATGACGGGGCCGAGGTCCGAGGCTGGTACGTCAACTTCCAGCAGCTCGTACGGTTCGCATTTCTTACCGTCAATTTCACGAATGATGACTTCCGGTTTGCCGACGGACAGTTCATAGCCTTCGCGGCGCATGGTTTCGATGAGCACGGCCAGATGCAGAACACCGCGACCGGAAACCTTGAAGGCTTCCATGTCGTTCGTCTCTTCGACTCGCAATGCCACATTCGACTGCAGCTCACGGAACAGTCGGTCCCGCAGATTGCGGCTGGTGACAAACTTGCCGTGCTGCCCTGCGAGCGGTGAGCTGTTGACGGTGAACTTCATAGCCAGTGTGGGTTCGTCGATGGCGATGCGTTCGAGCGCGACGGGGGTCAGCGGATCAGCGATTGTGTCACCGATTTCCGGATCCGGAATCCCGGTGACGGCGACAATGTCTCCGGCTGCGGCTTCAGCAGTGTTATTGCGGCCGAGGTTATCGTACAGCTGCACCTGTTCGACTTTGGCCATGGTCTTGACACCATTGGCACGCATGACCGCCACCTGCTGACCGGTACGGATACTACCGGCGGCGATGCGTCCGGTGGCGATGCGGCCAACGTAACGCGACCATTCCAGACTGGTGACCATCAGTTGCAGAGGATCGTCGGGGCGGACGACAGGGCCAGGGATTTTCTGCAGCACCATATCCAGCAGGGGGCGAATGTCGCCACCCTTGCTGGCCGGGTCATGAGTGGCGTAGCCTTCGCGGGCACTGGTGTAGATGTAGGGAAAGTCCAGAGTTTTATCATCGGCACCCAGTTCGACCAGCAGGTCAAACGTTTGCGACAGGACTTCGTCCGGGCGACAGTCCGGGCGGTCGATCTTGTTGATGACGACCAGCAGTGACAGTCCGCACTGCAGGGCTTTCTGGAGCACGAAGCGAGTCTGCGGGCGGGGACCTTCAAAGGCATCGACCAGCAGCAGAGCACCGTCTGCCATTCGCAGAACGCGTTCGACTTCGCCACCGAAGTCGGCGTGTCCCGGAGTGTCAATGATGTTGATGCGGACACCATTCCACATCATGGCGATGTTTTTGGCGAGGATCGTGATGCCGCGTTCGCGTTCGAGGTCATTGGAGTCAAGCAGGCAGGTCTGCATCGTCTGGTTTTCGCGAAAGACACCGCTTTGGCGAATCAGGCAGTCCACGAGGGAGGTTTTGCCGTGGTCGACGTGGGCAATGATTGCGATATTACGCACATCGGTCCGCCGCAGCTGACCATCGGCGTCGACACTGGTTGCACTTTGAGCCACAGACATGAACACTTCCCGGAAACAGATCGGCTGAGAAAGAATTCGCAGGGCCACCGAAATCAGGGGAACCCTGAACAGGCCCGGCGAAACACGCGGCAGGGTCGAGCAGCGACGCCGTGGAAACCGCGGAAAAGCCGACCAGAGAGCCGAGGCATGCTATCGACAAATCCGCCCCATTCGAAGATCGGCCTGTGAAATTCACGTGAAATTCCAGGGTAATGGAGGGTTTTTTGGTGGAAGAGTCGGAAAAGGAGGGCAGCGAGTGGCGGGAAGCCGAGTCCAGTTGTGCGGTCAGGCGCTGGTCAGGGTGTTTCCAGGGGGCCGAGGAGTAAAGGGAAAAGCCTGCAAAGTTCTGCTGAAAACCGTCGCTGAGTCGTTGCAGGAGTTGCCCACCGAGCGGCGGGGATTGATGGAAACACTGCGGCAGGTGGTTGCTGACAGCAGAGATCCGCGATTTGTGGAGACAATGCAATCCTGCATGATGACGTGGGTCGTTCCGAATTGGATCTATTTGGTGAATATGTCTTACGACAAGTCGCTGGAAACTCGGCTGCGTCGGAGCTGGACGGCCGCGGGGCTGCGGCTGGAGCGTGGCAAGGCATGGCGGAGGTTTCGTCGGATTTCTGAAGTGGCCTTGCCGGTTTTTGCGGAAGTCATTGGGATGACGACACTTGACGCATATCTTGAGCACCCCGTCGGGGTGTCATCGAAGGGGCGGAAATCCGCTTCGGCGACAGGGAAGACGGGGAAGACGGGGAACAAGCGGGTGTCGGGTGTCGGGTGT
>Ga0255093_1000304_pt1 | contig 24208 bp, 15 predicted proteins | sample Colum_Law_RepA_8_2_FD_188437 | JGI IMG/M metagenome (GOLD analysis project Ga0255093, IMG submission 188437) | Freshwater microbial communities from Columbia River, Oregon, United States - Colum_Law_RepA_8d | ecosystem: Environmental > Aquatic > Freshwater > River | place: USA: Oregon...
AAATTACTCCTTTCTTGAGGGGGCTTCCCACGCTGACGAACTTGCCGCGCGGGCGAAGGAACTGGGACTTCACGCATTGGCGGTCACGGATCGAAATTCCCTCGCGGGAGTCGTCCGGGCTCATGTGGCGGCAAAAGAAGCGGGGTTGCGGCTGCTGATCGGTGCGGAAATCGTGCCGTCGGACGGCCCTGCTCTGGTTCTACTGGCTTCAGATCGAGCGGCCTATGGTCGGCTTTCGAGATTGATCACCGTTGGCCGCCGTCGCGCACCCAAAGGAGAATGTCGGCTGACTGTGAACGACGTTGCCGAACATGCCGACGGACTCATCTGTTGTGTTCCTCTGAGTACAGAAACGCGACTACGATTCGAACGCCGCTTTCAGCCGGAGGGGCCCTGCACCGTTGCAGACTACGATCTCCTCAAGCTTCGAGAGATTTTTTCCGATCGCTGTTACGGTCTGGCGGAGCTTCATAGCGGTCCGGCGGACGAGATCCTGTTGCAGCGCTGGTTACAGCAAGGAACAGACTGTCGTATCCCGATCGTGGCTGCGAATGATGTGCATTATCATGTCGCCCGGCGTCGCGCACTACACGACGTTGTGACCGCCATTCGCTGCTCACAGTCGCTTCAGTCGCTGGGGCATGAATTGTTTCAAAACGGCGAGCGCCATCTGAAGTCCGGCAGTGAACTCAGCGAATTGTTCGGTGGTCGGACGGATCTGATCGAGCGAACTCTTGAAGTAGCCGACCGTTGCCGCTTCTCACTCGATGAACTGCGTTATGAGTACCCTGAGGAATTGATTCCAACAGGTGTTTCTCCAATCGAACATCTGGCCGGACTCACGTGGGCTGGCGCGGCGAAGAGATATTCCGAAGGTGTCCCGCCGAAGATTCGCGATCTAATCCAGCATGAACTGACTTTGATCGAAGAACTCCATTACGAAGCCTATTTTTTGACGGTCTATGATCTGGTCCGCTTTGCTCGTGAACGCGGGATTTTGTGTCAGGGACGCGGCTCGGCGGCAAATTCTGTGGTCTGTTTTTGTCTCGGAGTTACCTCCGTCGATCCCAGCCGGATTGATGTTCTATTCGAGCGATTCGTCAGTCGAGAACGCAATGAAGCGCCGGATATCGACGTGGATTTCGAGCACGAACGCCGAGAAGAAGTCCTGCATTATCTTTTCGATCGCTATGGTCGCGATCGGGCGGGAATGACCGGTGCGGTGATCACGTATCGGCCTCGCTCGGCCATCCGTGATATCGGCAGAGCGCTTGCTCTGTCGAACGATCGAATCGACAAGCTGGCCGGACAGATGGAACATGTCGATCGCGCGGAACTGTTCCCGGAGCGAATGCGCGAAGGCGGAGTGGATCCCGAATCAAAACTTGGACGTCGCCTGCTGGAGCTACTGAACTCATTGCTGACATTCCCTCGACATCTTTCACAACATTCTGGTGGCATGGTGATGTCACGCGGACTTCTGAGCGAACTGGTCCCGATTGAGAATGCGTCCATGCCGGGGCGAACGGTTATTCAATGGGACAAGGATGATCTCGATGCACTGGGGTTGCTGAAAGTTGATTGTCTGTCGCTGGGAATGCTGAGCTGTATAAGGCGAGCGTTCGATCTGATTCAGAAACATCACGGTCGCACGTTAACGTTGGCGAATGTGCCGTCAGAGGATCCTCAGGTTTACGACATGGTCAGCGCGGCCGATACGGTTGGCGTGTTTCAGATCGAAAGTCGCGCGCAGATGAGCATGCTGCCGCGACTGAAGCCTCATTGCTTCTACGACCTGGTGATCGAAGTCGCGATCGTGCGTCCAGGACCGATTCAAGGGGACATGGTTCATCCTTATCTGCGGCGCCGTGCTGGAGAAGAGCCGGTTGAGTATCCCAACGCGGCCGTGCGATCAGTGCTCCACAAGACTTTGGGAGTGCCGATCTTTCAGGAACAGGCGATGCGTCTGGCGATAGTGGCGGCCGGGTTTACTCCGGGAGAAGCCGATCAGCTTCGCCGCGCGATGGGGGCGTGGCGGAAAACGGGTGTTATCGCGAAATTTCATGAAAAGCTGGTGACGGGAATGATCGAACGAGGATACGACGGTGAATTCGCCGAACGTGTCTTCAAGCAGATCAGCGGTTTCGGAGAGTATGGGTTTCCGGAATCTCATGCCGCCAGTTTTGCGCTGCTGGTTTATGTGTCATCGTGGATAAAACGCTACTACCCGGCTGTCTTTGCCGCGGCGTTGATCAATAGTCAGCCAATGGGGTTTTATGCTCCCGCACAACTTGTTCGCGATGCTCGCGAGCATGGAGTCATGCTCCTTCCGGCTGACGTAAATGCCAGTGACTGGGACTGCACTTTAGAAGCTCAGAAGCAACCTACAGATCCTGGCAAATCCCCATTTTCGCATCGTGATCAGTCTCATGCCCTGCGGCTTGGGTTTCGTCTGCTGCGAGGTTTTTCGGAAGAGTACGCAAGGACGATCGAAGAGACTCGTCGGCGTGGCGGGCGATTTCAGTCGCTGGAGGAATTCGCACGTCGCACACAGCTCAGTCGATCTGTTCTGCAATTACTGGCTCGTGCCGATGCGTTTGCTTCCCTTGAGATTGATCGCAGGAGTGCCTACTGGAAATCTTTGCCATCGCGCGATCGGTTGCCTTTGTTCGATGATGAACGAATTCCCGCTGTTGAAGACGTTGCTCCGGAACTTCCGGAGATGTCAGCTCAGGATGAAGTCGTGGAAGATTATTCATCGGCTGGCCTGACGCTGCGAAAGCATCCCGTGAGTTTTCTTCGTGAGCAGCTTATCCAGCTGAAGGCCGTCACGTCAGAGCAGCTGAGTGAATTGGAGCCGGATCGTCGAGTCAAAGTGGCCGGTTTGGTATTGATGCGTCAACGTCCGTCTACTGCCAGCGGCATCACATTTGTAACGCTGGAAGATGAGACAGGAATTGCCAATCTGGTTGTATATCCGTCCGTGTGGCAACACTTCCGACAGACCGCGCGTTTTGCATCAGTTATTCTTGCGACAGGTCGTTTGCAACGAGAAGGCGATGTCATCCATGTGGTTTGTGAGCGACTGGATGATGTCAGCAAGATGCTGGCGCAGATCGATTCGAAGTCCCGGAATTTCCGCTGATGCAACGAACAATTTTGGGGCTGCCATCAGCCGGAGCGCGTTAACGTCCGGTTTGTAGAATTCTGCTTTCCAAATCAGGTCCCTGCATCCAATATCTGCTGAGCCGGATTCAGTCCGGTCAGCGTTTCCCACTTCGCCATTAATCTCGAAAAAACAGACGTGGGCTGCGAGATCTCAAATCGTCGGCCGTCGATATGGCTCACGGGCAGCAGGCCGACAGGAGTTGACGATAGAAATGCTTCGTCGGCCGACGATAACTCATCAGCAGAAATCTGCCGCCGACAAAATGGGATCTGTAAAACCGACGCCAGTTCCTCAACAACCTCAGAGCTAAGACTCTTCAGGATTCCTCGGTCGGGCGTAGAGATCTTTCCGTCACGAACGAGGAAGAAACACGATGTGCTGGTCTCGGTGATGAATCCGGCATGATCAAGCAGCAATGCTTTACTTCCCGGTTCAAGCCTGGCAGCCTGCTGATCGGCCAGCCACCAATGTAGTCGGTTCCGAACCTTATGTTCTACTGGAAAGCAGTCATCAGGAATCTGTCGAACATCGGGAATTCGCAGCCGCACACCATGCTGAAGACCAGAGTGCCACAATTGGAATGGCAGCACAAATGTGTGGATCACCGTTGTCGACTGATTAGCAAGACCAGCCAGATAAGTGGGGTTCGAACCGGCTGTCGAAAACAGCACGATGCCGAGGTCCTGGTTCTTCGAAATCAGTGAGGCATTGTGTCGAATCATCTCTTGCGCCGCCGTGGCTAGTTCCTCACTGCTCCAGCGCCGAGGAAACCCCAACGCGTTGAGCGAATTTGTCAGCCGGCCAATATGCTGATCCAGTCGAAACGGTCGGTGATGATAGGTGCGAGCCATCTCCGTTACCGCCGCGCCGGCCACAACACCAAGATCCCAGACAGGAAGACCTGTCTGGGAAAATGGCTGCAGATGTCCGTTGATCCAGGCAAGTGGTTCAGACATGAGAACTCAACAGATCCTTCAATAGATCTCCACTGTTTCTGCGACATTGGACAGAGGAAATAGCACTCGCCGCAATGGAAGAGAGGACAATTTTCAGTTGGTTCCTCGTCGAAAGTAAAGCCAGTTACTTAGTAGTTAACATTCGACGCTGGGCCAGTTTGGACGACATGGCAAACCCGATGATCAACGCTAACTGCACGCCAGCAAAGACCCCAAGTGCGAGCAACCGGCCTTCGGTAAATCCATAGGTATGAAGTCCGGCCTTTAGCTCGTTAACACCAAACCATGACCAAGCTGTCACAATATTGCCGACCATAGCCAACACGGCCGTGCCATAATCGTTGACCATTTTGTCCCAGCGAGCATGCAGGATCACGGCATTCCAGAGGACGATCAGCATGGCTCCGTTTTCCTTGGGATCCCAGCCCCAGAACCGTCCCCAGGAATCGTCAGCCCAAAGTCCGCCAAGAACGGTACCAACCAGACTGAAAAACAACGCAAAACACAAAGTCCCATAGACCAGCTTTCCGCAGTCCTTGAGTTCCGCCGAAAATGTTGATGCATTCCCGCCGGGAGCGAGTGATCGCCCGAGAATCGCCTGGACACAGTAGAATAGCCCTATGAATCCTGCGAGGAACGTTGCCGCATATCCGAGTGTGATACAGACCACATGAGTTGCCAACCAGAACGTCGTATCCAGAACAGCCTGCATTACGCCCAGAGTGTCCCCTTCATCTCGCGCCAGATAATGGGCGATGACCAGTGAGCCTGCACCAACAGACGCTCCCAGAATATTGCCAATACCGTTCTTCATGACGAGCTCTACAACGAACGAGGCAATCACAACTGCCCATCCGATAAAGATGGCAGACGAATACAGATTGGTGACCGGCGGGCGTCCGGAAATCTGCATACGCATGACCAGCGCCAAGGAATGCAGAGCGAAGGCCAGAACCAGCAGGAACAGACTCGTGCGACGAAGTGTTGTGCCAAGGAACAACCAGCCCATAAACGAGAACACGATCACCATGACATACGGATATGTGGCCTGCATGAAGGGTTCAAAGAAGTTGAACCAGGCTTCTTTTCGAACGGTTGCCATGTTCACATGAGGCACGGTTCCGGAGTCGAGCATTTCGCGATAGCTGCTGACTGCGGTATTGAATCCCTCAACGTCGCCAGCCTGCCATGTCTTCAGCAGCGTCGCGACGTAGCCTGAAGTCTTATCGAAGGTGTCTGAGCACTCTCCGCCGGGCAACAGGTGGGCTGCTCTCTTGTGGAGATCGTCCCATACAAGTTTTGCCAACTCGACATTCATCGCATTTGCCAGAGCTGGGGCATCATCCGAACCCAGCTTCTGCAACTTTGTGCGAATCTCCAGCAGACGTTTGTCCTGCGGATCTGATTCTGAGATGACAGAAAAGACTTCAAATAACTCTGAAGAAATACGTTCTGATGCGATTTCGCGAGCCTTTTCCGGCGGAACGGCGGCGGCAATTTGTTCTGCCGTGCTGCCCGATTCGGCAGCAGAGATCAGCCCGAGAATTTGTCTCAGAAACGTGTCATCGACGCGTGCAATAGCTTCTGCAGCTCGTTGTTGAATGACCTTTCCATCTGTTGTTTCCTGCTGAGTGTCTCCGCTGCCGCCGCCCAGGATTTTGTAGCTGCCAATCACTGATTTTGTAACCAGCTCCTGAGGCAACTTGTCCTGCATGTAGGCATTAAACTCGTCCCACGTTGAGAGCTGATTTTGCTTCATCTGCTCATTCAGTTGACGCACAGCATTTGCGCCGACCAGAGTTTCCCACGATCGCTGTTCATCACTTGATCCGGTTGGAACGGCCATCACAGCGGGCTCGTTCCCCAACAGACGCAAAATTCGCCAGCAGTCGATGTAAGAACCCAGTAAACTGTCTGAGTTCCGCATCAGGAACATCTGCGAAAGCTGATCAATCCTACTCACTGTTTCGAACAATCCTGAAACTCGACGCTCCAGTGTCGTCAGTGAGTTTTCCTGCTTATCACGCTGCTTCTGGCGAGCCTTCTGCAGAATTGAATCCAGCTCTTTAATGTTCTTCTGGATCTCAACCATCGAATAGGTGAGCCCACCGCGTTTTTCCAGACCCAGCAATGACAAAACCTGATCATCATCAATCTTGATGATTCGATGACGAGCGGCCACTTCTGGTCGGCTGACGACATCCAGCAACCATTGTACAGCGGGCCGACGACGTACCATCAGGGAACGCATTCTTGATTCCACTGCGTCTTTTCCAGAGGAACTGACAGTGGCCATCTTTTCGATCCACTCGGTATATGAACCCTCGAACTTCTCCAGTTCTGCCACCGGTACATTGGGCCATGCTTTACTGAACTCAGTCAGGATTTTCTTCCGTTGCTTCGGCTCACCGAGTTCCGCCGACTCAAGCTCCCCTTCAAATCCAGACTTGTGGGAATTCACAAGCAGTTGTGTTCGAGCAACCGAATCGATCGGCTGAGCACGGCCGCTCCATGCGATCGGCAATTGCGCGAAGCCATACAGATTCATGGTGCTCGGATCTTCTTTTGGAGGGCGAGCCTTACTTCCCAGCCACGCCGCAAAAATCAATGCGATAACCAGAGGAATCCAGAGCGATTCAATCAGAGAAGGCTTCTCCAGATTCGTCACCAATGCAGCATCTGCAACCTTTGCTGGCGCAAATCCCGGACGATCGAGGAGACTTGAGGAGCCAACGCTTGACGTCTGTGCTTCTGGAGCAACTTTCTTTGCTGTCCGTTCTGTTTTATCAAGGAACCGGAATAGAGTCTGTCCGAACTGAGCAAACATGCCAAAGGACACAATCATGCAGGCGATGTAGGGCAACATCCAGCCAGTGTTGTTCACGACCGATATCGTCGACGCTTCCTTTCCGTCTTCGAGTGCCTGGAAGCCCGACTGATAAAATGTCTCACCCTTGTACCGCAGAGGATTGTTCATCCACAAAGTAAACTTGTCTGTCGATCCATCATTCGGATTGGTGATTTCAATCTCTGACCGATAGTCACGCGGCGTCGCAGTCCCGACGTAATTCGTGCGGCTGACATCAACCAGCTTGACCTCGTAAGGTTTATAGTTGCGCTGAAATCGCAGGTAGAAGAAGTAGTCCTTGCCATCAACCGTGGCTTTTTCCGCGAGCGGCGCGCCGCGCAGTTCGCTGACGTTCTGAGCCACCAGCATCGTCTGCAGAACTTTTCCACCATCGCGGCTCACCACGTCGATATAAATGGCGCTTTGATCGTGTGAGTCATCCATCCCTGTAACGGGCTCAAGTCGTTCGGGAGCAGCAAACGATCCCAAGCCGGCATCGGTTCGCAATTTGTCACCAGGAATCAAGCCCCGCAATCGACTGTTGCGCTGAAACTCACGGACAACTACATCAAACGGCAAGGAGGGAAGGCTGATAACTTGACCGGGGGCTGGCGGTGAAATAGCCGCTTCGTCTGATTTCTCCGGAGCTGCTGTCGCTGCCTTCAGCAATCGTTCTTCGGGAATCACAAGGACCTGATCTTTGCCATCCGTTTTCTGCGTGATGATAGCCAGTTCACGTTCGCGGATATCTCGGATGAACCCCGATGTTTCTCCTTCCACCAACGACAGCATGTTCTCCTTGGCCAGCAGACCGACCTGAAGTTCACTGATCATGAGCATCGCGACACCAAAATGCAGTAACGCGATGCCTCCGCGTTTGTCGAACAGCAGGTTAGACCCCAACAGCAGAACCAGCGAACACGCGGCGCCCTTGAGAAGCTGCCACAGAATTCTCATGGAAGAAAGGTTAAGCCGTGCTTTTTCACCACCGAGCACGAAGTAAAGCAGGACTCCGATCAATGACATCGCGATCAGCAGCATGACGCCTCGAGTCAGCTTTGAACTGGCTTTGGCAAGGATCGCTGTGGCCAGAGCTGCCAGTCCCGAGATACCAAGAACACTCAGCAGGAGATACCAAATTTGTCCGGGGCCCAACACCGTGTCACCGTACTCGACCCCTGTCTGCATGTTGCCCGTAATGACGACACCGGCCGTCAGGATCAGACCGACAACTACAAGGCCGATCCCGGCTGCCAATCTCAGACCTTCCACGCGAACGCGAAACTTTAGTGCATGAGCTGTCGTGAGATTCGCAAGCATGATCCAGCCGATCGTCCAGCCTCCTGGGAAAGGAATCTTTCCGAAGATACCGAGGCTGTCTGCAATCTTGTCTCCCTGGTCACCAAACATCGACGGAGGGAAAAGATCTCGAACCTGAATCCATGCGATGTACGTCCGGAAGTACTCTGCCATGACTTGCCAGACGTCTCGACGAGCCTGTGCAAGGCTGCCGACGAATACAATGAACATTGCCAGGATGAACAGCACGCACGTCAGCTTCAAAGAAGCCAACGCTCGTATCGCGGTCATCAAGGAGTTTTCCAGTTCTTGCGGGAATGCTTCGCCGTCTTTTCGACCGGACGAAAGATCACCAGGCAATGTGGTTGAAGACATGACGGTTTCCTCTGATTTATTATCGTGTTTGGGGCACGAGTTACTCGTATGTGTCGTTAATGGCTGGAGTTGATACTCTCTTCCATCTTTGGTTCGAGCAGTTTATTCAACGTTGAGTGATTCACAAAAACTTCGAAAGGCGGCTCGTTGTACTTCTGCCGTAGAATTCGAACTTCGATACTTGAAGACCCATAACTTGTCTTTGTAGCTGGCGATCATGCCAAGGATCGTTTCCGTATCACTCTTGATCGCTATCCATTGGCCTGTTAGCCCCTTCAACGTCAGCGTCTCGACATCCTTCATCATCTCGGCCGGATCAATTTCCGGAAGCTGTAACTGTCCTCGCCATCGCACAAACTGCGGCTCGACTCCAGCAGTTCCGGGCAGATCGCTGACCGTAATTCGAGCAGACGCATCCGACGGCCCCGCAGTCCAGGCAAACGCACTGAACTGATCGTTTTGAGCCGCAACCCAGTCTTTCGGGACTTCCCAGCGAAATGGAACCGCTTCAAACTGGTCACGAAGAAGATCCGATGTGAGAACCTTTTCGTCTTCCCGTGCGACCTCGTATTCGCGGATGTCCGAACTGCTGCCGCAACCGGAAAGAGTAAAGAGGAGAAGTGTGATGTGCAGGGGCAGCTTTTTCATGGATCAAATCGAAGGTGGGGCGAGGCGGGAGTTAAAAGGGGCAGTCAGTGACGGGCGTTGTTCAGGTCAGGTCGGAGAAACAAAATGTCAAGATGTTCCGTGAAGGGCATCCGCACCGCCCGGAGCGAAACCCTTATAAACAGTTGCCTGTAAGTGCCCGGCAACGGCAAACTGACAGAATCATTGAACTCCCTATTCTAGGCGAGTGAGACACGAATTTCACGGAGTTCAGCGGTTCTTCCAAAATCAACCGCCAACGCGATGGCACTCACGGCACATATCAAAACGGCGGTCGCTGACATGATTAACGACATTGAAGATTTGGCCGGTTTGTTGCTCCCAAGCCACAGCAGCGGCGGTTGGGGAGATCCAGATCGATTCCACGATCTGAGAAGCAACTGAGCCGGAACCGACTCGAACGTTCCCTGTCACGGTCGAATCACCCGGTTCGGACAATCGCGGTTCCACAGATCCATTGGCCGATTCCCTGCGTCCAAAACCAACGATCCCCGCTGTTTGGTCCGGATTCATGGACGTGTTTCGCTGTGCTTGTAGTGAACTGATCGACGGCAGGGAGTTTCCCACTACGGTTCCAATCAGCATGGAAGCCGACGCCACGATCCAGCCGGAGGTGACGACCGTACCGCGACGATTCGTATTCAGCGCCGGAGAAAACCCAACGTTGTCAGGAGTGATCGCCTTCTCCGCAGTGGATAATTCCGTGGGTTGAGTCACATCGGACTGCCGGAGGGCTGCAAGGACTCGATCATCCAAAGAATGATCGGGCGTACGCAAAGACAAAGCCCGAATTCTCAGTTCCAGTTCACTCATGAGCTTCTCCTTAATTCTTCTTCCAGCTTCATGATGGCTCGACGGTATCGAGTGGCCGCTGTTGCCGATGGTAATTCCAGCACTCCGGCGATTTCTTCAAACGTCAGCTCGGAGAAAATCTTCATGACCACAATCTGACGACTCAACTCGTCCAGTTGGTCAATTGCACTTTTCAGTGACTCCGTTTCATCGTTTTGATTCGCAGTCGTTGAACTACTGGATAACTGTGAATCAGAACCACCCGAAGCAAAAATCGATTCAGTGATGGATCGCTGGTGCTGTTGCCGACGTCGACAGTCAATCGCCGCATTTCGCACAGCCGCAAACACGTATGACGCAAGGCTGCCCTCAGGAGGTTCTGACTTCTGACAGAGTCGCGCAAATGCCTCCTGCACTGCGTCTTCCGCCATGCTGGAGCAGCCCGTCACGGTCAACGCCACTGAAAACAGTGACTGACGATGCTTTCGGTAAAGCTGCTCAAGTTCAGTGCGCAAGACGCTTTCCATGCCTGAGTTTTCACGGTCACTGCTTCGCCAGTCACCAAACTGTCTCCAGAAGTTCAATGCAAAACAGTCTTTCGACTATTTAACGAAGGGTTCCGGACGTTTGATTCAGCGCTCGACTAGAATTACACGCACCATGCGGCAGGATTTATTCAGGAATTCTGACCTGACCGCAAAATTCTGAAACTCGGCCCGAGAGGTCGCGTTGATCAAGGCTTACATCACTACTTGATCAAATAGCGTTTCGCGTCCCCAACGGTTTTGGGGTCCTTCTCTTCAAGCACTTTCAGATTGGCCATTGCTTTGACCGCGTGTTCCGGAAGAGCCGCAGCCGTGCCATCTGCCGCTGGCTCACCAACGTCACGACTACACTGAATGACGTAACGCACGATTGCCCGACGGATCGCAGGGATCTCAAAATTCTTGTCATCGTACAGAGCAATCAGGCGATCCTGAATACTCCAGTCTTTCCATCGCGCGAGGTCCGTAATCACAAGGTCGGCCAGTTCAGGACGATCAAGAAGAATATGCATCGACTGCTTCAGTCGATCTTTCGGAATTCGGTCTGGTTCATAAGTCCACATAAATCGCAGTGTCTGCATGACGGCGTAGGTTTCGCTGAACGGAAGCGGAATCTCTTTTCCTTTGGCGTCGGTTGCGACTTTGGTTCGCATCTTGGCATCTTCCAGAACCTTCAGGCCTTCTTCGCCACGGATCAGCAGGTATCCCGCCATCACGCCCTCAATCCCCAGGCGGAAGTCGGCGTCAAGAATCAGGATTTTCTTTTCCAATAACGCTGCATCTTCAGCCTGACCACACAGCCCGGCCATCAATCCGTAGAAGCCAATTCGTGTCACCGGAGTTTTTGAATCGACCAGCCATTGCAGAATTTTCTCGCGAGGCAGCTTGTCCTTCAGCGGCACAATCACGTTGTAGGGAGCTGCTGCAAATTCGGCAAACGCATCGTTCGACACCAGCAAGTCGGAATGTTCGAAGTATGGCAGAAAGTACATCAAACGTTCGGTCTGGGCTTTGGGATCCGTTACCGGTGCTGGCATCTTCGAAAGATACTGCCACGCGTCCGTCGAAACTTCTGCCGGGGCATGCCAATCTTCAAGACGCTCTTCAGGTCCCATCAACGTATATCGAGCTGTCTCGGTGCCAGCCACATAAAGCGGCATATCGAGAATTTCACCGACCTTAAACTTATCACCGGTTGAGAAGCCAATCTCGACAATTTCAAACTTCGAGGTCCCGCCTTTAACTGCCGTTGCTTTTTCTCCTCCGATCCATTTTCCCAGAACGAGGTGATCGCACTGCTGAATTTGTTCAGCCATCACCAGGGTCGGGGCATCGCAGAATGGACAGAAAGCGGCTTCTGCAGATGCAGAAACGAGAGCGATCAACAATACAGCCAGCAGAGGAAGCATTCGCATGGGAGGGACTTTCCGGCGGGATCGTGAAGCACTGCGACAACATGTTTAGCAGCGGTCAGACGTTGTCCCATCATACCGACCACATCCGGAAATCAATAGTTGCAAGCGTCCGGAGATGTCAGGAACCGATCTTGAGAGCAAGTCTCAAAACTCCGAGATGATACCGGGCGAGACCACGAATGCGCGACTCTGTCAGCACGGAGTTGGGTCACATTTGTCTTCGTGGTCTCAATGATGATCTTCGACCGGAAGCGACCATCTGCCATGGGCGGTTATTCGTTACTCCAGCACTCGAGCATTGTCGATGTGGTACAGCCGAGAAAGATCGTTGGCATCCACCTGCGGGTCGATGTGGAAAATTCCTTCCACGTCAAACGGTCGCAGTTCCATATAGTCCGCCGTCACGCCCTCGGCCATCGTAATCCCAATGATGTCGTAAATCTTTGGCTTGCGCTGAAAACAGCAAATCCCTGTGTCTCGGACGAATGCAAATGATTTCAGTCCGGTCGACTCAAAGGTCGGATACATGTAGCCGCGGATCCGAACCGGTTTGCCGTCCAGAGCCTTTAGCCATTCCGGGAAATACTCCACGGCATTCACCGGGACGGGTTCCATGTTGAGGACTTTGAGCAGATCAATGTCATCAAACGAAACTCTGACGGCTGAGGTTCCCCGTTCTTTCCGCAGACGTTTCTCCGGAATCAGCAGCTCAATCTTTCGTGTTTCGCCGGACACGATGTTCTCAACAACCGGCACATCGGCAGGTCCCTGGAGTCCGGAGTGCTCTGAGGTCAGGACGGGTGGCGTCGCAGGTGCTGCCGACTGAGTTGCAGACTCGGACACTGCCTGTTGGACAAGGGAGCTCTCTGCTTCTGATGCCGCGCTGACGGGAGTAACGGATTGCACTTTCGTCGTTTCAGGTTTGTCGGGCTGAACATCCTCTGCCGGCGCAGCGGACTGCTGTGTTGGCGCTGGCTTCGTGTTTTCGAAATCGACGTAACCTTCCTGGGATTCTCCACAACCTGAAGATGCTGCAGCAAGGCTGAGCACCAGTGCTGACGTGGTACGTCGATTGATCATGGCTATCTGCATCCTGTCAACGCGTGGCCTAAAATCGTGTCCACGCTTCTTCTACCAGTTCCGCTTCCATGGAATACACGGGCGCAAAGTCATAGTCTTCTGATGGCGAGCCTTCGCCCGCCTTCACGTCGGCCTTAAGAACCCCAGCTACGGCTACCATACCAATATAAGCCGGCGTTGTAAGCTGCAGCTTGTTGGTGACGCCAAGTTTCTCCTGTTCCTCCGCCGTGAGTTCCTTCACCGCAAGGTCCGCTGCTCGATAAGACAACTCAGGACGTTCACCATCATTAAAGGATTTCAGTGTCACGAAAATGAAGTCATGAGATTTTGGCTTTCCTCCCATGCAACATTCCCCGTTATCTTTCAGGAGAATGAATCGAGTGAGTCCTTCTGTTTCCTGAGTCGCCCACATGAATCCCTTCAGGTAAACCTTTTGACCCACAAGAGTTGCCACATCCGGGTGTAGTTTGCGATGTCCGTTGACAAAAACAAACTGCTTATCAGCGATATCCTTGGGAAAAGTTACGCGAGCAAAGCCTTCAGGAACTTCCGTGGAATAGGCATGAGCCATTTTTGCTGAACCAAGTGTAAAACTGGCAAGAGACATCACCAGTCCTAACGCAGCCATCCCCGTCCCTTTGACAGAGCCGGCGGAGGCACGGATTCGGGTGATCGCGGCAATCCCAATGAAAATCCCGAAGAAGGCAACGTACAATCCAAAGATGCCAATGAATCCCGTCAGCCCGAGCAGTCCCAACGACAACGCAATCGGAGCCCATGGAGAGATGGGGATGTAGTCAAAATCTTCACCTTCCGAAGATTCTCCCCACGCACCAGCGGAGGGTTTCTCGGGCGAGGCTGAGCCCAACTCACTACTATCTGATGAGCGAGGAGAATTCGTCGAATGTGACGTCTCAGCCAGAGAGACGTTTTCCGCTGTCTCGGTGATGTTCAAGGTAGGGCAATCAAGTGTTTGTTCAGTCATCGGTCCATTCTCCAGGCGCAATGTCGTCTCCTTGCGATTTTACGTCCGACTCCCGGGCTTCGTGAAACGAATCCGCCCTAAAACTGACGACACGGGGTGAATCGGCCCTCTGATTTGAACGGTTTAGCCGGCTTCCCTGACGATTTATGGTCCGGTTATGGTCCAGTTTTAGGTTCAGCGTACAAAATTAGCCGTGTTTTAACGAATTGCCTGCATTCAGGATTCGAGTCGAAACCGAAGTCATTTGAACTCTCTGAATAAATCCCGATGATCGTCCTGCTTCATTCTTGAGACAACAAATCAGGATGAGTGAATCCTGTTTCTTCGTTGATCTGAATCAGGACGCAATCGGTCTGCGGAAATCAGAGAAGTTTGTCCCTATGCGCATCGTCGTTCTTTACAATCAGGTTGCAGCGACTGACTCAAGTGGTGATCTTGACGTGCTGAAGCAGTGCGTTGCCGTTGAGGAATCTTTGCGTCAACTTGGTCATGAGTCGCTTCGGCTCAGTTGTTCGTTGAATCTTGGTCCTGTCCGAGATGCTCTGCTCCGGCTTAAGCCCGATGTTGTTTTCAATCTGGCTGAATCTCTGGACGGTACGGATCGCCTCATGCCAGTTGTTGCTGTTTTTCTGGAAGCACTGGGGATTCCTTTCACCGGCGCTTCAAGTCTTGCGATGTTGACGACGACCAGCAAACTCGTGGCGAAGCAACGCCTGCTGGATCAGGAGATCTCAACACCGGCCTGGCTCACTCTGCGTGGCGACGACTGTTGGCGAGGTGCTCATGAACGAAGTTGGAATCCTGACAGAGCGATCGTTAAAGCGATTGCCGAACACGCGTCGTTGGGTCTGGGAGATGACAGTGTTGTCGAGTGCGGTCGTCACTCAACGGAGAAACTGCGATCCTTGATTGCTGCTCGTACTGAACAGTTTGGCACTCCACACTTTGCGGAGCAGTTTATTGACGGGCGAGAATTCAATCTTAGTCTGCTTGCTGGGACAGATGGCCCAGATGTTTTGCCACCAGCGGAGATTGAGTTCATTAATTTTGCCGCCGGGAAGCCTCGAATCGTCGGGCACGATGCCAAGTGGGATGAGTCGACAATGGAGTACATCAATACGCCGCGTCGTTTCGAGTTTCCGTTATCCGACCGCGCGCTGTTAGATGAACTCGAAGCTCTGGCACGTCGCTGCTGGACCGCCTTTGATCTGCAAGGTTATGCGCGTGTTGATTTTCGAGTCGACAACGACGGGCAGCCGTGGATTCTTGAAGTCAACGCTAACCCCTGCCTGTCTCCCGACGCAGGTTTCGCGGCTGCTCTGCAACAGGCCGGCCTTTCATTTACGGATGCCGTAGAGCGAATCATCGCTGATGCTGTGAGATGCTCTCGCGTCGGGTGACATTCATCGCATACCTCCGAACCGCTGGAAATGGACTCCACGAGTGCCGTCTCCTGCAGCTTGGCGGTAAGCGATGAATCAGCACCGAGTCGTGAGAGGCGATGCCAGTTCGTGAATGTCAAACCGGCAGCTCGACACTTGTCTTGCACGAAGAGCTTCGGTCAGCGGTCATGGTGCTTCAGGTTGCTCATCAAACATTCTTGAGATGAGTTCTTCATCCATCGGCATTGTCATGAGACTAATCAGGATTCCGGATGTTCCGGATACCAGTATGCCCCAGATCAGTGGGTCGAAGCCCCAAAGATACCAGGGCCGAAAGCCGGTTGCCGCGCCGATCGCCTGGTGAGGAAGTAAATTCAGAATCCCAATCAGGTAAAGCACGAGAACAGTCATCGCCCCGCTGATCATGCTCGCAAAAATTCCGGCTGTTGTCGCGCGACGCCAATAGCAGGCCATCAGGGCCGGGACCAGAAATGTGGCTGCGGCTCCGGATGTACTGAAGACGATGAATGCCTGAAGATAGGTGACTGGGTACCAACTGACGGCAACCGAAATGAGTCCCGCAACAATCATGGTTCCCCACGCGGCGCGACGCAGTTGATTGCGATCTGCGTTCGGAGCAATGAATCGCTGATAGATATCTCGCACAACACCTGAGGACAGAACCACAAGATAAGAACTGACTGTGGCCATAACGGCGCCAAAGGGAGCGGCAAGAATCAATCCAGCGACAAATGATCCTCCCGGCCAATGGCTTGTGGTCATGATCGCCATCCGGGGAATGATCTGGTCCGTCTTGCCATCCAGTGAAGGGATCAACGCGCGTCCGCAAACGCAGATGACAATCAGCGGCAGATAAATGCCCATATTGTAAATGCTGAGCAGATAGATCGAACGACGAATCACGCTCGTATTCTGGCTGGCCATCAGACGGACAAGTCCGGCAGGCGCTCCGACGCCACCCCAGATCCAGACGACGAAGAAGGAGATCGCGAGAGATAAAGGCAGAAACTCATGACTCGATCCATCGGCAATGAAGCCTGGCCCTGTGGCAAATCCCGGCCCGGTGTTTGCCACCGATACTCTTGTTGCATTCTCCAGTCCTCCAGCAGCATTCAGGGATGCGACCAGCAGAATTACAACTCCGACAAACATCAGCAGGCTTTGAAACAGATCTGTCCAGACCGCTGCGAGGAATCCACCCATCAACGTATAGCCAACTACCGTGACAGCAAAAACTATGAGGCCGATGTGATAGCGAGTTTCCGAAACAGAGACCGCGTCTTCTGACAACGACAGCTCTCCGCCGTTCGGCCATGCAAGCTGAATCACGATCGCCCCGGCTTTAAACTGTGCGAACATCATGAATGACAGATAGAGCAGGATGAAGAGAGTACAGGTGAAACCCAGGGCGGGGCTGTTGAAGCGGGTTCGAAACAGATCAGGGACAGTGATCGCTCCCGTTCGTCGACTGAGTTGAGCCAATCGCTTTCCGAGAATGCCAAACCCAGTAATCGGCACCACCATGTAGCTGCCTATCCACAGCGCGACAATCCAGCCGTGGGAATAGACGAGCGACGGAAATCCCATAAAGGTTCCGCCGCTCTGAATGGTTGCAGTGAGTGCCAAAGCCCAGGCTCCCAGTCCTCGGTTGCCGAGGAAGAAGCCTTTCATGAAACCACCCTTCTGTGTGGTCATGTTTGCGAAGACGCCGATGCACATTGAGCCCGCAATGAAGAGGATCAGCATCGTCATCGCGCCCCAGCCTACACTTGGTGGAGCAGCGGCATCGGCAGCGAGTATGTTTGATGCGGTTACAAATTGAGTCAGAGCATTCATCGAGATCAGCCTCCCAGTCCAAGATCATCGGCGTCTTCAATATCTTTGCCAAGATCTCCGTCGCGGACGAAGATCAGACCAAAGACGATGGACACGACTGTGCATGTCGACCACGGGATAACGATTCCCCAGAAGACCCAGTCCGGAAAGCCAAGGACTAGTTTCAGGTCATCTGTCGCGCGGTGATATCCCATGGTGTAGCAGACAGAGATTGACCATATCGCAGCGGCCAGCCAGATGCCGGTCACCAGAATGGCTTCGCGAATCGAGGAATACACGAGCGGATCGGTTTTTCGAGTCATAGACGAAAACTCATTGGGGCGGGATGAATGTCATTCAGCAAAGAAGGCGGGAAAAACGCATGCTAAACATTGTTTGCAGAAACCAAAGTCAAACAGGGCACGACTTCCCCGGATTCCTCTTTCGCTTTCGCCCACGCTACCTCTCCGGCGTTCTGTCGAGCATTCTCGGGCCACTCTCTTGAGGCTGAAGCGTGATGTTGAGATGTGCAGAAATCGGGTCTTCAGTGAAACACCATGCAGTAACTCATGCTGATCCTATTGACGGTCACTCAGGAGTTCATCAGGCAAAACAGAGAGTTGCTGAGTACGTTGCGCGATACACGCTGAGTCCGTTTGTAAGATCTGCAATCTTCAGATGAAGGCGGATCGAAGACTAAGTCTTGTGGCAAGCGTCGCTATCGAGCGCGCTGCGCAAGTTTGTCTGTGTGTGTGATCTCAGCAGGAGTCGAGTTCGTTGCGGTATCACTCGTCATGCATCATCGTGCGGAAGGCAATGATGGCTCAGGCCAGTGCGGATATCGGGGAGCGGATTGCTCAGCCATGTCATGCGAAGCGGATGGATTGACGGCCCGTGATTGCTGAACAGCGCAATAAAAAACGGCTGGTAGTTTGCACTACCAGCCGTCGCAAGATCTCAGAAGGAGTCATTAAGACTACTTCTTCTTTGCAGCCTTCTTTGCAGCCTTCTTAGCAGCTGGTTTAGCGGTTGCAGCCTTCTTTGCGGCCTTCTTTGCAGCTTTCTTTGCCACTGTACGTTCCTCCAAAAAAAATTGAACTTGAGCGGCCGTCCTGCCGAAGCTTACCGGGCTTAAAAACAAGCAGGAACAACCACAGACCAAAACATCAGATCATCTATGTCCCCATGACAAAGATGATGCAGATTCCTTTCTTTGCTGATGACCGTCTTGAAGTCCGCTGTGAGGCGATTCCTTCGCTACGTGCATCCGATTAACAAACAACAGAATCTGCTGTTGGTGATCGGAATCGTAGGTGATCGTTTGAATAACGCAAGACTGATGCGCGGGTTTCCCGTGCTCGTGAGAACATTTTTTTGAGCACTCATCATCACACTTTGCGAGGCTCGCGCAGAGTGATGATGAGCATCATGATGAGCTCAATGACGAGCACCATTTTCGATCATTGAAGGTCACCGTGTGACCTCATGAACCTGACCCGCGCATCGCTGATGAGTCGGCATGACGGGACATCAAAACGAGTTGCTCCGGTCGTTGAGTAATGGTTGAGTCATGAACCACTTCGTCGCTGCCGTTGTTACAGAAAAACCTGTTTTTTATCGTGTTTTTGTGACGTGTTGAGGCACTGCAAGACTTGTCGATCAGCCAGAAATTCCATCTCGCTGCAGGTCATTCAGAACACGTTTCATGTACTCGATACTTTGCACTGCGATGTGCTGCGCGCCGGGTTTGTAGTCGAACACTTCAACCGAAACCCAACCCTCATAACGTGACTCAAGAAGGGCCTTCAGGATCGGATGATAGTCCGTTTCACCCATGCCCGGACCGAGAAGATTGGTGTCGTTGACATGAAAATGTTTACAAAAATTTTTGTGACGATGGATCAATGAGGGGATCGATTCGGTCTCTGCGCCCAACATCGCTTTGACATCCTGGTGCAACATTACAGTCGGATGATCAACTCGTTGAATGATCTCCATGGCGTCATCACACGTGTTGATGAAGTCGGTCTCTTTCCTGGTGAGTGGTTCCAGGCAAAGCACGACCTGCTGTTCTGCGAAGGTGTCAGTCACAGAACTGAAGACCTCAACGGCAAAATCTGCCGCTTGTTGTGCTGTAACTCCGGGCAAAAGGTTTCGCTGAAACGGTGAACCGAAGACCATTACGGTACCTCCCAGTGCCCGACAAACTCTGGCCAGCAATCGCAGGTATTCCGCCGTCTTTTTGCGGACATCACTGTCAGGGCTGGTCAGATAGAGACCTGTGGTTTTGGCCAGCATCCAGTGGAGGCCGATGACTTCCAATCCATGTCTTGCAGCCTCGTCTCGCATGCCTTCATAAACTGACATCGGGACGGAAGGCAGGTCGAGAGAGATCGTGAACGGAGCAACTTCGATCCCCTTGTATCCGGCCTCAGCCATGAGTCGGCATTGTGTGGCCCAGTCAACGTTTTCATAAAGCTCGTGGCAGATTGCAAATTTCATTCTGGCGTCCTCAATAAGGAACAGTGTTGATGGCTATGAGTTGTGAAAAGAGTCAGTGTTCTTCGAACTGGCGAGTGGCTATCGGGTGGGAAGATGTCAGGTATTCCGGTAGTCCGGAAGAATCAGATCGTATCGAATTCCTGACCGGGTGACTCAGAAGTCTCACAACCGAACCGCTCGCATCCCCGCATTCTGTTCAAATGTGGATGACTTGCAACAAGGTTTGACGATTCATCAACGGTGACCTACATCCAGAATACTACCCACTGGATCTGCTCACTATTGAAGGAGCCTGTCGCGTGTCGAATCTGCAGTCCGCCCGAAAAGACTCTGCCACAGATGGCCTCGACGAACTCTTTAACCGCGTCAACATGCTGCTCGGCGAGCCGCCGGCGGAGCGTCGCGAGGCGAGCAAGTCGTCGTCCGATGGATTCGTTCCGCGTCAGCCCCGGACGATGCGTGAGGCCGGGATTCCGCCTGTGATGGTCGAAAAGATCATCATGAGATACTTGTTTCAGGTAGGGATTGAGACCAGTCGAAAAATCGCGAATCAGGTCAAGCTGCCGTACAAAGTCATCGAGCCGATGCTCAGGCAGTTGCGGCAGGACAAGCACATTGATCTGTCTGGAACAACCTCAACGGGCGATTCTGAGTATGTGATCACAGAATCCGGCCGCGAGCGTGCTCGCCGCTATGTTGAAGAATGCACTTACTTCGGAGCCGCACCGGTTACGCTGGAGGATTACGTTGCATCCGTCTCGGCACAATCGATTGCCGGACAGGTCGTGACGAAGGATGACCTGCGACGCGCGTTCAAAGGGCTTATCATCAATGAAGCGATGATGAATCGCCTTGGGCCTGCGATCAATTCAGGTCGCGGGATGTTTTTGTTCGGCGAGCCGGGTAACGGCAAGACGAGTATTGCAGAACGAGTCACCGAAGCCTTCGGGACCACCGTCTGGATTCCTCGCGCGATTGCCATCGAAGGCGAGATCATGCGAATCTTCGACCCGGCAGTACACGAGTCGGTAGAAGATCCAAGTACCAATTCAGGGCTGATGGATTCGCAGGATATTGATCGACGCTGGGTTCAGGTCAAACGCCCAACCGTCATTGCTGGTGGCGAATTGACGATGAACGAATTGGAGATATCGCTTAATCCAACATCAAGAATCTGCGAATCCCCTCTGCAAGTAAAGAGCAACTGCGGCACGCTGGTGATTGATGACTTTGGCCGTCAGAAAATGCCGGTCGATATGTTGTTGAATCGCTGGATCGTGCCACTCGAAAAACGCTATGACTTTCTGAACATGCCGAATGGCAAGAAGATTCAAATTCCATTCGACCAGTTGATCGTGTTCTCAACAAACCTTGAGCCGAAAGATCTGGTTGACGGGGCGTTCCTGCGACGAATTCCGTACAAGATTGAAGTTCCGGATCCATCGGAACCCGAGTTCCGAGATCTGTTTCGCATCATGTGTGAGAAGATGAACTTTGCACACGATCCGGCAACCATCAGCTACCTGGTTGATACTCATTACAAGAGCATCGGGCGTCCGTTTCGACTGTGTCAGCCGCGTGACTTGTTGCTGCAGGTTCGCAACTACTGCCAGTATCATTCCGTTCCTCTTCGGCTAAGTCCCGAAGCGTTTGACGCGGCCGTCCTGAACTACTTCTCTGTGATGGAGTGATCGGTTGCCTATTTGGTTCAACGCGAACTCATGTGCGCGAGGGTACCAGGCAGATCTCAATGCGACTAATCCTGAAAGGATTTCAGAGAGTAGCCGGCGGTCGCCGACAGCCGCACCGCCGGTGACTGAACAGGAAGAACACGCATCCTGAAGGGATGACAGAAATCGCGGTTCTGGCACCCGTTTCCGGGTGCAATCGCACGTGTTGACACGTACCGGTGGTTGCGCTCCGCTGACCACCGGCTACCTTCTTGAACCGCTTTGCGGTGAATCGCAGCAAGCTTCACCGGAGTTCGACAACTGCAGTGTCACCTTACTACGCGAGGTCGTGCACTTCATTTCGCGGATAGCCGCTCATTTGCGGATGAGAACTTTCGACCCTGTACTTAACAGGCTGAAAACTTCTTCAATCTCCGAATCCCCGAGATGAATGCAGCCCCTTGATGCGGCGCGACCGATTGTTGATGGGTCATTCGTGCCGTGAATGCCAATGTGGTCTCCGAGTCCCAGCCAGTATTCTCCAAGTGGGTTCTCCGGATCGTCGGGTTCCACAATTCCGCCATCGGGATCGTACCAGGTCGGGTTCTCAAGTTTGTCCTCAACGACGAATTCACCCAGAGGCGTCTTGTGATCTCGACCTGTACCGATGCGGTACTTATTCACATACCAACCATGCGCATGGACAGTTAATGTGAACGCACTGAGATCGACAACGGCACCGAAGGGGCCGCGGACGACTTTCAGTTCCTGCCCGGCCTGCAGTTTCTCTGGTGTCACTCGATTCAGGAGTGCCAGATACTGCCATGGGACATCGTACTGTTTGGCAATCGCCTGCAGAGTCTCTCCATATTCCACTAGATGAGGTGTTCCGAACTGACGCTCGTTGCTGGTGAAGATCAAACTGGCTGTCTCACGAATGCGATCATCAATGGTGCTGCGGAGTTCGGGGTGCTTCCAGTAGATCTCTGAGAGTTCCGCATGTGCATCGAGAATGAGATCGTCTTTCAGGCAGTCGTCGATGGTCCTTAGCTTACTTGCAACGTCAGCAGGCAAAACTTTGGGCGTCTGGTCTGCCGATGAGAGGCTCGGAGACGATGGTTCATCGCCTTCATAGGCAGCACCCGTGACATTGGGATCACGTCGAGTCTGTTTGTTCGACTGCACGCTGTCCGCGAGTCTTGTTTCTGCAGCGACCTCTTCAGGTTCCGTCAGCTCGTGATGTGCAGGTCGGATTGATGAACTACTGGTTTGGCGGAAAGGGTCCTGCAGTTCCAGTTCTGATTCTGCTGGCTCCGAAACGCCGGTGCCCTTAACTTGAGGAGACCAGTCATCGTCGAAGGCTTCGTCCTGTGACGGAGTAGCGCTACTCTCTGTGTCCGGTGTGGCCAGCGATCCGCTGGAGGCCGTGTGAACTCGCGGAATGAGGTCGAAGCTCCATACAAAGAACGCCGCCGCGACACCTGCGACAACCCACCAGTGCAATTGCACTCGACCACCCGACTTCATGGCGAACGGTTTCATGTTCCGAGAATCCTCAACATCCATGCTGATCAACGAAATCTACCGTATCATGGCACAGGTGAGATTTCAGGGCTATCCCTTGTTTTCGGCGAATATCCGGCCGTTTTTCCGCCGAGGGATCGAGTTCGCAGAGGCTGTAGATCGAGGAAGCCTGATTTTATCGAATCGCATTCGAGCAATTTCCGGGCGTCATGCAGTGAAGCCGCAGCGAGTTCTATCTGCAATACGTGACAATGGCGGCGATCCGGCAGGAGCCAGATTCATATTGAAATAAGTGGCAAATGGCACCTTCAAAGCATCGTGCTGAGGTGATCGTCACTGATGATGTGATCTCCGAAACTCGCGTGCATTTGCGAATGCAACGGCTCGATAGACACAACATCTTCATGTTGCGTGATAGCTCGCAAAAAAAGCATAGCGCAACAGAAAAGGGGATGGACGAATCCATCCCCTTTTCCACCGCGAGAACCACCGAAGCAATTCTCTCGGCAGGAGCTTCCCGCTCGGGCCACGCACCCATTTGAGCGGGAACAGGCGAGTTTCCTGACCTTCCCCTCCTTCAAACCCCTGCGGAGTTTATGCAACCAACGAGTCCCACCACACCGTTGACTGCCTCCTGAACCAAGTCAAAGCAAGAGGCGTGCCAAACGAAACCAAGAAGAATTCAAAACACTGCTGTCACAGAATTGCCGTGTTTCATGGCGTTGTTTTTCGTTCGGATGATGTCCGCGTTTCTGCGATGCCGACCTGCTTGATCGCTCGTTCAACACTTTCTTCGCAGTGTTGCCTATGAGTTGTGCATTTAGTCGGCATTTGAACACTGCATTTGGCCGTGCCGATTTTCCTGGACGATTTCCGGGGGCGGTGGACGTCAATGAGCATTCCAATCTTCAAACTCGGCGAAAGTCCCTGACCACTTAGCCCAGGCGAAAGCGAGGCGTTTTCCCTGTCGCCGGATTCGTGAGAATTTGGAGCGCCGACAGGAATGCCTCCGAATTCTCACGGATCCGACCACTCCGAAGTCGAGCTATTCGAGGATTGGCTCGCTCAAACCTGAAAAAAGCCGATCCCCTGCCCTGCTCCGCTTTTTTCCTCAGCGCTCCGGGGTGGCGAATCGGTTACAGTATTCACTGAACCGTTTTCCCA
>Ga0255093_1000305_pt1 | contig 24134 bp, 8 predicted proteins | sample Colum_Law_RepA_8_2_FD_188437 | JGI IMG/M metagenome (GOLD analysis project Ga0255093, IMG submission 188437) | Freshwater microbial communities from Columbia River, Oregon, United States - Colum_Law_RepA_8d | ecosystem: Environmental > Aquatic > Freshwater > River | place: USA: Oregon | collected...
GCAATTGGTGAATTTTCAGTTTTTCTGCGAGCAATATATTGCTTGCCTTCAAACATAAATTTCCCATCATACTGTAATGCTGGTTCTGCTAATTCTAGCATTTGTTGTCTTTTTTCTGGTGTCATTTTGTTTAAATCGATTGGCATTGTCGGCGGTAAGCCTGGTCTATTTCTGCGAATTAATTCTTGCTCATCGAACATTTTTTGAAGTTCCGGGCCCCACTTATTTACTGGGCATTGTGCAGATTCAATATGAACCTTTTTGTCCATGAAGCATCCACATTTTAAGCATCGATCTTCTTTTAAGAATTCACAGGTTGAGCAAATATCTAGTCGTGCTTTTGCCTTTTCGGGTGTAGATAAGAATGGTCTGCCATGAACTACTGTGTCTGATGCACTTAACCAGGCCTGCTTTAATACATTTCTAGCTTGCTGAAATAGAGAAGGAAACTGCTCTATATTTTCGCGCTGTAATTCTTCGCGCGCCTGTTTATATTTTTCGTCGATTGTCATAATTTAATATCAAGATAAAGAATTAACGCTGCATGTGCTGCACCATCCATAACCACAAGGATAATAAACGTCCTGGTGAACATCCTGGCAATCTTCTGGACAATTGCACTCATAATAGCTATTACACCATGATTGGCCGCACGGGCAATTTGGCTCACACCAATCATCCGCGCTTGGATCGCAATCGCATACTGCACCATATCCAGTAGCGCAATCAGCGGAACAATCATAATCGCAGGTTTCACAGACATATGTTGTACCGCAATTACATCCACATTGTTCCTGCATGTATCCGTATTCTAGAATCCATGATCCGAGCTTAATAGTAGAATACGGATTTGAAATTACTACATAAAAATATCCAGATTTTTTGCAGCCACCTGAACCATTATACACATCGTCGGCACAGCTACCATTACCAAGCGAAACATATTGATTAGTTAGATTTGTTCCAGAGGTGCCATAAGTTGCAGATTCTACTAATATAGAGCTGCAGCTGCCGCCGCCTCGATATTGTTTTAATTCTACAGTTATTGGAGCTGCTCCGCTAACATACTCGGTAAAATTCCAAGTTTCCCAAACATTATTTGTATCTATCTTATCTGTATACCCATAAAAATCACTATTGTTACTTCCATAGGCACCGTTATATCCGCGCGTAAGAGCTGCTGGAGTATAAGCACTCTTACCATGCCCATCAGACATTCTAATTGTGCCGCTAGCTATGCCAAACAAATTTCTAACACTTGTCTGGTTCATTGAAATCGTAGTGGTACCAGAAAGACCGAGTTCCACATTTACCTGATTTAATGAAATAGGATTTCCTGATGATGGTAGTGCCATGGTAAATTAGATGATCTATTTATATACCAAAGAAAACAAGCTCGGACGAAAATCCGAGCTTGGTATTATCAAATGCCTAAACTTATCCAGCTGGTGGCGGAGTTGTCGGTGCAGGCGCTACAGGATCAGGTGTGGCAGGAGCCGTTGGTGACCATGGGAATGCACCCTCTGCGACTTCAGATGACGCATTGACCTTCTCGTCGATCTGACGCTGAATCTGCTCGTTCACGTGCTCCTCGTATGGGCCAGTCACAACAGACTGAATCCACCCAAGAACGGTAGCCTCTGTGAGCTGCTCGAATGCCACGAAATTATTTGGATCGACCTGAGCGGGATCAAACGGAGTCGCTCCTGAGAACACGCCGGTGTGACCATTCTCATCTGTGCCGGTCTTCTGCCAATATGTTTGAAAGACCACTCCATTGAGTGATCCGCTGTTTTTCTTCTTAAGAGAAGTGATTTTCCAGGTATATGTTAGTGCCATAGTAGTGATTATTTATTGTTCGAGAGTAGAGACTTAAGTTCCTCGATCTGTTTTTGTTGCTCCTTGATAGCCTCAATCAGGAGTGGTATAAGCTTTTCATATCGTACAGTCATATACTTATCGTCAATCGGAGCAGGCGCAATGATCTCAGGAAGAATTGCCTGAACTTCTTGGGCTGAAACACCGACCTCGCGCTTCTTTTGGTAACCAAGAGCAACTGCTGTTTCGTTGGCCTCGAAGTAGAATCCAGAGAGTGACTTGACCTTCTCGATTGGATTCTCGATTGCACCAAGCTTCGTCTTCAGGCGATCATCGGAATAGTAAGCAGTAATGTTATTCGTTGCGCGAATTTCGCCAGCGGTACCGGATCCTGCAGTACCTACACCCAATGATCCATCTAGCTGGATTCCGCCATTTAGTCGTGTACTTGATGCAGGATCGACATAGTAAGTACTGTTGCTAATGTCGATTAGCTGGCCAACATATAGATTATTTTCTACGCGGACGTGATTGTCACCTTTACCAACAGAAAAGATTTCAGTTCCGGTAAATGGAGAATTATTATAGAATCTTACACCGCCCCAACCACTATACGCCCCAATCTTGATTCCGGTGTGCCACGCAAGTGTTAATTTGGTATAATCGCCGCCGTAGGTTTCCCTACCCATATAGATCATATAATATGGGTTAGCATGCTGCCCCCAAGTGATTCCAGTACCGCCGTAATTGCTTACAACCGTAGCTGGATCATTTGTGCTGTCAGCAAGATTAATTGATCGAGCAACTTCTGTACCAGTTGCGAGTCTAAATAAGAAGTTCCCGCTGGAATCTGTATATCTGCTACTTCTTATTTCTGTAGCAGTAACTGCATTTAATATACTGGTAGAGGCCGGGTCGACATAATAATTTGTATCACCGCTATCGTAAAACCTTGGAGCGCGCATATCATCTCGGCATCGAATAGATCCTGAGATTGCAGCTAGGAATGTTCCGTTTTCCATCACCAGTGCGCCGTGAGTATTCAGATTTGCAGCCACACCACCCGCATTTGGATGCGACCAAGCGATACCATATAGAGATCCTGTGGTAGTACCATCATCGGCCAACTTATAGGAATCTCCCATTGCGAATACGCCTTGGTACCGCGCCGCGTTATATAACCCAACAACGCCTCTACCATAATTGCCGTCTATATAGAGATTTCCACCACCAACTCTTTCATAGCCTGATACGTAACTATTGCCATTGACATACAGCCCATATCCGGATGTATTGTTGGAACCATTGATTGATGTGCAGTTATTTGCAACGTTATGATATAAAATCCAGCGGCCATTACCCTGTCTGTAAATGCCTCCGTTGCCAGCGCTGTCGTGCATCCAATTAACGCCGCTATAGTCATCGTAAATACCACCATAACCTCCTCGAGAATTAATTATTCTCCATGGAGAATATGAGCCTGATTGATTTGGGGTCCAGTGAGCGCTATTTACAGAACTATAAAGGCCGGCACTGCCAACTTGTATCCAATTGTCGATATTGAGATAGCCATTAGATTGAGTACGTAAGATTATACTTGACCCGGTTTCGGCAGAGTTATATCCATCGAGCAGGTCAGCATTTAGGTTTGTGACCAGCGTGGTCGATGAAACTGTCATCGGCGCCGTGCCAGTGCTCATAGTAAGATTTAGTCTCTGAAATGACGGACGAGTATCTGTTGCAGCAGATAAAACGTCATTTTGCGGCGCACTTCCTGGAGTTACTGATTGACCGTTATTTGTATATGTTGTACTTTGTATAGTTGGAGTAACATCTGCATCGGCCTCAAAATAGTATCTACCACCGCCACGAAGCCAGATCACTTCAATACTTCCATTTGTCATTTGCGTAATACCGCCGCAAATGGTAGAATTTGTATATCCTTCGGTATATCGGTGAATTGACCGTTGAACTGCAATTGTTCCCCATCCAGAGCCGTTCGATGTCCATTCAACATGGCACGTAAATCCACTGCCATGCGTTGACCAAGAAGGAACATTTGAATTTAACGCATTGACAATTCTCATCCTTGTCGGCATTCCAGTTGCTAAAGGAATTGTGACAGGATAATAATTAGTCGTAGAGTACGTTCCGGTATTTGATAAATCAAGCGTTGCGCTGGAGCGCATCGAGTATCCGGCAACATTTAGACGATTAAGAACAGATGTGGAACCAGGATCTACGTAAAAACTCGTACTCTGTCTATCATACATTATGTTCCCATACAATGTTGGAACATAAGTATCCTGATAGATTTCACTTTGTGTGCTTGTGAATCGCGCGGAATAGCTTCCACCAGCATTCCATAGCATCAATTCATTAGATGTATTTGCTACAATATAGCCACGTAAAGTATTAACGTGGCCTCCGGTATAGAATCTAATACCCGAATTAGTAGAACCTACTGTAGAAATATCTAAATAGCTCGTGTTTGCGCCAGTTGAGGAAAGGTGCAAATAAGTTGACTGATTATAAAGGCCAGTGTTGTTACTATTATTTCTAAACCATCCATTTGTATAATCGTCCTGTGTGGTAATATTGCGCGCCTGAAAATCGCCGTTAGTATCACGGAACACGAGCGTACTGGCAGTATTTGCTGAAGTAGCATTTGATGTTACAGTAAACGTGCCGGCACCACTTTGATTTGCGGTAAACGACGCGGAACCGGAAATACCGCTTCCAGAGGTATTCAGCGTCAGCGTGCCGTTACCAATATGACCAGTATAAGAAGTATAATTAGACGAATCTAATACTGTACGCCAAGATTGCCATGTGCCGTTATTTTTACCACGAACAACAATTTGACCAGTTCTATAATCTCCATATATTTGGTGCTGCCAAGTTGAATTATATGCCTGAGAAAATAAAGCGCCATCGGTTTGCCCAAGTAATGAAATATTGCTATTAACATATGTTATTCCATTTTGCTCAAGGCTATCGGCGGCCGTTCCAGCATTGCTGCCGGTATTACGAAATGCTACGCCATCAATTTGATCAGCAGAAGTAACGTTGATCGAATATGTTCCAGAAGTAATCTTCGATGAGTAATCACCGGCCACAAGCGATGCAATTGGAACAGTGCCTGACGAAAGCCCTGCGCCAGATCCATTGAATTGCGTAGCTGTGACTGTTCCTGCGCTGAAGTTACCGGATCCATCTCTTATGACTACGGCATTTGCAGTATTTGCAGAAGTTTGTAAGCCTCTAGCAGAAGCTCCTCCAAGGCCTAGTACTACTCCATTCGGAAAATAAAATGTATCTGTATCGCTATTTCTGACGCAAATTAGTACCCAGTCGATTGGAATATCCAAATCTGAACTGTAATGTACTAGACGGAAATTTGCCGCTAGGCTGCCATTTCCGCTTCCAATCGGCAAGATATAATAAAGTGCTTGCCATCCACCCATCGGAATTCCATTGGCATTTGCCGTTTGGTTTGCTGCTCCACCAACACCAGTGATCGTGCCGGATGTGGGGCAATCGATATCCCAATATCCGCTTGTTGCGTAATTTGCACCGCGGCCACCTGAAATAATGATAAATCTTGCTGACCACTTTACTTCACCGGAAGCAGAAACACTAATTGTTCCACCGCCAGTAATGTTTCGCGCATTGTTCTTCAGTGTTTGGTCGAATGCGACTGGTATTGATAATCCTAAAGTTTGTGCGCTAGCGGAAACACCACCTTGAATTAGAATTCTGCCTGATTGACCGGTCAACGTCGCTACCTTCGCATCAGTATATGTGGTGGTGATAGAAGAACCTTGCCAAATTCCTTCTAGAACAGTTCCGTCTGACCTTAATCTGAAGGTAGATGGATCGCCAGTGTATCCAAAGTGGAATTCATCGTTCGTGTCATCAGACACGTTGAAATACATAATAGCAGTATTATTACTTTCGTAGTGTCGAATATAACCAGGATCGTTAGCTTGAGCCGGGAAAATAATATCAGAATTTGTTCCGCTCTTGTTAATCGTCAACGTTCCAGCTACAGTGACAGTTCCTCCTACGACGTTGCCTCTAAAATTAGATGCCTGAATGTCGCCTTGAGTGCCGCTAAATACTTCCGACGTATTTGTAGAATCTGGAATAAAAGTAAAGTACCCAGTACTATCATCAAATCCGAAGAATCCTGCCTTCGCTGCTGTGCCATTATGCCAGCGGAATTCAATTCCTCTATCTTTATTGTCGTCTGATGCTGGCGCAGTATCTCCACCTAAAGTAAAGATAGGATCATCGATTGTAACTGTAGTAGAATTGACTGTAGTGGTTGTTCCATTTACAGTAAGATTTCCGACTACCGTTAAATTTCCAGGAATTTCAATAGGTGTGACGCCCCACCCAAGATCTCTTCCTAAGCGCATTACGTTTGTTCCAGCTCCTCGAAATTCAAATGCTGAAGCGAGCCTATGCCCAGAGTCGTGAATTACAAACTCCCAATTGTCCGAACAATTTGCTAAAATACCACCTTGCATTGATCCTGTCCATCCGCTGGTATACTGATAATTTGTATCCGTTCTTCCCAATTCTAGTGCACCGGCCTGAATGGATGAAACATACGGAGCATTTCCTATCGACAGCTTAGATAGTACGCTTGTTGCGTTTGGATCGACATAATATGCTGTATCAGCCGAATCTTTAAATACTGGGGATCTTATTTCTCCGCTGGCAAAAGTATAGTTTGAGGAGCCATAAACTCTAAATCTTTCTGTAGAAGAATCTCCGGCACCAACAATTAAATCAGTGCCGTCATACCAATTAATATAACTATTAAATCCACTCGCGGCATCTAGATGCAAATTACCATTTGTCGTAGTAACGCTTGCATACTGAGTATTGTCAGTATAATTACTTCTACCGTTTCCACCAACCATCAGATATCTCGACCAAGTCGAGTTTGGCCCAAATACTGCACCGCCTCTGATCCGCAATGCTGTATCCGCAGTAGAATTTAAATCTAAAGAATATGTTGAATCAGCCGAATCAATAAACGATGGCGCGCGAATATCCCCTGTAGTTGCTTGTAGCCCATTTCCGGTATCTACTGTTACAGTGTATCCACTAGTTGGGCGCAGGTAAATATTAGTACCTGCCGAAAGTATCAGATTTGGAGTTGTTCCAGCAGATGTGATCGTTGCATTTGATCCTGTCAGAGTAATTCCATTACTGTTTACTCCGGCAATAGTGAGTTTATTTGTGGGAGAACCGGTTCCGATACCCACCTGAGTTCCATTGACGACCAGCGTGTTCTGATTGTACTGACCCATCACGACCTTGTCGGTATCAAATACCTCAAGAATCGGAAGACCCGATGCATCGTTGACTGACATCAGACTTCCAGTCACACTGTCTGCGATGCTGAACAACGATCCAGTGGTGCCCACGAAACTCAGCGAGTTATCAGGTAGAACCTCGAGGCGAATCTGTGAGGATGCTGTCGATGCGCCAGTGAAGTCGATCTTTGCATTGACGGTTGTGCTGCCTCTGCTAGGTGTGATTACGATGTCTGATGCCATATTGAGTAAGTTATTGCTATTTATTAAAGACCAAAACGGCCTTTCGTGGCATTAAAATTCTGAAGTACCTCGGCCGCAGTTAAATTGCGGTTATAAACTCCAAGAGTAGCAATATTGCCATTCATCATTACTCCAGATCTTAAGCCAATATATCGATTAGTACCAGAGTTAGCAAATGCGTCACCACCATTTGCAGTCTGCGTAACTGTTTGAGCTACTCCATTGATATAAAATGCATGGGTATTCAGTCCTGTGCCAGACCGGGTATAGCATACCTGTTGCCAAGTATTTGCTTGTAGAACTCCTCCAGTAGAATAAGCCACCCAAATTGAAGGATAATACACTTCCAGGCCACCGGGAGTATTCGCGCTAGTGCCAAATATCATTCCGGTGCCGCCATATCCATTACCATATATCGTCATGCGAGAATTCGGAGATGCTGTACGAATCCATGCTATGACTGTAATGTTATTTGTGACATTAACTATACTGCTATTTGTTCCTAGATCTACATAGTCATCCGATCCATCGAATGTTAAGCTTCCCCCTCCTAACGTACTATAAACTGGTCCGCCCACTAGTGTTCCGTGATTAGAGTTACCAGATAAGTCATATGCGCCGCCGCTTGTGGCAACTGTAGTTCCGCGCGTACCAGCTACGAATCGAGTTGCGTATCCCTTTGCTTCCACCTGTATATTAGCTAAGTCCCATTTGTATGTGCCAGATCCACTGCCAAACCAGTACGAAATAATATTCGCATTGACTGGAGTAAATGTATTAGTAAACCTTTGCCACACTCCTAATGCGCCAAGAGTAATATTGTATCCATAGTATACCGGCGAATTCGCGCCGTAGTTGTAAATAGTAACACCTACATTTTTTCCAACAGCATTTGGCGTAATTGCTCTTGCCCAGCATGAATGGGTATTCGGCACGCCAGGAGTTACTGTCGCATCAACGCTATACGACATTCCGTCTTTTACATCGTCATCTCGGATGTAGTGCAACCGAATACAATCTGTTTTTGCGTAAAGATCTACGTTATATCCACCCGTAATAATTTCTTTAACTAGTCCAGAATTTGGTAAATGCGGTGCTCCCCACCACATCGTAGGAAAATTTGTTGCATTAATTGAGACTTTAACATCATTTGCAAAATCATCATAAACTTTATGAGTATTCGTAGATGCACTAATGTAACCCTGAGATCCATCCTGAGATGAATTGTAATTATGGAGGCTAAAGGTAGTGGCAGATAATTTTTTGATGAGATAATTAGTGGCTGCAGTTACACCGCCGCCGCTCGTCTGTGGCTGCATTACATCATAAGATCTTAAACTATGGTTTGCAGACATCGTAACGATGTTATTGCTTACACTGGATACCGTTCCAATCGAAAAATATGTTCCACTTCCATACTGATTTGTATTGTAACTTCCCCATCCATTTCCAATTGTTGGGTACGCGTTAATTGATGGATTCGGAATAGTGTTAATGGTGGCATCGCCTCGATAACACTTCAAATTGCCGGCATCGAAGTAATACACTAAACCATTCTGTTGTATGATAGAATTAGCAATTACGCTCATAGTCCGTAGCGGCGTTTTGTAGCATTAAAGTTTTGTAATACTTCAGAAGATGTTAATCCTTTATTGTAGAACTTTACCGAATAAATCTCTACGGCAACATTAGTACACGTTGCTCCTCCACACTGATATCCAAATCTGTACGAGAAAGAACCCTGATTCATATAGCCATTCATCGTATCTGTGCTAAGAAGAGATGCATTTCTATAAGATCGAAGAGTCAATCCATCGATAGTATAGCAGATCTGAACCATATTCGTATCACCAACTGGTCCAGATATCGAATAGTATGTTCCAGGTGCATTGATTATCGTCGATGAAGTTGTAAAAATTCTTTCGCGCCAATCGTTTCTCCAGAGTGGACCCCAACCACCATTTAGATTGATTTGTCTATAGACAATATCCACTGAACGATTAATTCCATTAGTAATAGATGGCAACTCGATATACCCGGAAGATCCATCGCATGCCGCTCCACCGCCATATGTCGATACAGTAGTAATCCCAGTAGATGTTACTGTACAGTGATTGGAATTTCCAGATAGGTCATACAGCCCTCCGCCAGTGGCAACAGTCGTCCCGCGCGTATTTGCAACAAATTGAGTGGCATAAGCCTTTGCTTCTATTTGCGGCTGATAAACATCAAAAGTTTGATTTAAGTAAGCAGTATCTGATCCAGTAGCTAGACCAATAGTTAAAATACACGCGCTTGCGGTATTGGAAGATATTGTAAAATTGTAAATTAGTCTGTACCAATTGTTTGTAAGAGCTGTTTGAGTCTGGGTACTTTGAGATAAAGCAATTGTGTTACCACCTTCCGGTTGTGGTTTTGCAGCAGAAACAACAAATGACGGAGTAGCAGTATTACTGCCATTGTATCTGATATAACATGAAAAAGTATACGGTTGGCCAACACTCACCGTTGGAAAAAATGCTGATCTTGCAGTATTAACGACCTGAGATACAGTAAAACGATTGACAGTTATAGGAGAAAAATCGTAAAACTGTGCAGATGCAGAAACCGGCCCTGTTACATATGCGTATATACCATAAGACAAAGATTGAGATCCAATTAAATTAGTAGTAGCTTCTCCTTTATAGCTTTTACTATTACCGGCATCGATATACATTACCAGATTGTCTGTAACGATCCTCGGACTAGTATGATAGCTCATGTTAACCCAAAGCGTCCTCTCAGCGCATTAAAGTTCTGCAGTATTTCCGTTGTAGTCAACGCTCTATTATAAACAGAAACAGATGCAATAGATCCTGCCGCATACTCTCCAGCATTCGCAAATCCGATTCTTACTGGTGTCGATGCTGTTGGAGTAAATGCGGAAACTGTAGCAGTGCCATTTGCAACTCCGTTGACATAAAACGTCAGCGTTGTACCTGATATTGTCCAGCCCAAATAATACCATTGATCAACGGTCCAAGATGAATTAGTGCCGTTTTTCCATCCAGCAACTGAATCCCAGTATAATTGATAAGTCGTTGTTAACCTATTTCCCGGTAAGAAAAAGCTTCTTTCAGCATTGAAACTGATTAGAGTATTCTTTGAAACAACCGATGATATTTTTGCGTAAGTAAAAATACTTACTGCCTGACTAGTAGAAAATGCGCCAGCCGGAATAGTGCTTCCAAGATCGATGTAATCATCCACGCCGTCAAATGCCAAATGCCCATTGTTAGATGAATTATAAACTGGCACTCCACTGAATGTACCATTGTACCCATTTCTACTCATATCGTACCAAATACCCAGATTTGTTGAGGAATTGTATCCTGTATTACCACTGTCAGTATTCTTCCATTCGACAAGCGGATTTCGCATATAAAGAGTTCCAGAATCAGCAAGGCGTGTTCCGCATAATCCAGGATACAAAAACATAGCCTGAGTTCCTATGCCCGCAGTAGGCCCAACTGTCATTGATGCTCTTTGCCATACATCTTGTATGCTATTTGCAACATTTACTTGCCCACCCAAAGCATTTCCTCCATAGTTTTCTAATACTAATAACGCAGAATTCACGGGATAGTTTGTCGCCCCGGTCACCAAATAATCACAGGAAAAAGTCACATAAACGCCAGATGGTACCTGCACCGAGTTACCATGATAATGACAGCCATTTGATCCGAGCGCATAACTATAGACTACATCCTCGGTCTTGATCGTGTATCCACCAACTACAGTGCCCGCAGCAACTCTTTGAAAAGTACCATTTCCCTGAATAGCAAATGAAACATTTTCTGTTACTGTACCAGATCCATAGGCCAAGAATCGATTTCGCGCATGGCTTTTATTATTTCCCGCATCAAGGGAAAGCACTAGCCCATCAGTGACAGATCTAGGTGAATAATATGTAGCCATTATGCGTCAATTTCGACCTGAAGTTTCTCAACATCGATACGTTCTGCAAGCACATAGAAGAAGCAGTTGATCGCCTTCGCGAGCAGATTCTCGTTTGCGATATAAACCTTATTATCCTCGATCTTCTCGACATACAGCTTCTGGTGCGAGCCGATCGGTGTGAGCTGAACAGTGATCGACTCAGGATCAATAAGCTTTGTCCAGTAGTCAGGAAGCTCGATGACATTCGATCCCTTGAGCTTGCCTCGGACATATACGCCATTCTCAGGACCTTCGAGCGATCCGTAGCGAAGCTTCTTACCTTCCTTTGTCGGATGCTTAATTACGAAGCTCTTAGTTGTTGCTGCAAATGAACCGTTGACTTCAAGTTTGTATGATGGACCAGTTACTCCAATTCCAACATTACCGCCGGTAGTAATTGTAAAATAATTTGTTGGCCATGCAACTGGAGAAGCATTTGACGCGACATAACCAATTCCAAAATTATCATTTGTTCCCCATCCAGAAGTTACTTGACCTACGCGCCATTGGTGTGCAGCTTGCGCTGATCTGAATAAAATTGTCGGTCGATCAGTGTCGCCAGCGGTGTTAACTCTAAATTCCGCAACTGTACCGTAACTATGATTACCGCGAGTTTGAATAAAGCTTGCAGTTGGAACAAATGTTCCAGACGTTGAATCATTAATGAATCTAACTAAACCTACGTCTTGAACTGAATTACCGGAGATATCTAATTTTGCCGAAGGACTCGTTGTCCCGATACCAACGTTGCCCTGTATTATCATTCCATCGGCAGGAGCAGTAGTATTGTTAGATACATAGGTGCGCCCCACAAGAACTCCAAAGAAAGCATTAAGTCCTAAGTACTGAGTTCCATTATATCCAAGAGTTGCACCCGCCGAATTTGGAGTATAAGAACCGACCGTCAGATATTGACTTGCCGCACCGATTCTTGCTGCAATTGCATTGGCAGGTCCGACGATATCAATTCTGCCAGTACCACTAGAAGTAAGTGTTATATTCTGATTAGTGCCGCCGGCAGCAAGTGATAATCCGCTTGCGCCACCAGTGATAGTGCCGCCTGTTACTGTTAAATTGCCTGAACTGGTAATTGTACCACCGGATGATAGTGCTCCGCTAAAATATCCAGTTCCACTAACTTCTAGCTTGTAAGAAGGCGCAGTGCCGAATGCTAATCCGATACCAACATTTCCGTTTCCAAGAATGACCATCTTGAGGTCGGATGTTGCCGCACTAGTTGCGTCAACTGCAGTATTAATGAAGAAGCCAAGTTGTCCGGTATCGTATGATCCAGTACGAGTCCACCCAATCGCGCCTTTTGACCATGATGTAGTTTCGCACGCCATTCCTAGGAATGTGGTGTGGCCGCCCGTATCGGCAGCATTACCTTTAGCAACTCGAAGCGCATATGCTGTCGTAGTTGCTGGACCAATAAAGTTAGATGCACCAGCAGAAAATGATCCGCTTGCGTCACGCGCTACAATTGTACTAGCGGTGTTTGCTGACGTGCCGATTTCAGATGCTGTCCATGCGACATCCGCAGATCCATTTACTGATTTGCCAGTTGATCCGATAGTTAATGTGCGTGCTGTGGACCAACTATCGGCTGCGCCCGCGCGAATCTTATACCATGAACCAAAGGCATTAGATTCATTAAATCTAACAGAAAGATAAGGTGTCGCAGAATTGCGGTCAACTGCAAACATCGCGCCATGCGAGTTGGCTCCAGTTGCAGGATATTGAGAGCCCAAACCGATGTACCACGAATAAAATTGACCGCTTACACCGCCACCCGTACCAGGGCCATTCGTCGATCCTTGCACGTATCTATAACCAAAGCCGTAAGACGGTGTAGTAGCATCAAAGGAGGTGCGCTGGCCATGGCCTTCTCCCATGTTGTTATACAGGTTAATCGCAGAAATTCCATTCAATAAGCTGGAATCACTCGATGTAGAAGCATTTCCTGATAGCGCAGCAGTAATTGTACCCGCACTAAAGTTACCACTCGCATCACGAGCCACAACCTTAGAAACTGTGTTTGCAGAAGTTGCATCAACCGCAAACGTGACAGCGGTAGATCCATTAAATGATGATGATGTACCAGTCAGATATGATCCGGCAGTCAGTGTCGCAACAGATCCAGCAGATCCGCTGACATTTCCAGTAACGTTACCGATCAGGTTTCCACGGAAATTAGATGCCTGAATATCGCCTTGAGTTCCGCTGAATACCTCGCTTGTATTTGTTGCATCTGGAATAAAGGTAAAGTACCCAGTGCTGTCATCGAATCCGAAGAATCCAGTCTTTGCTGCAGTTCCATTGTGCCACTTGAATTCAATGCCGCGGTCCTTGTTATCATCGGATGCAGCAGCAGTTCCAGCGTCACCGCCTCCTAAAGTAACGATTGGATCCTTGATCGTAGATACTGTGGAATTAACAGTAGTTGTGGTGCCGTTAATTATCAAGTTACCGCTGACTGTAAGATTTCCAGTGACACTAGTATTTTGATTTAATGCTACACTTGTTGGAGTAAATTCTGCTAAAACGTTGGGTGAAACAGTTGCGGCTGCTGTTGTAGCGCCGCTATTGCCATACACTCTGACAGCGCCGCCGTAGCGCATCTCAACAGCGGCGTATCCTGTAGCAACAGTTGTTCCTGGAGTTGCATAACTATCGGTAGAAGCTACACCCTCAAGATTCTTTGCGATCATTACATCGCCATAGTTTGCGCGGCGAGTATTCGAGAGAATTATTGCTTGATCTAGTGTAGTGCTATTTCCTGCGTAAACCGTTGCATTAACGCTTTGCCCAAGTGTTTGCTTGCCAGATGCGGTTATAGTTAGGTTGCCAGCCACCGTCACCGCGCCCGCGAAGGTGGCGGCAGTAGCGGAGAACGTCGCCGCCTCCACGCCAGCGGCCGCAATGCGAACAATGTTTGAGCCCGTGTAAAAAAATCCGTTTCCAGCCGTGAACCCTACGCCAGTAGCAGACGCAGAACCACCGTCTGGGATAATACGAGCGCCAGAGTTAAATGTGGCGCTGCCGCTGTGCGTCGTGGCTCCGTTAAAAGTCACCGCGCCCGCGAAGGTGGCGGCTCCGGTGAGGAAGTTATATGCCGCGGCGCGAAACGTCAGATTTGTGACGGTGTTGGTCGCGTCGTTAAGCATGTCGATTGCGCCGCCTGTGTAGGAGCCAAGGCTCGCAGCATTGCGAAAATTAAAGATGCCATCGGCCACTGGGCGCACGGAAAGAATACCTACTTGTGTCGGAACCGCGCCGATGTTCACGCCGCCAGTCAAAGAATTGTTAATGATCACACCGTTACCGCTCGCGCCGTTCAGCGACAATGATCCGGCGCCTGATGTTATCGAGCTGTTTACGGTGATGCCTGCCGCGAAGGTGGCGGCTCCGGCAGTAGTAATCGTGAGCTTTTCGTTAGAGCCCACTCCGGTGGTATTTGTAATCTTGAAACTATCGCTGTCGCTATTGTCCACTCCAACGGACCAATTGGTCGCGCCGGCAGTCAGAAAGTTTACAAATGGGTCAGAGGTCGTGTCACTTCCGAGAACCGCGATGCGAAGACTTGCCGAAGTGCTATTTGAGCCGATCAGGCTGCCCACCGTGGAAGCCAAACTGTAGTCACCCGTATAATCGTAATTTGCGGCGACAAAAGACGCGGCGGCGGCGCGTGACTGAACCGAGCCCGCGAAGTACCCCGTCCCGTTCACCTGCAACTTCTGCCCGCCGTCGATGACACCGCCGATGAGGACGTTGCCGCTCGATCCATCGATTCGCATGGATTCCGCATATGACGCAGAACCAGTAGTACGGCCAAAAATCAGATGTGCCAGATACGATGTTCCATGTGCTGCGCCTCCGATATAAGAGAATCCATTTACGCCGCCGTTTCCAACACCAAATACGATTTGCGAATAGCGATTTGTATTATTGAATGGACCGATCGCAATAGTATAACCGTCCGGCGCTCGAGTAGCTCCAGTAGCAGCATATGATGTAGCATCTGTACCATATGCCACTCCCATACCGTACTGTGGTAATTGAGCAGAAGTAAATCCTGGAAATACACCGGTTGAGGCTCTTCCTGCAAATAGAGAATGCTGCGAGCTATTTACTGTGAGCGCAAGTGTTCCAGAAGAACCAGTACGCACCTCGAGTGAATTACCATTGATCGTCGGCCCTACACCTGCCTGGTTGTAAATTCTGGCTGTGCTATTTGCATATGCAGATACGCCAGATCCGCTCAGTGTTATAACATCTCCGCTTAGCGTGAGTGATGAGAATGTCGGTGTTGCTCCAGTATGGATATTCTGCGGCAGTGACAGCGTTACCGCACCAGTGCTAGCAGATGCTGTGATCTGATTTGCAGTGCCAGTAATCGAGCTTACACCATAAGTACCGATATTATTCGAGGTAACCTTAATTGCAGAAACTCGAGATGTATAAACAGTATCAAATGCAGTGACAGCAGTAATTGCCCAGCTTGATGCCCAGTCAGCAGTAGTTCCACCAAATCCGGCCTGAAAATCAGAAACAAATACCTGCGGATAAGACCATGTAGAATTTGTCTCACCGATCCAAATACAGTTAGAAGTGCCATCGTCACCGAAGCGCACAGTATAAACTGTTGCGTTTGAGTCGGATTCCTGCTCGGCAAATACATTTAGCCATGCATTTGTGGCATGATTATAGTTATATCCACCGACATTAAACTTTAACGATTGACCAGTGCTGTACTGGTAGATGTTGATCGTCATCCGCAGCATTGAATCCGACTTATAGCGTGCAGTCGGCAGCTTGATCTTAAATGCTCCAGTAATAGTAGAAGTAGTCGTAGCATATGCTGCACCACCTGGCATACTAACACGGATTCCCGCGTCCATATTTGCGATACCGGAGTATGCAATTAAACGCTTTGAGCTATCTACGCGAAGTGCCCAGTTTCCAGCAGAATCTAGGAAACCTTGACCAGTACCATCGCCATAGAAGTGGCCGCGCCAAGTAACGTTTTTACCGCCGGAATATAAACGCAGGCCGGACCACGTTTGCCCAGAAGCACTTGAGATATCCCAGTTATTTCCGATGGTCGACAGATATAAACCCGTGGCATTATTATACATGCCAAATCCAGATCCATCGACGTAGTACCAGTCAGTTGTTCTAATTGCACCAGTAACATCCAGCTTATTGCTTGGTGATGTATTTCCGATACCAACGTTGCCGCTCGAGTTGATCGTAAATCTTCCGCCTACAACTCCAGGCGCGTCGAACGCTACAACACCAGGAGCTACATTTAGAACTGTACTTGACCCGTTATCAATTGATCCGCCGATGCGAACGTATCCTGATCCAAAGTGTGCAACTTTATTGCCGGCGCCAGCATCTTTTACTTCAAGTGGAACTACAGGAGCAGAAACGCCAATACCAACGTTACCTGTTCCAAGCATTGTAATTACATCTCTAACCTGAGTTCCCGATGCGTAATATCCTACAGCAAGAGTAGATACACCATAATTTCCAGTATTAACCCACCCGGTTTTAATATACGTCTTGCCATCGCCAGTACCATTAGTTTTTGTATCTACGATAAAGGCAGTTGTAGCAGCACGATCTGCGCCTTCATCCGCGTGGGCACCGGCAACATGAAGTTTGGCGCCTGGACTAGTTACGCCAATACCAACATTACCGCCGCTGGTGATTCGCATTTGTTCTGTCGAGCTGTATATAAATCTAAGATATCCACCAGCGCCATCCCAAGTAATTGCAGGGCTATCAGTAAATGCCTGAAGAGATAAACTTGAGGAATTCGCGCCAGTTCTCGTGACAGAAATACTATTATTAGCAACTGAATTTCCAGCTAAAATATTTCCATTTACTTCTAGTTTTTGACCAGGCGCCGTTGTCCCAATACCCACATTACCGGATGAACGGAAAATGACGTTTGTAGTATTTCCGTTTAGAAATTCTAGTGCGCCGACATCAGAAACATTATAGTTCGAACCAATTGCCGCGCCATTAACTGCAGTGCTATTCTGCCAACGGATCGTTCCATTTGCACCGCCATCAGATGTTCTGAGAATGAGTGCAGTAGCGCCGGTAGCAGCAGTAAAATTGACTTCTAATCTACCTCCAGGTGAAGTTGTTCCGATACCAGTATTTCCGCTCGCTGCTGTTACAAAAAGCGAAGTTGCCGCGCCTCCTCCTCCAAGTCCAACATAGCTTCCAGATGCCCAGACATATCCGGCAGTTGCGCCGTTGTTTTGAAACACGATTTCCTTACTTCCGCTCGTTGTACTATCAAGATAGATCTGAGTTGCTCCTGAATTTCTGGCCTCGAGGCGAGTTCCGGTGATCACTCCTGCGCTGAAGTTACCGCTTGCATCACGAGCAACTACTTTGCTCGCTGTATTAGCCGATGTAGCATCGACTGCCAGAGTGAGTGCAGCACCTTCAGATCCACCGTTTCCGCCGGTGATATACGATCCGTTGGTGATCGATGCAACGTAGTTTCCGGTTGTATCAGTGCCCAGAGCAATTGAATCTGCAGCAATCGTAGTGGCCACAGTGATCGTGCCATTGCCCAGATCTGTCAGAGTCGCATTTGCTGTACCAGTAACATCGCCCGTCAGAGTGACTGTGACAACCGGATCTGGCTTATTAAGCACATCTGCCCACTCGATATTTGCATCGAGAGTGCCTTTCGTTCCGGCGAATACTTCGCTATTGTTAGTAGCATCTGGAATGAATACAAACTTGCCTGTACTGTCATCGTATCCGAAGAATCCTACCTTGGCTAGCGATCCGGTGTGCCAGCGGAACTCAATGCCGCGGTCTTTGTTATCATCTGATGTCGGCGCAGTATCTCCGCCCAGGGTAAAGATTGGATCATCTAGAGTTGTGGTTGTCGAGTTGATCGTCGTTGTCGAGCCATTGACAATGAGGTTACCGCTGACAGTGAGTCCTACTGCAGTAACGTTACCGGATGAGTCGATGACCTCGATCGGCGTCGATCCTACTGAGCCAACTGAGAATCCGCCCTCGGAAAGAAATGATTTGATTGCCATTGGTAGTTAAAGTCCGGTTTTACCTATTTATTAAACCTTGATCAGCTGCATAGAGACCTTAAAGACGGTGCTGTTTGCAGAAAGTGGAGTACAGAGTAGACGCACGGTGCTTGCACTAATATCCACATCGAATGTCGCAACAGCACCGCCGACATTGATTGCTGTGTACTCTGTATGAGCAACTGTAGATCCATTATGAATCGCCATAATTTCTTGCGATTGATACTTGCCTGCAGTTGCATCGACTGCCTGAATGATGAACTTGAAGGTGCGGAATGATGTTGTAGAAACTGCAGTAATGACCTGATTTGCTGTTGTCGCTGTTGTTGTCAGCGTCGAATATGCCAGAACATGATCTGTGCCCCAGCCGATATTGCCGTTGACATCAAGTTTCTGTCCAGGCGATGTAGTACCGATGCCAACATTTCCGCTTGTATCAAGTGTTACTCTTGCAGTATTATTAGTAACCAGCCTCAGAACATGGTTACTTTCTGTTCCAATCGCACCGGCTGTATCGCCTACAGATTGGGATTGAACTTTGGTGATGATTGAACCATCTACAGCACGGAAATTAGGATTTCCACCAGAATTCGTGGCAGCAACCGCGCCCGCCACATCCAGTTTCTGAGAAGGATTTGTGATACCAATACCAATATTGCTAGAGGATTCAGTAATAACAGAATCAGCTAAAGCAGTTGTAGAAGACCATTTCGGCAGTTTACCGGCGGTGCCAGAGCCAGTGATTCCTGCACCGGTAGAACTCCATGCAGTGCCAGTAGCAGTTGATGTTAGTACCTGGCCATTGGTGCCGGCAGAATTGGCTGAATCATATAGCGCGCCAGTGATTCGAGCATCGCCAGAAACATGAAGCTTATACTGCGGGCTTGCCGTGCCCACGCCGACTCGATTATTCGTGGCATCTACAAATAGAGTATCTGTATCTACAGTTAGGTTGCCGCCAAACGTTGCGCCGCCATCTGCAAAAATACTACCAGTGCCGCCCCAGCCAGCTGTTAATCTAATATCTGTAGAATCAAACCATGCGCCATATCCTGCAAAATCAAACCATAGTCCAGGCATCGATCCGGGCAATCCAGCAATCGGACCTGTAGAACTAATTGGAACAGTTATTCCGGAAGATCCTATAATTATACTAGCAACTGTTGCGCTGGTGCCAACCAAATTACCATTGAAGGTAGTTGCTCCAACACTGCCATTAACATTTAATGATGCAAACGTAGGATCGTTTGTTGTGCCAAGATTCTGATTAATTGTATATGCAGTGATGTTCGAGGCTGTGCCATCGATATTCACTCCAGTCAGAGATTGAGATGCAGATGCTCGATTCAGCGCAATAGATGTCGTGCCGACATATAGCGCAGATGATCCTAGTACTGCAGACGGAATTGTTCCTGTTAGGTTACCTGCAGTCAGCGATGAGGCCGATGTCAGATTTCCGGATGCTGTACCTGTCAGATTAGCGGTGATCGTGCCGGCACTAAAGTTACCAGATGCATCACGAGCAACAACCTTACTTGCTGTATTTGCGGATGTCGCATCGACTGCAGCAGTGATTGCTGCAGATCCGTTATAGCTTACACCAGTCAGATATGATCCTAGTGTCAGAGCATTAGCCACTGATCCTGCAGATCCAGTAATACTTCCAGATGGAATAACATAGTCAGTACCCGCTGACGCAATAGCAAGAGTGTTTGCTCCAGTACGCTTAATGATACCCGTGGCAGACAGACCCGTGATTGTATCCTGAGTAATACTTCCACCGAGTGCAGTAGATGTACCAGCAATCGTAATTGAGCTATTAAGAAGCTTGTTATTTGCAATACTTCCTGCCAGCATTGTATTTGTGACGGTGCCGGTATCTGTTGTATAGACGCCGTTCGTGACAGTTCCGGCATTTCCACTGATACTGACGCCGGTCAATGTCTGGGTGGCAGATGCTCGATTCAGCGCAATTGCTGTAGTACCGACATATAGAGTATCGTTGGTGCGCGCTACTGTGTTATCAACCGTGATTGTGACAGCAGCAGATCCGTTAAAGCTTGTGCCGGTAAGTCCTGCTCCAATTGTCAGAGCATTCGTGGTATTGGAAGTAATGGTGATATTCGATCCACCATTGAATGTCACTCCATTGATTGTCGGTGTACCTGCCAGTGTGCTTGCAGTTGTGGCATTGCCCACGAGAGCGCCCCGGAAGTTAGCAGCCTGAATATCTGCTAGAGCAAATGATCCATGGCTGGTATCGATATAGATATCGGCATCCGGCTCAGGAGTATAGTTCTTGAATGGCTTAAAGTAACCATCTGTTGCATCGCGGAAAAATCCGGCATGCCGATATGTTCCATCGTTATATCCAGCGGCAAATCCTAGGTCGGGATTTGCATTTGTCGTACCTCTTGCAGTACCACCAGAGATATATGTACCAGTTGCTGATCCTGCAACTGTAAAGGAATTCGATGTTACTCCGGTGATTGTCTGGTTTGTGATATTATACTGAGAAGGATTGACTCCCGTCACAGTTACAGACATATTTGTGCTGTAATTGTGTGCCTCAAGAGTGGTATAGGTTATAACTGTGCCCGATCCAGAAACATTTGTGATTGTGGTCTGAATGCCGTTATTCAGCAGGATCAAGTTATCTGAGATCGCCAGATTCTGGGCATTGACAGTTGTTGTGGTGCCAGTAATTGTTAGGTTACCACCCACAATAACATTTCCTGTTGTTTGCAGAGTCGTGAACTTGCCGGTGCTTGCTGTTGTTGCACCGATCGGAGTTCCATCGATTGCTCCACCAGTAATTGCAACTGAGTTTGCATTTTGCGTTGCTATTGTGCCCAGACCTAACTTCGTGCGAGCATTTGCCGGAGTTGTATTCTTCCAGACTAATGTCGGAGCATCATAGAACAGAGAGTCATTATTTGCCAGATTTGAGATCTGAATATCATGAAGCTCATCGATCTGTAGTCCATTCTGAATCTTGACGAATAACTGACCATTTCCATTATTCGCACGAGCGATCACGCCTACAAAGATAGTATGGTATGGTGCAATCGGTAAAGTAGCAGTGATTGTTCCTGGAGTGGTACCCAAATATACAGTATCTCCGGGATTGAACGCGCCCAGGCTTAGTCCATCGACAACGCCATGAGAAACCACAAATCCGACGGTACCCGGTGCAATATTTTCTGAGGCTACACCTAGGGTCTTGGATGATGTCGCCTCGGTGGCATTTGATGCTTTTTTGACAGAGGCTCTATCGCCTTGTGCCGAAAAAATATACACTACCTCGCCTTTAGCAATAGTAGTGGTATCGGCATTAAAAACATAGTTTGTAAGATGCTGACCAATATGATTAATCGAGTTTCCACCTACCAATCCAAAACTTAGTGTGCCATCAGATGTGTTCCAGTATAGCTTTCCGACAGCATTTGCCTCTGTTGCTGTGACATCGAACGTCAGAGAGTCAATTCCACTTATATCGCCAGTGACTGTTGCATTTCCATTGACTGTCAGACCACCGACAGTAATTGCATTCGTTGTCGTTGCTCCTCGAGTTGTGACTGTAGCCAGAGTATCCGATTCTGCCTGCAGGTATCGAGCATCCAGATCTGTTGTAGCTACAGTTGCAGTCTGAACATGGCCATAGGTATCAAAAGTGAATGCGATGTCTTGCAGCACCACGCCAGCAGAATTATCCGAGGAAAGATTAGTGACCGACGAGGTATCACTGTGAGCAATTGTCAGGGTATCAGTGGTGGCATTCGTGGTGAGAGTCACTCCAGTGCCCGCAGCAATTGTCAGTGTGCCAGTTGCGGTATCAGCAACAAGTGTGCTTTGACCAGTGACTGCGACGTTTGCAAAGCCAATTGACTCAGGCGGGTTCAGCCGTGCAATTGCATTAGCGGAAGTCTTGTAATACAGCGCGCCGTCAGCATAATTGAGCGCAAGTTCACCGTAGTCTAGGTCGCTAGTGGTAGGAACACGAGCTGCAACCGAGGATTTCTTAATAAGAATGTTATTGGGCATAGCGAGTAAAAACTCCGAGTTATAAAACGAAAATAGATGGACCGAGTAAAAACTCAGACCATCTATTTATAACTTCGATTAAAATCTATTAGAACGTTCCGCCGTCAATTGTGGCAGATGCGATAGGCGTACCGGTTGCGTCAAATTGCACCAGCTGATATTGCGATCCGGTCAGGAAGTTTGTGGCAGTTCCTCCGGAATTTGAGATGAATACTGCTTTTCCGGTATAAGCTGAAACACCAGTACCGCCGGATGAAACACCCAGAGCAGTTGTCAGTGTGACAGTACCAGTGACACCGAACGTGCCAGTGACAGATGCATCCGCATCGATCTGAACAGTGTTATTAGCAGCATCGATGACAAGAGTACCGCTAGTCGTGGTGATCTTATTGTCAGTTGCTACGCCAACAGTAACATTTCCGAGAGTACCGCCAGTGCCGTAGATCTCACCGAATTGAGCATCAGACCAAGGAGTGCTAAAGTTCTCAGGATTTGTAGCAGTCGCGCCAGTCGCCTTGAATACAAAGCGGCCGGTCTGCATATCCATACCGAAGAATCCGGTCTGAATCTGAGAGCCATCACCGTAATTGAACTTGACACCGCGATCATTTGAGTCGCCCGCAGCCAGAGAATCCTGCGCAAGCATAATGACAGGATCTGTCAGAGTAGTGACAGTTGAATTGACAGTCGAGGTATTGCCATTGACTGTCAGTGTGCCAGAAACAATCAGGTTATTACGAACCGTAGTATTTCCCGATGTTGCACCCAGAGCAAGATCTGTTGCAGCGCCAAACGCCTGAACTGTAGTTGCAGTGGTATTAAATACTGCAAGTGTCAGACTGTCGGTGACAACCGATGTGGTAAATGTTGGGCTGGTACCAAATACCAGTAAACCAGTGCCAGTCTCATCGCTAATGACAGATGCAAGCTGAGCAGATGTCGTCGCGCTAAAGTAATTCAGCGTGTCGGTGCTCCGAGCAACGGTTGCATCTACGTCCAGCGTGACAGTATTGTTAGTGACAGCGGATGTGATTCCGGCTCCACCGACAAATGTCAGAGTGTCAGTTAGTAGAGCAACTGAGTCGGTACCTGTATCGCCAGCAATTGAAAGCGATGTAGCCAGAGAGGCAGTTGATGCAGCAGTGACGCGACCTTTGCTGTCAATTGTCAGAACCGGAATTGCAGTGGCCGATCCATATGTCTGAGCAGTGACTCCTGTATTGGCCAGAGTGACAACGCCAGTCTTCGAGATCGTCAGATCACCAGAAAGTGACTGATTGAGCCATTGCTGTGCGGTACTGTCATAGATCAGTACCTGAGCATTTAGAACGCTCGAAACGATAACATCTGCGAGTGAATTCAGCGTCTGCGCTGCAGCAACAGAATCAGTATAATTTTTAACTGCCAGAGCAGTTGGCAGCTCGCTATTAGTAGCACCTCCGCCGATCGATGTGACAACAGATGTAAGCTCTTGGCCAGATCCGTTCGATGTCGTGAGCTTGATTCCTCCGGTGATCAGATGATCGACCCACTTGTACTGGTCAACAATGATCGTGGATGAGGCCGTCAGAACGCCCGGCGTCTGCGCCATCATGTCGGTGTAGTACTTACCACCGATGATGATCGGATCTACTGT
>Ga0255093_1000311_pt1 | contig 23689 bp, 17 predicted proteins | sample Colum_Law_RepA_8_2_FD_188437 | JGI IMG/M metagenome (GOLD analysis project Ga0255093, IMG submission 188437) | Freshwater microbial communities from Columbia River, Oregon, United States - Colum_Law_RepA_8d | ecosystem: Environmental > Aquatic > Freshwater > River | place: USA: Oregon...
CCCCCAGCGAGTCGCTGATTCCTGACGATCCGACCGAACGCAAGCTGTACGCAATGCGGCTGATCGCTCAACGCTGCATCTACGGAGTGGACAAGAACCCGCTGGCGGTCGAGATGGCGAAGCTGTCGCTGTGGTTGTTGACGATGGCGAAAGACAAGCCGTTCGAGTTTCTCGACCACAGCATTCGCAGCGGTGATTCTCTGGTCGGCCTGCACAGCATCGACCAATTGAGGCACTTCAGTTTGAAGCCTGACGCTGACGATGCAGTCCTGTTCCGCGGCCCGCTGGATGAGGCGGTGGACGAAGCGATTGAACTGCGACTGCGGCTGGAGGACCTGCCGGCGAACACAGTGGAAGACGTGCAGCGTCAGGAACAACTGCTGATCGAAGCCAACGAGAAGATCGCCAGGCTGCGGTGTGCCGCAGACCTGCTGGTGGCAGCCGAGTACTGGGGTGAGAACGCCAAAGACAAGATGGAGCGTGTGCGGCATGCAGCGGTCAAATCGGGCTACTACGTTGAAAATGGCCCCACGGAAGAGTTTGTCGACGTGGCGAGAAAGGCATGGCAACTCCCGTCTGCGTCTTCCTCGGCCCTCACCCGTAACCCCACGCCCCTCCTGCCCTTTCACTGGCCGCTGGAGTTCCCCGAAGTCATGGTAGAGCGGGGCGGGTTCGATGCCGTTATCGGCAATCCACCTTTCGTAGGCGGACAGCTAATTACAATGCGGGCCGGAAAAGCCTATCGAGAGTTTTTGGTTGAGCGAATTGCAAACGGTAAGAGCGGAAGTGCCGACCTCTGCTCATATTTTTTACTTCGCTCATGCTCGCTCATTCGGTCAACTGGAATGTCAGGTCTTATCGCCACGAACACGATTTCCGAAGGGGAAACGAGGTCTGTCGGTTTGGGACAACTCTCTTCTTTTGATGGGCAGTTGCGATCAGCCGTTTCCGTGATGAGTTGGCCCGGCGACACGGCCCTTTCAGTGTCAATTCTCTGGCTCTGTAAGAAGGACTGGAATGGCAAATACACCTTAGACGGGGTGGAAGTGAACGGAATTGCCAGCACCCTAACGCCCAAGGGCGGCGAAGGCAAACACCCATATCGACTCATTAAGAACAAGAGTATTGCGCACAAGGGAACGTCCATTCAGGGTATCGGCTTTCTTGTTACGCCTGAACATGCAATTGATACGATTCGCCAAGCTCCCAAATACAAGAACATTCTTTTCCCCTTCTTGGGTGGGGCCGACATTACCGGGGAATGCGCTGGCAAACCATCACGATGGGCAATTAACTTCTTTGATTGGCCCTTAGACAAAGCTGAAGAGTATCCGCTCTGCCTAGACATTGTGCGAGAGAAAGTCAAACCCGAACGGGAGAAGGCGGGCCTCAGAAACGCAATCGGACGGAAGCGATCGCAATACTGGTGGCGTTATGACGCCAGGGCAGCCGACCTATACGAGGCGATCGCAACAAAGACACATGCTTGGGCAGCAGCCGAAACCAGCAAATACTTCTGCCTCGTCAAAGTGCCAACCAATATCCTGTTTGCCCACAAGGTTGTTGTGTTTGCCAACAACTCTTTTTCCTTCTTTGGATTATTGAACTCGGCATTTCACATTGCATGGATTGAGACATACTCATCCAGTCTGGACACACGAATTGAGTATACAATTGCCGACGGTTTCGAGACATTTCCTTTGCCTGCTGCGATCATGGATCGGTGGAAAGGTGGGATACACGGAAGCTACGAACAGCTTGCACGCCTTGATGGGGTTTCGGAGAGCTACCACTATTGTCGTGAAAAGGTTGCGAGTGTGAGGAGTGAAGGGCTGACAAAAACTTACAACCGCTTCCACTCTCCCGACGAAGCCAGCCCCGACATCCAGAACCTCCGTGACCTGCACGTCGAAATGGACAACGCCGTCGCCGCCGCCTACGGCTGGACTGACCTCGATCTTGGGCACGGCTTCCACGAAACCAAGCAGGGAATCCGCTTCACCATCAGCGAACCCGCCCGCCGGGAAGTCCTGCAACGCCTGCTGAAGCTCAACCACGAACGCTACGCCGAAGAAGTCAAGCAGGGACTGCATGGGAAGAAGGGGGCAGCCAGGAAAGCCGTCCCGAAGAAGAAAGCCACCAAAGCAAAAGACGACCAGCCCAAAAAACCAACCACCCCGGCATTTGATTTTGGGGATGAAGACGAATGAACGACTCCTGGTACTTTGCCTACGGCAGCAACCTCTCGAAGGGGCGCAAGCAGGAACGAACCGGACTGATTCGCCGAGCAGTTCGAGCAAGACTACGAAACCATCGACTGGCTTTCAATAAGGAAGCGTCAGGTGGTGGCGTTTACGCCAATGTTGTTCCTGAAGAAGGAAGTGAAGTGTGGGGTGTCATCTACCTCTGCAATCCAACAGCGATGACTCAATTGGATCGTCACGAAGGAGTGATGGGTGGGCATTACGTCAAAGTTTCCGTCACAGTGGAACTTGAGGATGGCTCTTTGTGCGACGCCGAAACCTATATCGCAGGTGAGGACTACATCGTCTCAGAGGGTACACCAGACGATTGGTATCTTGATTTTATTTTGACAGGTGCAATTCAGCATGAATTGCCAGAGGATTACATTGCAGACATCAAGCGACTTGCGGGGAAGTAACACAATTGATGACTGATACAGCAATGCTACCAATTCCCTCCCAATACCGAATCAGAGCCGAAGTCGAATCCTGCGCTCCTGGAGACCTCCCTCGCCCAGCAGGTGGCGAGAGCGAGAAACCCACAAAAAGCTCCGTCAGGAATCGCTGCCTTGTCGGCGTATTCGGTCCAGGTCGCTCGGGTGCGGCCAACCCGAGCACCTTCATTGAGGACGAAGAGATTCCGCTCATTCCTGATGAACTTTCAGAAAGCGGCAGCGATCCCGGTGATGATGGCACCACCAAGTCCGTCAAAGTCACCGAAGATTGCGGGCATCACAAGCTGGAGAATTTGGAAAACCGAGACGACCACAAAGGCAATGCCCCCAAAATTTGGCAGCGTCACCGCAAAAGCGGGGCTGCCATAGCCATCAACGAAGGGACGCTCCGCTTAACCATCAGCGAACCCGCGCGCTGTGAAGTCCTGCAACGTCTGCTGAAGCTCAACCACGAACGCTACGCCGAAGAAGTGAAGCAAGGACTGCATGGGAAGAAGGGTGGCGCTAAGAAAGTCGCTGCGAAGAAAAAAGCCGCCAGCAGACCCGCCAAGCAGGAAGCTGGCCTGTTGGATGTGGAGGATGACGAATGACTTGGGACTTATTTATCAGCCATGCCAGTGAAGATAAGGCAGACGTTGCCCGTCCGCTTGCTGATATGCTCCAGGCCAAGGGATTCAAGGTGTGGTACGACGAGTTCAGCCTGACACTTGGCGACAACCTGCGCCGCAGTATTGAGCAAGGCTTGGCTCAGAGTCAGTTCGGCGTGGTTATTCTGAGTCCCAGTTTCTTCGCGAGGAAGTGGACCAATCTTGAACTGGATGGCCTATTCGCTCTTGAGAAGTTGGGGGAGAAAAGATTTCTTCCCGTTTGGCACAACGTTAATGCGAGCGACGTTGAACGCTATTCGTCACTCATGGCAATGCGGCTAGGTGTCCCAACGAGCAAGGGACTAGATCACGTCGTCAGGCAGATTGACCAAGCAGTGCAACGTGCAAGAAATGGAGCGTCACAAGAGTCAATAACGGAGGCCATGCCCTTTCTACACCCGAATACGATGGAGCTTTTGGTTGCCGCAAAGGTATCGAATGGGACGATCATGGCCGTGCGTCATCTAGGCGGCTTTTCCGTGAGTGCTGGTGGTAAGTCGTTCGGGTCGAATGGCGATCCCAGACAAGAAGCACTGAACCTGCACAGCCTTGATGAGCTTTTGATGAACGGCCTCGCTGAGCAAATCGGAACTACGGTGTTCGAGTTGACTCAGGAAGGATTCGATTACGAAGGCCCTGACGGGGTACTTGAGACGCACCAGCCGGACTTCCCTATCATCACGCCCGCAAACGATCATTACGTCAAACAGATTCTCAAAGCGGCGGTTGCGGGCGATGGAGAAGTCACGTTTCTGGCCTATATTGGAGGCCATACCCTTCGAGCCGGGGGAGCGGCGTGGGAATCAGGCGGTGACCGCCGAACCGTGGCCCGCTGGAAGTCCGTGCTTCGGGAAGGTGTTGGCAAGAAGCTTCTCGTGCAGAGCTCAGAGGAAATATTCTGCGTGTCCCATCTGGGCTATCTGTGGACAGACGCATTGAACGCCAGAGACACTGGAAGCTGAGTCAATGTTCGGTGTTCACCAGCAACACTTCACGCCGATGGCATCCCAAGGGAACTGTTTACTCTCCGAGCATCCGCCCGATCGGCTGCACTCAGGCGGTTCGGGAATCTTTATTTAGGCCCCCAACGCGTAGACGCCTCGCCCGCTATGGAAGTGAGCTCAGACTTCTGGGGTCGTTTTTTCTCGCAGACTGCTGTGTCCACGTTGATTGCGACGGCGTCCGGCTCGGTTTAACCTGCCCGACAAGGAAACAGCGGGGAAGGAAACGCAGCAGCAAGTTCGGTTGAGTCGAATTCTTCGAAGGGAACGCGGGTGATGAAAACGGGTGACGATCTCCGTGGCGGGCAGCAGGTTGCTGAAAATGGCGACAACGAGCGTGCTGGTCCCAGTATGCCTTCGCGGTACGCTAACAAGTATACCTCATCAGGATTGACATCTCCAGAATCGACCGCGAAATTACCGCAGTCCGCGTCGCAGTTTCCCAGTCGAATAATGGATTGGCTTCACACGGAGAACACTCAAAGATGCCCGTCGTTACACCGACTGTCCTAGTTCTTGGGGCTGCAGCTAGCAGCCACCTCGGGTATCCACTCGGGCAGGAACTCATCGCTCAAATCGTCAGGTTGCAACGAGATGGCAACGGCATCCCTATTCCCCAGATTTGGGAAAAGGGGCGCGTCGACGATTTTGTAACAAGGCTCTCCCGCTCCGCTCACTTTTCAATTGACGCATTCCTTGAAAGCGTTCCAGACGACATTGAGCTTGGAAAATACCTGATAACTTACTGCCTTAAAAGGCATGAGGACATCGATCGGCTGTTCCCGCCCCACAACTCGGGATGGTATCAATACCTTTTCAATTCTCTACTAAATGGTAGGACGTCGCCCCTCAGCGGAAACTCGCTGACCATTGTCACTTACAATTATGATCGGTCGATCGAAGCATATCTGTATCACGCCCTAATCGGTCGTTTTGCCATGACACACGACGACGCGATTACGGCACTTCAGCAGATTCCAATCGTTCACGTTCATGGGACACTCGGTGATTTTCCTTGTGTGCCATACGGTAGTACTGACGATGTTGACGCATTACTTTGCATCTCGAAGTCCATCAACATCATCCATGAAATTCAGGATCAGCCCGATGGGTTTTCCAGCGAATCATTTCGAAAGGCCCACGAAGCTATAACACAGAGCCAGAACGTTTTTTTTCTGGGATTCGGTTTCCATCCAGATAATATCAGGCGTCTTCAGGTTAAATGGGCATTAAATCCCAGTCGAAAGGTGAGGTCAACGTTTTGGGATACGTCACCTGAAGAGTATATGCGTCTCATAAGTAGGCTACATGCATTCGGGCTGACAATGGAAGTTCTACCTAATACGGGTGGCTATGGGTGCGATAGATTCTTTCGCAATATCTCCTCGCTTGAATAGTACAGAACATTTCTGTAAATCTGCGCGATCGGTCACGCCGATACTGAAATGTCAAACTCTATACAAGTAATGGTTAACGACTAGCGTCACCCATTTACTACAAGTCGTACTTCCCCGGCGAATTCCGCACGGCTCACGTGACTGTCGGGAACGACCGACGAGCGTTATCGCAAATCGCGTGTTCGATCGGCTCATGATGGATGGAAGTTAGGCCATTACGCTGTTTCAGCGTTACCTGAAGGTCTACCTGAAACTGACGGGTGATCGGAGGCTATCATTCGTATACCGGCGCTCCACAGCGAACTTCGCAATGCCGGCTTTGTGCGCGTCCGTCGATCGAGTTGGAGAGTCATCCATGCGCAAGGCACCGGTCAATTCACTGATCCATGCCGATTACCGCGGCCAAGTGGGGTGGTGATTGAGCGGTTTACGGATCGGATCGAATTGTCGAATCCCGGCACGCTGCTCGTCTCCATCGAACAGCACCGGGAAGGTGCGGTCAGTGAATGTCGCAATCCTGGTCTGCAGAGCATGTTTCAATTGATTGGAGCTGGCGACAAGGCAGGTTCTGGAATCGACAAGATTCGACGGGGCTGGGTATCGCAGCAATGGCGTTCTCCAACCGTGTCCGAGACAACTCAGCCGGACCGCGTCAAGTTTGTGCTGCCGCTGGTCAGCCTGATCCCTCCTGAATCGGAAACTCGGATCAAATTGGCCAGAAGCGACAAACCAGTTACCGGCTGCCTGAATGGGCATTCGCACCCATAGGCGATAGGTCATCCCCGGGTTTTCCAGCTTCGTCCCTTGCGCCGCCAGCTTCGTCCCTTGCGCCGTCAGCTTCGTCCCTTACGCCACCAGCTTCGTCCCTTACGCCACCAGCTTCGTCCCTTGACACTGGTACTCCGGAAACGGATCCGTGGCTCCTTGAGATAGCGAGGCCCGCAAGGGAGAAACCCCGCCTGGCCCCGGAGTTATCGAAAGCCATCATCCGCAGACTCTGCTCCGGCAGATACCTGACGACGGACCAGATTGCCGCGCTGATGGACCGAGGAAAAGACAAATTACAAAAAAACCTGCTGGCACCGATGGTCGATGCCGGCGAATTGACCCTGCGTTACCCCGAGCAGACGACCCATCCCGAACAGGCCTACAGGACCGAGGAATCGGAGTAGGACAATACGATGGGACTGGGGGGGCGTGGTTCGTGGTTCGTGGTTCGTGGTGCGTGGTGCGTTGTGCGTTGTGCGTGTGGGGAAGGCGGTGGCGAAGAGGGATGACGAGGCTCGCAGAGGACGCTAAAGGCACTGGGGAGTCCACACCTACGGGCTCCCAACATTACGTCAAGAGCTTCCAACACAGCGCAGTGAGCTCCCAACATAACGACGGGAGCTCCCAACGTAAGGCAAAGAGCTCCCACCACAACGCTGAGGGCTCCCAACATAACGATCCTGTGTTGGCGGATGCCGAGCTGCTGGCGATCGCTGCTCCGGCACGGGGAAAAGCCCGGCTTCCACCTTCGCAGATGAAGGAGCTGATTCGCCAGCTGTGCGAGCGCCGGTCACTGACGGTCGCCCGGATTGCCGGACTGCTCAACCGACACCCGGAAGGAATTCGGAATCGATTTTTGAGCGAAATGGTTCCAGAAGGTTCATTGCTGACCATTCACCCGGACCGCACTCGCCCCGCGCAAGCCGACCGCACCAATTCTGCTGGGACGGTCCAATCACTGTTGAATACGCTGAGGCAACGAGGGCACGCCCGCCTTGTGGGACGAACAAAGGCAGGGCTGTGGTTCCCGGATTTGGAGCACGATTCAAAGGGAGATTAGCGTAATTCGACAGACTTTGGCGTAAATGCAGGTGGGTAAAAAACGACGGAAGAGCAATCTGGCAATGGCTTTACGCCACTTGGTACGGTTGTGCCAAACTTCAGGATTAGCGTAATTCGACCCAATTCGACGCAATTCGCCACCGATTTACCCAGTGCCATTGAGGCGAGCTGAATCGATCGCCTGCTCTGGGTTCCGACTCCCTAACCTTGTGACGCATTCCGTGTATTCTGGGCATTCCGTGGTGCTGATCACCGCAGGGTTTTGGTTGAACCACGAAAGACACGAAATACACGAAAAAAACAGAGGTCAGTTAGAGACAGGATCACGGCAAAGTCCTTTTGCCTTTGCGATTCATTTCGTGTGATTCGTGTATTTCGTGGTTGCTGATCACCGCAGCGTTATTGTTGAACCACGGAACACACGGAACACACGGAAAAGGGCAGGTGTTGGTGTGGTGGTGAGCAGAGTGTGTTCTGTCTTCTGCGATTCATTCCGTGTATTCTGTGTATTCCGTGGTGCTGATCACCACAGGGTTTTTGTTGAACCACGGAAGACACGGAACACACGGAAAAAACAGGGGGCATGTGCAGACAGGATCATGGTAAGTCCTGTTGCCTTTGCGATTCATTTCGTGTGATTCGTGTTTTTCGTGGTTGATGATCGCGATTCGTTCCGTGCGATCGGTTGCACTGCAGTGCTGCAGAGGGCGTTTCAGTTCGCTGCTGCTGCGTCAGACGATTCTCCCTTGCGCACTGACATTTTCTGGCATTTCTCGTACAATCCCCACCGACCTTTCGCCGAACCTCCGACAGGACTGATGCAAAGACATTCATGATGGCGACCGCGGAACAACTCAAGGCACTTCTGAAAAGCTACGGTGAAGGCAACGGCGAGCATTTTGCGTCGGTAGCCCTGCAGATTGCCGCCGATGCTGCGCGGGGTGGCAAGGCCCAGCTGGCTCAACAGTTGCGGGATTTGGTGGATGAGATCAAACGCCGGCAGGCAGCCGGAAAGATCGGTCGCACCGTACCAATGGCACGGCCCAGCGGTGATCTGGCAGCACTTCTCGTTGCGTCCTATCCTCAGATTCGCCTGTCGGAAATGGTGCTCAGCTCCGACATCCGCCATGCTCTCGATCGGGTGCTGCACGAATATCGCAGTCAGTCACGGTTGCGTCAGCATGGCTACTCAGCCCGCCGAAAACTATTGCTCGTTGGGCCCCCGGGTTGTGGTAAGACGATGACGGCAGCGGTACTTGCCGGTGAGCTGAAGTGCCCGCTGTTTGCGGTTCAGTTGCATGGGCTGATCAACAAGTTCATGGGTGAGACGGCGGCAAAGCTGAGAATGATCTTCGATGCCATGCAGGAGACGCAGGGGGTCTACTTTTTCGATGAGTTTGACGCAATCGGCGCGCACCGTGGGGCCGGAAACGACGTGGGTGAGATCCGGCGGGTGCTGAATTCATTTCTGCAGTTTCTGGAGCAGGATGACTCCGACAGCCTCATTATCGCTGCCACAAACTACGAGGAGATGCTTGATGAAGCGCTGTTCCGGCGTTTCGACGACGTGATTCACTATGATCGCCCGGATGCGATGCAAACGACTGCGCTCGTACGCAACCGTCTGCGGCAGTTTCTGGGCCCGCGGCCTTCGTGGAAGAAAATCCACGACGCCGCTGCGGGCCTCAGTCACGCTGAGATTGCCAGGGCCTGTGATGATGCTGCCAAAGAATGCATTCTGCGCGGTGGCGACACTGTGCGGTTCGGAACTCTGCTGGCAATGCTGCAGGAACGTCGAAGACTGGAGCGACATCCGGAGCCCGCTGACCATGCCAATACGAGGCTCTAATCAATGAACCAGCTGCCCCATCTGTTTCCACAAAACACGGGTACTCCCAGATCCTATATCTACCCGAAGAAGGTCCGCATTTCGTTTCCGATTCCGCAACGTGACCCAACCAGCCACGGACAATCGCTCCTTGAGCAGCTCGACCGGGCTGAACGGCAGTCCCGGCAGAGTATGGCTGGACCAGCCTGTGTGTCCCCCGCGGGCATGGTGCTTGAGTTTGAGAGCGAGCCGGAATTTGACTTGAAACTGGATAGCCTTGAGAGTCAGCGAGACGGCATGGAACTGCGGAATGTACGCGTTGACGAGAATCGCGTTATGAGGGCAACGGTGTTCGTTACTGAAGGAAAACTGGAAGGCCTTAGCAAGAAAGTGCGGGCTTTTTCCGACGCGGAAAAAAACACAAAAAAGGGGCAACCGGCGCACAATAAGCTTGTATCCAGCATCAGTAAGATCCGACTTGCGGCCATCGAAGCGTTCTGGACCGACGCCGCAGAATTCCCGAACGATGAGACACGAATGCTGTGGTGGGAAGTTTGGTTGCAGGATCCGGCCGATGGATCAGACGTGATAAATCTGTTCAAGGATCGAGCCCGCGTCGTGGGCTCGATCGTTTCACAGCAATCGCTGCGATTCCCGGATCGATCCGTGGTTCTGCTATACGCATCGATTACACAATTGCTGCGAATTGAAAGCCTGTGCGACATGCTTGCAGAATTGCGATCGGTCAGAATACCGGTGGCGGAGTTTCTTGACCTGCCACCCGGCGATCAGGTCGAGCTGGCCGAAGACCTGCTGCGACGAATTCAACCACCACATCACGATGCACCTGCAGTTTGCCATCTGGACACCGGTGTCAATCGGGGACATCCACTTCTCGCTATGGCCCTTGCAGATGAACACTTGCTGGCTGTTGATCCCACGTGGTCTGCCGCTGATCGGCACCCGCAGCAGCACGGCACGGGTATGGCGGGTCTCGCTCTGTATGGTTGTCTGACGGATGTCCTTAACGTGACTGGCAAGGTTGCGCTGCAGCATCGTTTGGAATCGGTAAAGATCTTTTCAGAGCAAGTGCAGCACGAACCCAATCTGTACGGTGAAGTCACAAAACAGGCCGTTTACCGCATCGAAATTGCAGCACACCGTCGTCAGCGGGTATTTTCCCTGACAATCACCACTGCTGAAAGTCGCGATAATGGAGTGCCCTCGTCCTGGTCGGCCGCAATCGACCAGATTTGCTCGGCCAGTGACGATACTGAGAGGCGTTCGCGGCTGTTGATTGTGTCTGCAGGCAATACTCCGATTCCGGATCGGCACCAGTATTCTGCTCGAAATGTATTGCATGGAGTCGAGGACCCTTCTCAATCATGGAATGCGGTTTGTGTCGGGGCTTACACAGAGAAAACCACCATTCGTTCTCATAAGTACGCTGATTGGCGTCCGGTTGCTGAGGCGGGGCAACTCAGTCCCGTAAGTCGCACGTCAGTTATCTGGTCAGACAAGTCGTGGCCGATTAAGCCGGACATCGTCATGGAAGGAGGAAATCTGGCTATAGACCCTGACACGGGCCGTGCCGATCACGTCGACGATCTTATGTTGCTGACGACTCAAATCGGCCGCAATGGAGCGTTGTTCACCACAACAGCTGACACGAGTGCCGCAACTTCTTTGGCCGCTCGATACGCCGCTGTTATCTGGGCGCAGTACCCCCAACTGTCTGCGGAATCAGTTCGGGGTCTTCTGGTACACTCGGCTCGCTGGACGAAGCCAATGCTTGCAGAATTTCCTAAAAACGAGCGTGGGCTGCGACTTCGTGTTTATGGATACGGCGTTCCGGACCTGCGCCGAGCGTTATGGAGCGCGGGACATCATACGACGCTGATCATTGAGGATGATTTGCAGCCATTCGATATGTCGAATGGCAACACAGCAGTCAAGGCGAAGGATCTGCGACTGCATCGCCTTCCGTGGCCGAAGGACGTGCTTGAGCAGTTGGGAGAAGAATCCGTCTCATTGCGTGTGACGCTCTCATACTTCATCGAACCAAGCCCCGGTCGCACGGGATGGAAGACAAAGCATCTGTACAAGTCGCACGGCCTGCGATTTGACATCAAGCGTCCAACGGACAGTAGCGAAGCCGACTTTCTGCAGCGGATTACCAAATCCGCGTGGACTGAAGACCAACAGAACGTGTCGCCGTCATCGGACGAACGAAAATGGACATTAGGGCCACGGCTTCGCAACACGGGTTCGTTGCATTCCGATGTTTGGACCGGGTCGGCCGCAGAACTTGCAGCTGCTGGTATGGTCGCCGTGTACCCTGTGTCGGGTTGGTGGAAAAATCGGCCGAAGCAGAATAGCTGGAGTAGAACGGCGAGGTACTCGCTTATTCTCTCGCTGGAAACAGCGGCCCTCGAAACCGACCTGTACACGCCTATCGCGAATCAAATTGGTGTGCCCGTTCCCGCGACGTAACTTCTCCCAATTTGCACACACCGATTCACACACCAACTCTTGAATTGAACTGCATCTGCTACTTCTCGCATGCCAGTGAATGATTCGCATCGCTCGTGGTTGCTGATCGCTGCAGCGTTGTTGTTGAACCACGGAAGACACGGAACACACGGAAAAGGGCAGGCGTTGGTGTGGCGTTGAGCAGTCAGTTTTTGCTGTCTTGCGATTCATTCCGTGTATTCTGTGTATTCCGTGGTTGATCATGTTGTATTTCGTAGTTCCAAACGCTCATCTGCCTCTGACGCGAGGGATTTCCTGGCAAAAGTTCGGTACCATCGTAGTGTGGTACCATCCCGTTCCCGCCCTCTCCTGCGACTGATCCCCATCATGTCCACTACAAACGCCCCACCTTCCCAGCACCAGCTGCGAGCCGAACTCGAGGCCATGGTGATCCGTGACCTGCTCGGGCCGGCTGAGGGGCCGAATGAAGAACTTACCGAACGCTCCGTTCGCGAACGCTACCTCGTCGGGATCCTTGCCCCCAGTCGCAAAGGATCAGATGCCCAGTCCACGGTCCCCGGTTCACACACCACGGTCCCCGCCGACGACGAAGACGAGGCCGACGATGATCCGGAAGTGTTCGACGAACTGTCCGAAGGTGGCAGTGACTCCATTGATGACGGCACCACGGATGCCGACGTGTCGGTGTCGCAGGCACACTTGCCGTCGTCAGTGGGGCTCAGCTTCTGCGTCGATGCCGCCGCGAAAGAGTTCGTGGTCACAGCCGAATGGGGACACTACAAGCGTGAGATACGAGAAGAGCAGTCGGGCCATGACGGGAAGGCGCTTAAGGTCTGGAAACGCTACCCGCAGTCAGGCACGCTGACGATCCCGGTGATCGCCGGGCCGGTGGCAATGCGGTCACCGGTGCCGGACTTCCAGGATGTCCAGATTCAGGGGCAGATCCGCAAACGAGACACCCACTACATTGTGACTCTGTTTCTGGTCAACAACCAACAGGAACGCCGCCCCAAAGACGAATGTCACCTGTTTCAGCCAAAGCTGAAGGTTACCGGCAAAGATGGTCAGGCCATTTTCTGCCGCCGCGCCACCGTCAGCAATCAGGATGACCCGGAAGAACGACTGACAGCCATGCTGTACCGGCATCAGATCGAGTTCGCCGTCGGCCATGGTGTCGGAGTTCATGCTGAAGTCGCTGGTGACTCGCCCTCTGGCACCCGTCACTCGCCACTCGCCACCCACCACGCGAACTCCGCCACCCGCAACGCAATTTCCCTCGAAACCGCCGTGATCCCGACGTACGAGGTACCGCGCACTGCACCACCCACCGAAAAAAACGCAGACGAAAATCCGGCGTTCGGGCGGCTGCAGGGGCTGGTGCTGGATATGAAGGTACTGGCCGAGTCTGATGCGAAAAAGCTGAACAGGCAACTGGAACCGCTGGTGGTGGCCTATCGCGACTGGATCAGCCGTGAAGAAGCGCGACTGCAGGATCCGGCTGAGGGACTGGCTGAGTTCGGAGATGCGGGTCAGGTGGCGATCGCCCACTGTCGCCAGACGCTGCAGCGCATCGAAGAAGGGCTGAAACTGCTGACGAAGGATTCGAAAGCCTGTGAAGCGTTTCTGTTCATGAATCGAGCGATGTGGATGCAGCGGACGCATTCCATTTTCTCCGAACGTATCCGTCGCGGTGAACAGGTCGATTTCGATAAGGACGTGGATGAGCCGAAAAACCGCAGCTGGCGTCCATTTCAGATTGCCTTCATTCTGCTGAACATCCCCGGCGTGACTCGGCTGGATCACCCGGACCGCAGCACCGGGCCGGAAGCACTGGCAGATCTGCTGTTCTTCCCGACCGGGGGCGGCAAGACAGAAGCCTACCTAGGGCTGTCGGCCTACACAATGGGGCTCAGACGCCTGCAGGGGGTCGTGGACGGTCGAGTGGGTGACGAGGGTGTCGCGGTGCTCATGCGGTACACGCTGCGGCTGCTGACGATTCAGCAGTTTCAGCGAGCGACCGCGTTGATCTGTGCGTGCGAGGTGATTCGCCGGAAGGCGATGGAGCAGGGCGATTCACGCTGGGGCAGAACTCCCTTCCGCATCGGATTGTGGGTCGGCCGCAAGACGACTCCCAATCGCACCGACGAAGCCGCGGAAGCGATCAAGCAGCTGCGTGGTAATGAGTATTTCAGCAGTGGTTCAGGCAGCCCGTATCAACTGACCACGTGTCCGTGGTGTGGCAGTGCCATCGAAGCGGGCAAGCATCTTGCAGTGGACACGTACCCGCATGGTGCCGCCAGAACGCTGACGTATTGCGGTGACAAGTTCGGAACCTGCCCTTTCAGTCAAAAGCAGGCTGCCAAAGAGGGTCTGCCGATTGTGGTGGTGGACGAGGAAATTTACCGACGCCTGCCGACGCTGCTGCTAGCCACTGTGGACAAGTTTGCACAGATGCCCTGGAAGGGTGAAGTGCAGATGCTGTTCGGGCAGGTGAACGGTTATTGTGATCGGCACGGGTTCAAGTCGCCCGAGATCACGGATTCGACATCACACCCGAAGTCTCGCACGGGCTTGCCGCCAGCGAAGCTGCGTGAGCATCCGCCCTTGCGGCCACCCGATCTGATCATTCAGGACGAATTGCACCTGATCAGCGGTCCGCTGGGAACGCTGGTGGGGTTGTACGAGACGGCCATTGACAAGTTGTGCACGTGGGAAGTGAGTCATGCGTGGCGAGTGGCGGGTGACGGGAAGTCGCCGGTGTCGGGTTCTCGTCAGACTGCTTCCGGCACCTTTTCGGTTCGGCCGAAGGTGATTGCGTCGACAGCCACGATCAAGAACGCCAACGTGCAGGTGCACAGCCTGTTTCTGCGGACGGTGAACATCTTTCCGGCTCCGGGCCTGGATATTCGCGACAATTTCTTTTCGGTGCAGCGGCAGCCATCAGAGCAGGAGTTTGGGCGGCGGTACATGGGCCTGTGTGCTCCGGGACGCCGGCTGAAGGCTGCTTTGATTCGTGTGTACACGGCCTATCTGTGTTCGGCTCAGGCGTTGTATGAGAAGTATGGGAATCTGGCTGACCCCTGGATGACGCTGGTGGGCTATTTCAATTCCATGCGGGAATTGGGGGGCATGCGGCGACTGGTGGACGATTCGGTGACGTCGCTGTGTCTGAAGCAGGACCGTCGTGGTCTGGCCAAACGCCGGCTTTTCAGCAACAACCTCGCTGAACTGACCAGTCGCATGCGTTCCGAGGATATTCCGCAGATTCTGGACCGGCTGGAAGCCGTGTTTGATCCGCATCTGGAACAGCAGCGGAAGTCTGGTGCCGGCAGGGACAGTCGTAATGTCAGCAAGTGGCCGCTTGATGTGCTGCTGGCAACGAATATGGTATCAGTCGGAGTGGACGTGAAGCGGCTGGGGTTGATGATTGTGGCCGGGCAGCCGAAGGCGACGGCCGAGTACATTCAGGCAACCAGCCGTGTGGGGCGAACGTTCCCGGGTTTGGTGTGCACGGTGTTCAATTGGGCCAGGCCTCGCGATCTGTCGCATTATGAAACCTTCGAGCACTACCATTCGACGTTTTACAAGCACGTGGAGCCACTGTCGGTGACTCCGTTTTCGCCTGGTGCTCTGCAGCGTGGTCTGTCGGGGCTGCTGGTATCGCTGGTGCGGCTGGCGGGAGAGAAATTCAATGCCAACAGCGGAGCTGGTCGTGTGTCGGCAAATGATCCCGTGGTTCAGGAGGCGATCGAGACGATTGCCAGGCGGGCTGAATTGATCGGCCTGAATGGAGTGGCTGACGGTGACTACTGCCGGGAGCAACTGAAGCAGAAGGTTGATTCCTGGCAGCATGAAGCGCAGAACCGCTCGGGTGGCCGCGTGCTGACTTACACTCCGTTTGCCAGCACGGAAGACGTGAACAAAGGCGAAATGGTGCAATTGCTCTGGCAGCCCACAGTGGAGAAGTGGGAGCCATTTACCTGCCTGAATTCGCTGCGGGATGTGGAGCCGACGGTGAAATTTATTGTGGATGACAGCGGGCTGGATGAGCTGGACGGCGTGTATGGGGGCAGCGAGGGCCGTCAGTCTGCTGCGGACGATGGAACCAGACCAGGAGCGGACCTGGCTGCAGGAGATGCAACATGAGCAGACTGAAGCACATGCCGAAATGCGAGGTCGGTGAAGCTCGGCCCAGCCAGATGCTGACCACCTATGGTGTGGGTTCGATTGTGGACCTGCCGAATATGTCGGCGCTTGTGATGGGGCTGGACGACTGGCCGATTGCCCACAGTCAGGAGATTGGGGAAGAGCGACTGTTGCGGACGGCTCAGGACATTCTGGGTGCGCAGGTGCAGAGTTTTCGGACGCCGCCGCGGATCGCGGATTCGGCGGGTCCGGCACCGAACTGGCTGGATGCATCGCGGCAGATTGGTGTGCCGGTGGCACCCTTTCCTCGCTGGATGGTGTGTACTCGCTGTCGTCTGCTGGCCCCGATCAGTTCGGGGTTATTTGACCCGAAGACTCCGGCAAACCGCCCGGAGAAGGCGGGGTATGTGCATAACTGCCCGACGGCGGGTGGCACAGCTCGCGGACCAGCTCAGGTTGTCCCTGCGCGATTCATGGTCACGTGCGAGCGCGGGCATCTGGACGACTTTCCGTGGGTGCATTTTGTACATCTGGGGAAGCAGGACTGCGGACAGGTGAAACTGTTTCTGCGGGAGCTGGGAGCCAGTGGCGAGGCACTGGATGTGGAGGTGCAGTGCAAGGGTTGTGGTGCGCGTCGACGCATGGGGCAGGCGTTCGGGCCAAACGCCAAAGGCGTGTTGCCACCGTGTCGAGGCCGGCTGCCGCATCTGCGGGAGTCGGAACAGGATGGCTGCAAGGAGCAGTTTGTGCGGCCGATGCTGCAGGGCGCATCGAATCTGTGGTTTCCGGTGCTGATCACAGCATTGTCGGTGCCGCAGTCTGAAGGCGACTTGCCGCGGCTGGTGGAAGACAACTGGGTGATGCTGGAGAAAGCGACCAGCGTGGAGGTTGTGAAGGCTTTCCGGGCGATCAACCTGCTGAAGGACCTGGTGAAGTACAGTGACGATCAGATCTGGGCGGCGGTGCAGGCCAAGCAGGCGGGAACGGTTGAGGAGAAGGATCCTCGTGATTTGAAGCTGCCGGAGTGGCTGGTGTTTACGAAACCGGATCAGCTGGAGCCCGGCAGGAATTTCAAGCTGCGAGCGGTGTCGCCACCGCCGGAGTTTGCTGAGTGGTTTGAGAAGATTGTGCTGGTAGAGAAGCTGCGGGAAGTTCGATCGCTGATCGGCTTTACTCGGCTGATGTCACCCAGGGATTTTGATAACGTCGGCGATGTGCCGGAGACTCACCGGTGTGCGTTGTCACGAAAGAAGCCGACGTGGCTGCCCGCCAGTGAGACTCGTGGGGAAGGCATTTTCCTGCAGTTTTCCGAGTCGCGAATCAGGGAGTGGGAGCTGCAGCAGCACCGGTATGATCGGCAGTTTGAGATGGCCGCACGTTCGTGGCAGGCATCGAAGAATCTGTCGGGAAAAGTGTCTTATCCGGGGATTCGGTACGTGTTGCTGCATACGTTTTCTCATGCCCTGATCCGGCAGCTGGCGATTGAGTGTGGTTACACGAGTGCTTCGATAACGGAGCGGATTTATTCGCGGACGCCGGACATTGGCGAGCCGATGGCCGGCGTGCTGATTTACACGGCAGCTTCTGACAGCGAGGGAACGTTGGGGGGGCTGTGTTCGCTGGGCGAACCGGACAAGCTCGGACGTCACATTCGGCGGGCCCTGGAGAAGGTGGCCTTATGTGCCTCGGATCCGCTGTGTTCGGAGCACGTGGTGGGCACTGACGACACGCTGCATGGTGCCAGCTGCCATGCGTGTTCGTTTCTTCCGGAGACGTCGTGCGAGCGCGGCAACAAGTATCTGGACCGAGCGGTGCTGGTGCCGACGGTGCAGCGTCAGGATGTGATGTTCTTCAGGAAAACCGATGCTGACTGAGCGTCAATTGGCAGAGTCTGCGTATGGCTTGGCGTGCGGCCTTCCGGGCAGCGTACTGGAATCCGTTGCGCAGGCTGTGCTGACGACTCCGGTGGCCATGTTGCGGGCGGAGATTTCAAAGCGTGTACCGCAGCATCATCACCGGGATCTGGTGTTAAAATTTCTGGAACAGTGGCGGGTTGAGGGCAGTCATCTTTCGGCACAGGCGGTGGCGGTGGCTTTGCAGACGGCAGCGATCTCGGTGCAGGCGCATCGGGAATCGCAATCTGTCGAGCTGGTCTGGACGGGACCGGATGCGGGTGTGACCACATTCCGACGAACTGAACAGGCGATCCTGCAGTTGCTGGACGCGGCCCGCGAGCGCATTACGCTGGTGAGTTTTGCGGTGTATTCGATACCGAACGTGGCCAGATCGCTGGTTCAGGCCGCGCGGCGGGGTGTGCGACTGACGGTGATCATAGAGACGCCGGACAAACTGGGCGGGGAGCACGAATACAGCACGATTCGGGCGCTGGGTGACGAGGTGGCAGCATGTGCCACTCTGTATTACTGGCCGAAGGAACACCGCGCTGTCAGCGACAGCAACAAACCGGGCCTGCTGCACGTGAAGTGTGCGGTGGCTGACGGAGAGTGGCTGTTTCTGTCCTCAGCCAATTTGACTCAACAGGCCTTCACAATCAACATGGAACTCGGCATGCTGATCCGCGGCGGCACGATGCCCGCACGGGTGCAGCAGCAGTTTGAAGGGCTGGTGCAGCAGGGGGAGTTGAGGGCGGTTTGAGGTTTTGGCGCGGGCCCCCGTTTGTCGGATTGTGACTCAGTCCTGAAGTTGTCAACAATCCACCGCACCTACAACACCGGAACCAACGACCCCGCCGCGAGCCCACAGCTACCCCGCTGGAATCAATAATTCCGAAACGGAATGCTTGACCCAGAAACGTAACAGGATACCATACATGCACACGTAAATTGCTTCCCTAGCGGGCGACCTCAAATGTCGTGCAATCGCGTGCTTTTCGCCCACAACAGGGCAATTTCGAAATGACCTCCAAATCGGAGCGTAAAGGAGCCAAAATGGCGGACCTAGATCTGCGCAAATTGTCTGCGCCCGTTGAAGCCATGCGGGAGACTGTCCGATCCGCATACAAACTGCTCGATGCGCAGTGGAAGGCAATAGCCTCGCAACTGGCTGATTTGCCAATACCATGTGATGTATCGCATACATATTCCGAGTGTGATTATGATCCAGCACAGTACGTCACGCTGGAATGGCGAAAGTTCAAGGGTGGCCGGAGAATCTGCCAAGTTCATCATCACCTTGACATCAATCGAAACAACGGTGAAGAGGAAATTCATGAAGAAGTCACACCATTTGAGGAATGGAGCGCCGAGACTAAGCTTGCATTGCTGGAGCAAGTTCCTGGGTTGTTTGAAGCTGCCGCAAAGGCAACCGCGGCATTTGTGAACAAAGTCCACGGAAAGGGCGGCAGCAAGTGAAATCCCTTAAGCCTCAGCCACTTCCAACGTGGGTTCGTTCGTTTTGTCTTGTTGCCCCTTCATTTACCCTGATGGGACTAGCAGCAGCCGCGTTTCTTGGGTTTAACATAGCATGGCAAACCTACGCATCCCTGACTTGGTTATGCGGTCAGATTTGTACTGCATTGTTACATTACCCGGCTGGCGACAAAAAATAAAAAACATCTCACCCAACGGTGCTGCTCGACAGGAAAGCGAGGGGCAACAATCAAAAATGGAAATGGGTTATTACTATCTCACTGGCACCAGCTTTCGTCATCGAGTCCAAGCCATCGTAGAAGCATTTTCATCCATGCAGGAGGACCTCAACAAGGGGAAAAAAGCAATTACGAAGCAGTGGGTAAAACGTGAAGAGCAAATTGAACGAGTGATGCTAGCTACTGTTGGAGTGTATGGGGACCTTCGGGGTATCGCAGGAAAAAGCATTTAAGAAATTGAGGGACTGGATGTTGCCTCGCTGCCCGGTTTAACGTCATCCAACGAAGCGGAAGGAAAATAATGGCAAAAGTCGTAAAAGCTAGTGTAACTCTTGCTGCAACTGCCCCGGAAGTTTCAGCCCCTACAGCTTTGGCACCGCCTTCAACGTCTGGCTGTCCAGAGCTTCACGATGCTGCTCGTCAAGCTCAACTTCTGCGTGAAGCACTTCAATCCGACAAGGTACGGATCGGCTATTTTCTTGGGGCTGGTTGTCCACTGGGTATATACGACGAAAAGGGCGAGACCAGCCTCAAGCACATCCCAGACGTTGCTGGTCTCACGACGAATATTCGAGCGAAGATGGAATCACATGACGCCGGCAAGGAATCTTCTGACCACGTAACACCGATGTGGGATAAACTGCTCGACTTTTGCAAAGACGGGAGCATAACAGCTCCCGATGTAGAGCATGTGTTGAGTGAATTGCGCACGCTATGCGGCAGACGTGGAAACTGTGACGTCGACGGCTTATCCAAAGACAAGCTCATACAACTTGACACATTCATTTGCGACATCATTGCCGATGAAGTTGGAAAAGCACTCCCTAACCACCGTTGCTCTTACCACCGCTTCGCATCTTGGGTTGGTGGACTGCAACGTGTTGCCCCGATTGAACTCTTTACACCCAATTATGACTTGCTTCTTGAAGAGGCGTTTGAACAGTCGCGAATCCCACATTTCGATGGATTCGTTGGAGCACGCGAACCGTTTTTCGATCTTTCATCCATTGAACAAGACGCCATTCCAGGCAGATGGACGCGGCTTTGGAAACTGCATGGATCGATAAATTGGCAAAAGCGTGAAGACGGAAGCTTTTTTCGGGTCGCCGGTAAAGCGGATGCTGGAAAGGCAATGATTTACCCATCACATTTGAAATACGACCAGAGTCGAAGAATGCCTTATCTGGCAATGCTAGATCGGTTGAAGGCGTTCTTCAGGGCAAGTGGACACGCCCAGGGATATGGGCCACCAGTGCTTGTGATTGCAGGTTATTCCTTCTGTGATGACCATTTGAATGAGGTCCTCTTAGATGGGCTACGTGGAAATCGCTCGGCACAATGTTTCGTGCTTGTTTACACCGGCCTCGCAAACGCTAAAGCGGTCATCGATCATGCAATAAGACAGCCAAACATGACTGTAATTGCCTGGGACGGAGCCGTTGTTGGAACCCGTGTTGGCTCCTATCGCATGACCCAGTCCGCTTTTTCAAAGGATGAGCCTTGGCTATCGAATGATCTTGCGCCGCCAGAACTTACTGAAAGCGGGCAGCTTCCTGTGAGATGTTTGCTTGGAGATTTTCATTATTTTGGACTTTTTCTTGAGCAACTCTGCGGTGGAGTAATTCATGCGGCCTCATAAACTACAGCATGATCCGACGCGATTAGGAACTGTCGAGGACGTTACTGGGCCTACCGTAAGAGTGAAGCTATCTGACGAGACTGCTCATGGTCTTCTTTTCGTCAACGGAGAAGGTTATCGCGTTGGTCAGGTCGGTAGCTTTGTTCGCATTCCTGGAGGCTACTTTGACCTGTACGGGATAGTTTCCCAAGTCGGAGCTGGTGCCGCTCCTGTTGTCGCGGACGGTTTGCCTGCTGCGGGGACTCGCTGGCTAAGAGTGGAACTAGTGGGAGAAGGACGCCGGGGAAGAAGATTTGAGCGAGGAATTTCGCAATACCCTTCAATTGGTGATGTAGCACATGTTGTAACGGAAACTGATCTAAGAGCCATCTACGCCCCAAGCGACGAAGATGCCTACATCGCAGTGGGAAGGGTAGCAAGTTCTGAATCAATTCCTGCCTATGTAAACATCAATCGACTGGTGAGTCGACATTCTGCCGTTGTTGGCAGCACTGGGGCAGGAAAATCCACTGCTGTGACAAGTTTGCTATCCGCGGTTTCAGACTCTTCACGCTTTCCTGCAGCAAGGATCGTGCTTCTTGATCTTCATGGAGAATATGCCACGGCCTTCGGAGATGCAGCCAGAGTATTTCGGATTGGTGCAGATGTGGGCAAAGGAGAGCGACCCTTATGTGTTCCATTCTGGGCTCTCACGGCAGAGGAGCTTACGGCAGTTGCATTTGGAACGGTAGGCGGCCCCGCAAATGCCAACATTCAAGAATTGATCACTTCGATGAAACGGTCCGCCAAACCGGCTGGCGTACCGACAACCATGCTTCCTTCTAACATTACTGTGGATTCGCCACTTCCGTTTTGCATTCACAAATTGTGGTACGACCTACATTGCCACCATTATGCCACCCATTCAGTTGGCCCGAACCAGAATCAGGTGGAAGCAACACGTGAGTTTGACACTCTGCCTGGCACGACAACTAAATGCATAGGTAGTGCACTAAGTGTCGAGCGACCTCGTTTCAAAGCAATTGTTGCGTCAAGTATTTACAAGGCAGCGGCCGCAGAACAACCGCGGACCCATATCGATTTGTTGGAATCCAAACTCCGTGATCCTCGATTGAGTTTTCTGTTTTGTCCTGGCCATTGGAAAGTCTCCGAGACTGGAGAGACTGCGCTTGACCTTGATGCGCTTCTCAGCGACTGGCTTGGTGCCGAACAGCCGATCACGGTATTTGATTTGTCAGGCATACCAACTACTATTCTTGATGATCTTGTCGGTGCCTTGTTGCGTATTCTTTATGATGGCCTATTTTGGGGGCGTGCACTTCCGGTTGGTGGCAGGGGACGGCCACTAATGGTCGTTTTAGAAGAATCGCATTTGTACTTGGGTAGTCAGTCCAAAGGGCGTGCCGCATCAGCCGCCCGTCGTATCGCGAAAGAAGGCCGGAAGTATGGAGTGGGCCTGATGCTAGTCAGCCAAAGACCGTCAGAAATTGATAGCACCATTCTAGCGCAATGTGGGACGATTGTGGCCATGCGACTCACCAATGAGGCTGATCGCGGACAGATTCGCTCATGCTCTTCTGACAATCTAGATGGATTATTTTCTATGCTTCCGATTCTTCGTACCGGAGAAGCTCTGATAGTGGGCGAGGCAGTGAGTATGCCTGTCCGAGCGCTGATTGATCTTCCAAAGGACGGACGAAGACCAGATAGTGAAGATCCCGAGGCGGTGGTGCGTCGAGACGCCAATGGGCAAAGAATCCGACCAGGCGGCTGGACTGAGGGGGCCGATACGGAGAATTATGCGACGTTGGTGGAAGCTTGGAGGCACCAAGACCCTTACGTAAGTGATGCAGCCGTTGTTCCATTGCCTGTTCCACCTGCAACTGAAAGTTAGAGTACGCTCATGGAACGCACACCCGTTTTTTCATCCAACCTTGTCTCTGTGGGATATGATGGACAAACCCAGACCCTTGAGATCGAATTCAAGAATGGCGCCGTTTATCAATACTCTGGTGTTCCCCTTGATGAATTCAATGCCTTCATGAATGCCGATTCAAAAGGCACGTATTTTCATGCCAGAATCAAGCACTTCCCAACGACTAGGCTTTGATAGCCCCCAGCCTGTTACCTTTCAGTGTTTTTGGCAATTTGCTGCAAAAATCAATCCTAATCGCTGATGCCTGCCGGGAAAAGTTCAATAGCCGTCCTGTCACCCCGATTCGCCTGGCGGCGAATAGAGGTAACCGTACACCACAACCATTGTAGCCAAGTTCCTCACACTGATTCGGTTTGTGGGAACAGCACGTTCGTTGCCGCCATTTTCAGCAACCTGCTGACCGCCACCGGGGCAGGCGCTCGTTTCCTTCCCCCGCGTCTCCTTCAAAAAAATTGACTGCACTGAAT